>Ga0209490_10004365_pt1 | contig 13066 bp, 9 predicted proteins | sample MAT06_FD_187209 | JGI IMG/M metagenome (GOLD analysis project Ga0209490, IMG submission 187209) | Freshwater microbial communities from Lake Fryxell liftoff mats and glacier meltwater in Antarctica - MAT-06 (SPAdes) (version 2) | ecosystem: Environmental > Aquatic > Freshwater > Ice > Liftoff...
CTGTTGGGCGTGGCGCGATCGCTCTACCCATGCTGCGGCTGATTGTTGAACTGGAGTAGAAAGAGAGGGCGATCGGGATCTTCCCTGTCTTAAATAATTTTCGACATAGGGCTGAAAAATTTGGTAGAGCTGCCAGCCTAACCCCGCCACCAGTCCCCCAATCACAGTCCAGAAGAATCCTTGAAGCAACCATTCCGGGAGCGCCCAATCTTCGCTTCCCAGGTTGCCTAAACGAAACCCAGAAAGCCAGGACTCGACCCATTCGCCCACCTGCTGTTGCTGTTGCTGAATCCACCAGTCAGCACTGCTTTTTTCAAACGTCCCTGAAGCCACGACTCACCTCAAAATCATTTGCCCCGCGCCCATTATGGCGAATGAGCATGGCTTAAAAGCCCTGCCAAGCAAAACTTCCCAGAGTCTCAACGGATCTGGGGAACTAACGCTTTTGAAAGAAACTCTACGCCATACTGTTTTCGATCGCCCATCGAGCCAGTTCAGTCCGGTTGTGCAAACCCGTTTTGCCCAGCATATTGCTAACGTGACTTTCGATCGTGCGCTGACTCACGTTTAACTCCTCAGCAATCTCGCGGTTTGCCATGCCTCTAGCGACGAACTGCACCACTCGTAGCTCAGTGGGGGTCAGCTCTACATCAAACGGTACATGGATCTTAGGCGACGAATCTGAACCCTTGTCTTGTCTTTGAATCAGCCGCGATGCCTGCTTCAAAGACGACTCCACTTGAGCGACAAGTTCTTCCGGCTCAAAGGGCTTCACCATGTAAACATCTGCCCCGGTATTCAGTCCTTTCACCCGGTCTTGGCTTTGTCCCTTTGCCGACAGGAAAAGCACCGGAATCCAACTGGTTCTGGGGTTCTTCCTGACATGCTCAACGAGTGAGTATCCATCCATTTGAGGCATCATCACGTCACAAATGATCATATCTGGAGTGTCTTTATCCAAAACCTCTAGGGCTTCCTGACCATTTTCTGCTGTGACAACTTCGTAACCCCGAAACTCAAGGTAATCTTTAACCAACAATATTAAGTTAGGGTCATCGTCAATCAACAGCAGACGCTTGTGTTCTCCCACACTGGTTTCCTTGCTCATGCCTTGGTACTCGCCATACTCAGAATCGATCGCAAACTTGCCAACATAATACCTAGTATTTTTAAACTGCGCTGAAATTATCTTCACTAAGCCTAAAACGTCTTAAATCTAAACGATTTCTCCTGTAAGGAAAGACTAAACACTATGACTTAAATCATTCTGTATTCAGACAGTATGAGAGGCTTGAACTAAATATATATGATAAATAGAAATACTCAGCGTCAATTGCTCAGTCACTTGAGCAATTTTTCAGATTGGAAGTTTGCCGCTGTCTTCAAAAGTTACTTGTATTTCAACTGCTTAGAGAATTTAATCGAGCTGAGGAGCCGCTGGCGCGGGTAAAGGATGGACTAAAAATGAGTACTCTTCAACGATTTGGTTGCCAATTAAATGTTCTTGAATAATTCGCTCAATAATGTCAGGCGTGGCGCTGTGATACCAGACGCCATCAGGATAGACCACTAAAATAGGGCCTTGCTGGCAAACGCGCAGGCAGTTTGCTTTCGTCCGAAAAATGCAAGATGGGCGATCGCTCGTCGGTTGATCGAGTCCAAGCTGCTTCAGCCGCTGCTTCAAATAATTCCATGCCACAATGCTGTCGGCTTTATCACAGCACTTTGGGTTGGTTTGATCTGCACAGATAAAAATATGACGCTGAATTTGAGGTAGTCCTAAGACCCGTGAGCAAGCAGCTAATGAATCGCATGGTGAATCAGACACGGCAGTCTCGCAATTAAAACAGCATCAAAAATTTAATGTCTCAGTTTATACCGAATCGATTTTAAAACGAATAATTTCAGTGAACTAAGAGTACGGATTCTATTAACTCATGCCATCAAAACCAGGGCTTTTGAGAATAGAACTATTTTCTCGATAGAATTGTAGCCGTTGCCGAGCTTGAGTCGCCGAGTTTACGGATTAGTCAGTCTTGACGGCAGCAGGTTGAGCAGGTTCACTAGGCTGAGTCCCATTGAAGTAGGCTTCTAAAACTTGCCGCACCATAGGAGCTGCAAAAGAGCCACCGCCGCCGCCAGAGTTTTCGCCAAATGCCACCACTACAATCTCTGGTTTATCAGAGGGGGCGTAGGCTCCAAACCAGGTATGAGATTGCCGGGGTGGATCTTCGGCAGTGCCGCTTTTCCCAGAGATTGGGGGGAGGTTAGGGAGGTTGAGGGCTTGCCCGGTGCCATCGGTAACGACTTGGCGCAGCCCTTTTTGAAGGATTTGAATCACTTCGGGGCTAATGTTGAGGGGCGATCGCCACTTCTTTGCTTCCTGATTATCCATGAGCAAGTGGGGCTTAACGCGGTACCCACCGTTTGCTGGCACTGCAACCATCACTGCCACCTGCAACGGCGAAGACTGCATGAAGCCCTGCCCAATTGACGTATTAATAGTGTCGCCCACATACCACGGCTCGCCAATTTCTGCCTTCTTCCAGGCATCGCTAGGAACTAATCCTGCTGATTCTTCCCGTGCCAACTCAATGCCCGTTTTTTGCCCAAAGCCGTATTTCTTAGTCCACTCAATCAAGGGCTGCTCACCCATTTTTCGAGCAGTTTGATAGAAAAAAGTGTCGCTGCTCTGCGCCATTGCCCCCGGAAAATCGAGCGGCCCAAACCCAGCCCGGTTCCAATCCCAGAACTGAATCCCCCCGATTTCAAGATAGGGAAAGGTGGGCAGAACGGTGTCTAGGGGGAAGTTCTTAGATTCAATAGCGGCGGTGGTGGTGACAATTTTGAAGGTGCTAGCCGGAGGGTAGCCTTGTAGTGCCCGGTTTACAAAGGGAAACGACTTGCTTTGGAGTTGTTCCCACTGCGCGTTGCTGACATTGGTTGAAAATAGATTTGGATCAAAAGCAGGACGGCTAACCATTGCCAGAATGGCTCCATTGCGAGGGTCGAGGGCAACAATTGCGCCGAGGCGATCGCCTAATGCTCTTTCTGCTGCCCGCTGTATGTCTAGATCAAGGGTCAACTGCACATCATTTCCAGCCCGTGCCTTTTTCTCGCCCAAAATGCCCAGCACTCTGCCCTCGGCATCCACTTCCACCTGCTGCCCGCCCCACTCGCCCCGTAGCTGCGACTCAAATGCCGCCTCTGCTCCCATCTGACCAATCACATCCCCTAATCGATAGCCCTGCCCTGTCTTTGCCTCAAAGTCTTTGTCGCTCAGTTCTCCGGTATAGCCTAGAACATGGGCTGCCAAGTCCCCAGCCGGATAATTACGAACCGCTTCGGCTTCAATTTGTACACCCTTAAGCTCTTGTCCTAGTTCAGCCAAAACCGTTACTTGCGCTGGACTGATGCCACGGGCAACCCGCACCAGTTCTGGAGAGGTGTAGGTGGCTTTTTCTAAAGGTTTTTGCAAAGTGGCGATCGGCACCTTCAAAATCTCTGACAGCTTCGACAAAATTTCTTGCCAGTTTTCCTTCGAGTTGGAAATAGGCCAAAGAAATACCGAATAAGACAGGCGGCTTCCCGCTAGCGTTTTACCCTTGCGATCTAAAATTTTGCCGCGCTCTGGCGGGCGAGGAATCAGCCGAATGCGATTATTATCGGCAAGCTGCCGATTTCTTTCTCCCTGAAAAATTTGTAAATAAGCTAAACGGCTACCAATGCCGCCCAACATTGCCACACTGATTACAATCATCACCAACAGCGATTGGTATTGTTGCCCAACCGTCCGAGCGGTGCGAAGGGGGTTAGATTGCTGGGCGATCGGGGCATTTTGAGTTAGAGCCATACACCAATTGAGTAAACCGATAGGGCGCGTAGTGGAGGTTTCATCTCCTAGTTTACAGTGTCAGTTCCTTAAAACAGCGATCTGGGCATTGGATTTGGATTCAGGTAATCCTTTATCCAGGCTTTGATCCCAAGGCTTTGCTCTCTAGGTTCCTCTAGATCAATCTGACGGAGAAAATACTGAGATCATCAACTCTTTTTGAGATCTCTTTTTTTAGAAGATTAAAGACTATGGATAAAGCTTAGGTTTGAAGCAAATACAATTTGCTAAACGCAACGATCGCATTTCAACAATTACCGATAAATTAAGGGAACGGTTGAAAGTTATGGAAAAGGGGGGATTCGCTAAAAATGGCTCAGACCTTGATGCAAAACCGCAGCTCTGAAGTTGAAACTCAGCTTGATGTAGAACTCCGTAAGGTTTTCAAAGTATTTAATGGGGAGACGGCGGTGCGAGGCATTGACCTCGACATTCGCAAAGGCGAATTCTTCAGCATTCTGGGCCCTTCCGGCTGTGGTAAAACCACGACCCTTCGCCTCATTGCAGGCTTTGAAGAACCCACAGGCGGCGATGTCCTCATTCGGGGACAATCCATGAACCGTGTCCCTGCCCATCAGCGCCCCGTCAACACTGTCTTTCAAAGCTACGCCCTGTTTGGTCACCTTACAGTTTGGGACAACATTGCCTTTGGATTGCGCCTTAAAAAATGCAGCAACGCAGAGGTGCAGCAACGAGTGGGCGAGGCACTGAGCCTCGTAAAAATGGATTCTTTTGCTCGGCGCTTTCCAGCACAGCTTTCAGGCGGACAACAGCAGCGGGTAGCGCTGGCTAGGGCGCTGGTTAACCGTCCTACTGTCGTTTTGCTCGACGAACCTTTAGGGGCGCTTGACCTAAAGCTGAGGAAAGAAATGCAGGTCGAACTTTCCAATTTGCACCAAGCCCTAGGCGTCACCTTCGTTTTGGTCACCCATGACCAGGAAGAGGCATTAAGTCTTTCCGATCGCATCGCTGTTATGAATGGTGGCAAGGTTGAACAAATTGGTACGCCCAGCGAAATTTATGAATCGCCCCTCACTCCGTTTGTTGCTGATTTCATTGGCGATACCAACCTATTTCAAGGCAAAATTGACGAATCCTATTCTGCTGTCCTGCACGTTGTCACCGACAAGGGTTTAAAGATTTCTGTCCGTCCCCAAGATTCTTGGAACCGATCTGACTCTAGAGATGTAGTGGTTAGCGTTCGACCTGAAAAAATTCAGGTTGGCGCAAACGAATCTAGCGACCAGATGAACTGTTATGAAGGTCGGCTTAAACATGTTATGTATCTGGGAACGCATGTCCACTATGTAGTAGAACTACTGACGGGCGAAAGTTTAACAGTGTTGCAGCCAAACCGCCCCGAAAGTCGTATTGATTTACATGCTCCAGTACATGTTTACTGGTCAGCAGCCGACTGTTTAGCGCTTACTGCATAGAACTTAGTTCTAGTGAATAAAGTACCGACGCTAAACTACGCTTACTGATCGCTGATTAGTTACCGGATGTTCCTCACATCTTATTACTTATATCCCCGCGTACAATGCCTCCTACGAATCCTAGCAATTCCCGATCCTCGTTAAATCTTCAGTCTTTCGCAGCAAGACAGTCTTCTCTAACTCGACGGAGGTTTTTGCAAGCTTCGGCAGCAGCCGTTTCAGGTGTTGTCGTTTCTAATTGTGCGCGTAATTTGACCGACCCAAAGTTAAGTGGCAAAGCTTCGGAAAGTGATTCTAAAACCCTTCAGATTTATGGCTGGGTAAATTATACCGATGAGAGTTTGTTGAAAGACTTCGAGACAAAGACGGGAATTAAAGTGACCGTTGACACCTACGATTCTAACGAAGCCATGTTCGCCAAGATGCAGGCGGGGGGGGGAAATGCTTACAGCATTATTTATCCGACTGACTACATGGTGACTCAGATGACGGATCTAAAGATGCTGGTGGCGCTAGATCCATCTCGCCTTAAGGGAATAGAAGGATTGAAAGATAAGTGGAAGAATCCTATCTATGACCGGAGGAATGGTCACAGCGTACCCGTGGCATGGGGAACTACGGGTTTAACGTATGACCCTGAGAAATTTGGAGGCACGATCAAGGGTTGGGCTGATTTGTGGGATGGCAAAGATTCTTTGACCCGCCGCGTGACATTAATTAACGATGTGCGCGAAGTGATGGGGGCAACGCTACTGGCTTTGGGGCATTCGTTGAACACAGAAAATCCTAAGCACATCAAAGAGGCATACGACAAGCTGGTGAAATTTAAGCCTGCGATCGCCGCTTTTCTAACCAACGGTTGGGAAGAACAGCTTGCTAGCGGTGATGTGCTGGTTTCGATGGCGTATTCCACCGATGCCCTAACCCTCATGCGCGAACAACCTAATCTTCGCTACGTTATTCCCGAAACCGGATCTTCGCTCTGGACTGATACTGTCGCCATTCCTAAAACTGCCCCAAATGTAGATGCCGCCTATGAGTGGATTAACTACATGCTGTCTGCTGAAACTGCTGCCAAGGTTGTGGAACGACTAAAATTTGCCACACCCAATCAAATTGCCTTCGACAAACTGCCTAAAAGCATTAAGAGCAATCAAAATCTCTTTCCATCCAGTGCCGTTATTGATCAATGCGAAGGTATCGCCCCGGTTGCTCCCAAGATCTCTGACACCTTCGATCGCTACTGGACTCAGCTAACCAGCGCTTAATCCGTCCATTATTTTTTCCTATGGCAACTTCTACCCAACCCCCTGTGCCCCTTGCTAAACCGTCTGGACTTCGGCGGAGGGTTTCCAAGCTCATTGAACCGCTGATATTGCTGGCTCCTCCAGGGTTATGGCTACTGCTGTTGCTGGTTGCGCCAACGCTATTAATTTTAGAACTAAGTTTGATTCCAGGATTTCGGTTGGGGCAGTCGGCAGGGGGGTATGGACTAGGAAATTATCTGCAAATTTTCCAGGCAGTCTATTTACCCGTGATTTGGCGATCGCTCCTATTTGCATTTGGAGCCACATTCTCTAGCCTGATTTTGGGTTTCCCAGTCGCTTACTGGATTGCGGTCATGGCTCCGGCGCGCTGGCGAAACCTGCTGCTAGTTGCCTTTGTTCTGCCACTTTGGACTTCTTCATTGCTTCGAGCCTACGCTTGGATTGCGATTTTAAGACCGTCGGGGGTGCTGAATTTTCTGTTAGGGGCGATCGGTCTACCCAGTCAAGATTTGCTCAATCGTCCGCCTGCGGTGTTCATTGGCATGGCGTACAGTTTTCTGCCCTACATGGTGTTAATTCTCTACGCTTCTTTAGAAAAATTAGACAAGCGTTTGCTAGAGGCTGCTGCTGACTTGGGCGCAACGCCCCAGCAAACTTTCTGGAAGGTAACCGTTCCCCAAACCATGCCGGGAATTGCAGCGGCTTGTTTACTGGTATTCATTTCTAGCTTGGGCGACTTTGTGGTGCCAGAGCTATTGGGAGGCGCGGCGAGTATGACGGTTTCACGCCTGATCTATAACCAGTTTTTGGGAGCAACCCTGAATTGGGGCTTTGGCTCAAGCTTAAGTATGATTTTGATTTTGGGCGTGAGTATGGCGATCGCTCTTTTAATTAAATACGGCGATCGAGATGGAGCAACCTTAACGTGAACAAGACAGCGCCCAAACGAGAAATTTCCTGGCAGTTCCTCTTTACACTGCTGATGTTTGCCTTCATGTATGTCCCCATTTTAATTTTGGCGATTTATAGCTTTAACGAGTCTCGCTTTAGCAACAATTGGACAGGGTTTAGCCTCAGGTGGTACGCTAGCTTGCTGCAAGATACTCGGCTGCTTGCCTCCTTACGAGACACTTTGATTGTGGGATTTTTTGCCGTCAGCATTTCCGCCGTGTTAGGCACAATGATGGCGGTAGGGTTATTCAAATTTAAGTTTCCTGGCAAAAGCTTGTACCAGGGGATGTCTTATTTGCCCCTGATTATTCCTGATATTGCGATCGCCGTTGCCACCTTAGTTTTTCTGGTTTCGATTGGGCTATCTCGCAGCATTTGGACAATTGTTGCCGCCCATATTGTGTTCTGCCTGGCATACATTGCCGTAGTGGTTTCCACTCGCTTATCTGGCTTAAATCCATTTTTAGAAGAAGCTGCCCTCGACTTAGGGGCAACTCCTACCCAAGCTTTCATTAAGGTTTTACTGCCAGAACTCATGCCTGCTATTCTTTCAGGCTGCCTGCTCGCATTTGTGCTGAGCATGGATGATCTGCTCATTTCTAGTTTTACGGCGGGGGAAGGGGCAAATACCCTGCCGATGGAAATCTTCAGCCGCGTTCGGACAGGTGTTAAGCCAGATATTAATGCGTTGAGTGTAGTGCTAATCTCGTTTTCGGGTGTGTTAGCGTTTACAGCCGAATATCTGCGGTATCGAAGCGATCGCAAAAAACTCGGTTAGGGATCTGCATTGAAATAAAGTCCCAGTGGGATGCGCTAGCTTGCTAGCCCCCTAAATCCCCCAATTTTGGGGGACTTCCGAGCCTTTCAAAGTCCCCCAAAATTGGGGGATTTAGGGGGCGGATCGGGACTTTATTTCATTGCTACTCCCTTGGGTCTGTTGATCACGCTGTTAGGGTCAAATAGCTTCATCGGGATCAATCCCTGTGGCTCTGAGGCGCTCTGCCAGGGCTTGCGATCGCTGTCTTTCTGCTTCTAAAGCCGATTCTGCCTCTTCTAGAGCCGCCTCTGCCTGATCAGCTCGTTGTCTTTCTTGCTCTGCGTTTCGAGCAGTCTCTACATAACCCAAAAATCGATTCCCATCTGGACGATAGATTTCTAGCTCCTCGCTAGAACTCTCAAATCGAATCTTTAAGCGGGGACTAATCCAATGCTCAATCGGCTCGATCGCATCTAAATATCCCTCTGTCCGCAGCCAGCCCTGGAATTCATTGGTGTCGGGGTCGTACAAATAGTACTCTTCTACGCCATGTCGGTCATAGAACAGCAGCTTTCGCTCCATTTCAGTGCGAGTATTGCCAGGGGAAAGGATTTCAAAGACGACTTGAGGGGCAATATTGCCTTCCTTCCACTGCTGATAGGAGCCGCGATCGCCTTTAGGTCTGCCAAAAATGATCATGGCATCGGGTGCAGTCCGAATCTTGTTGTTGCCCTCAATGGGATACCAGAGCAGATCACCCGCGACAAAAACCGCTGGGTCATCGGCGAACAACCACTCTAAATTTTCTTTGATAACTACAATCCATCGAAACTGTTTGGTATTGTCCGCCATGGGTTGTCCATCGTGATCAGGATAGATAACCTCTGTAGAATCTTGGAGTTGAGAAACCATTGTTGATGTCTCCGGGATGATTTAGCCCTAGCTTAGCGGGTTTTTGAGAGGGGCGCGCTCTCCGAGATACCCGCAAGGGGTCGCTCAGAGATGCCCTGTAGATCGCTCCTCCCAACCCACTTCTCTCTAGCGAACCAGTGCAGGCTGGGCGCTAAACAACTTCAAGACTCGCTCGGCAATTTGAGAGGGCGTTAGACCCAGATCCACGAACGACTGTTCTGGCGTGGCGTGATCCACCAACAGATCCGGGATGCCAATGCGAGTGATGGGCACGACGACGTTTAGATCGAGCAGCGCCTCGGCAACGGCTGAACCAAATCCGCCCATGAGACAGCCTTCCTCTAGGGTCACAACTCGCCCGATTTGCTGAGCCAGTGGCGCAAACAGCTCGGTATCTAGCGGCTTAGCGAACCGCGCATTGATGACTGTCGCTTCAATGCCATGCTCACTCAGAATTTCTGCCGCCTGCATGGTGGGATATACCATTGAGCCATAGCCCAACATCAGCACGTCATCTCCTTGCCGCAGGATTTCAGCTTCACCAATGGGCAGCGGCTCCCAGCCTTCTTCCATGAGAGGTACGCCGTAGCCGTTACCCCGTGGGTAGCGCATGGCGATCGCCCCCTCCGTATAATTCACTCCCGTCACAATCATCCGCTGCAACTCTGCCTCATCCTTTGGAGCCATCAGCACCATGTTGGGGATCAAGCGCAGATAGGCGATGTCGTAAGCGCCCTGGTGCGTCGGGCCATCTGCCCCCACAATGCCAGCGCGATCGAGACAGAGAAAGACGGGCAGCTTTTGAATGCAAACATCGTGAACAATTTGGTCGTATGCCCGCTGCAAGAAGGTTGAGTAGATAGTGGCAACAGGACGCATTCCTTCGCAGGCAAGCCCTGCTGCCATGGTGATGGCGTGTTGTTCTGCAATACCGACATCAATATACTGATTGGGCAATTTGGCTTGGAACTTGTCTAAGCCTGTGCCTGTGCCCATGGCGGCGGTGATGGCAATAATGCGCGAATCATTTTCTGCCAGTTTGGTGAGCGTGTGGGCAAACACTTTGGAATAGCTGGGAGGCTTGGGCTTGGTCGCAGGGATAGCCTTGCCCGTCGCAATGTTGAAGGGATTTTGAGCGTGGTAGCTGACCTGATCGGCTTCGGCGATCGCATATCCTTTCCCCTTGACAGTGACCACATGAACCAGCACGGGCCCCGGATGCTTGTGTGCTTGCTGGAAGGTGGTAATAAGTTCTTCCAAGTTATGTCCATCGACAGGGCCCATGTAGGTAAAGCCCAATTCTTCAAAGACTGCCCCCACCTTGGGAACCGCCAGCCGCTTCATGCCTTCCTTAATTCTGGCAAGTTCGGGTGTGAGAGACTCACCCAAAAACGGCAGGTGCTTGATTTGCTCCTCAAGATTGTCTTTGAAGAACTGCACGGGCGGACTGAGCCGCATTTTGTTGAGGTAGCGAGGAATTGCTCCCACGTTGGGCGAAATCGACATGTTGTTGTCGTTGAGCACCACCAGCAAATTGGTTTTGGGTAAATGCCCCGCGTGGTTGATGGCTTCTAGCGCCATGCCTCCGGTTAAAGCGCCATCGCCAATGACCGCCACTACCTTATTCTTTTCGCCCTTGGCATCCCGTGCTAACGCCATGCCTAACGCGGCGGAAATGCTGGTGGAGGCATGACCTGCGCCGAAGTGGTCGAACCGACTCTCGCTGCGCTTGAGATAGCCCGCTACGCCTGATTTTTGGCGAAGAGTCGAGAAGCGATCGTAGCGTCCGGTCAGCAGCTTGTGGGGATAAGCCTGATGCCCAACGTCCCAGATCACCTTATCGCGATCGAGGTCGAGCGTCTGATAGAGCGCCAGGGTGAGTTCGACAACTCCTAGCCCAGGGCCCAGGTGTCCACCGCTGGCGGCTACCGTTTCTAAATGTTTTTCACGAATCTGTAACGCAATTTGCTTGAGCTGCTGTATCGATAGCCCATGCAATTGGTTGGGATGGGTGATTTCACTCAGGTGCATATGAAAAATACCTTGCGAAATGTAAAGTGTTCTATCTTCTATTGTTTCACTGTAATTCTTTCTAGGGGACGGATTTGATTAAGGTTTTCGATGATTATTTGCAATTCTTTTTGAAAAAATGTATCGAAGGTGGGTTGAGTATAGATATTAATGGTCGTCTATAGCGTCGATCGCCCTACCAACAGAACTGTTCAAGAGGTACTGTAAAAGTATCCCGATGCGGTTAGATATGATCTGTGGCACGCGATCGCCGCAGGATATGTCGTACAGTTAGTGCCCGGTTCACTGTGAGCTTGTCAAGAAGAATTCAGAAAAGCTTTCATGTTGAGGGGTTGAGGCGGTTTTCGCAACGCCACAACGAGGACATTGCATGGCTAAACACCTAAAACTCAGACTCCATTATGCAACGCCAGAATTAGATTACTGGGCGACATGCATTCTTTGACAGAACCCGATACCATAGGCTTACTTGTTTTACGCTGCAAATTAACCATGCCAGAAGAAACTACTCCCCAAACCCCAGAATCTGCAACTCCTACAACTGACGAGACGACTGCTAATACTGCTGTGGTGAGTGAAGAAAAGCCCGCTAAAGCGCCTAAGAAGGAAAAGCCCCCGGCGTTGGAAGCTAAGCCTTTTGAAGAGTTTATTAATCAGGATTATTTGCCTGCTTTGAAGCAAACTTTGCCCAAAATGGGGCTGGCAGATGTGGATTTGAAGTTTGAGAAGAGGCGAATGCCTGTTGCGGGTGATGATGATTGCTGGCAGGTGATAGGGACTTGGTTAGGGGGTAAACGCCAGTTTGTTATTATTTTCTCCAAAGAAGATATTCAAGCACCTAAGTTTTATTGCTGTGCAGACAATGGTGCTAAGCCAAGTATGCTGGAGTCTTTTATGATCGATGAGCGCAAAGTCTCGCTGGATTTGCTGCTGCTCTATACGATGCAGCGGTTGAATGGCGAGAAGTGGTTGTTGCGAAATTAGTGTTTTGATATTCCCAACCTGTCTGTTTAGCAAGATAGGTTGGGAATGAAGGTGGCTTGAAAATTAGCTGGCAACGATCGCCAATTCGCTATCCTGCTGGATTTTTTCCAGGTTCTCTAGGGTGGCTTTGCCTGTGGTGAGGAAGCGATAGGTTTCCTGGTAAAGGGTTTGCCAGAAGCGGTTGCTCATGCCCTGGCTGACTTCTGTGGGGTCTACCATGGGGTGAGGTACGAGGTCGGAGGCGGGATAGAGGAAGGATTGATGTCCTTTGGTGGTGCCGCCGATCGCTTGGAAGAAGTCTTGGTTGGTTTGGATGTCGGCGGCGTCTTCGTTTTCAGTGAGCACCATGAAGGTGGGGGTGTTGCTGAGTTTTGCGGCGTTTTTGAAGACGGATTTGCCGAAGCGGGCGGCGGCGGTGAGTGCCCCGACGGGGAAGCGCAGGTTGGGATCCCAGCCGAGTTCTTTAATATCGAGAGGGCCTGCCAGGTTGACGTATTGGCGGCGGTCTTCGCCGTAGATTTCGAGGAGGGGGGCGTAGGCGATCGCTTTTTTGATGCGATCGGGACGATCGGCGGCAAGTCCGAGGGCGACGGCTCCGCCTACGGAGAGTCCGAGGGTGTAGATGTCTCCGGGCATGGCGTCTAGTTCTTGGAGGCGATCGCGGGCATCGGTGAGGTACTCCATGTGGTTGGAGATGAAGTATTTCTCGAAGGTGGCATCATTGCTGCCTTGGGTCGTGGTGATGATTTCTTCGAGGCGGGGGTCGAGTTCTTTGAGTTTTGCCATCAGGGCTAGGCGCTGGGTATAGCCGGGGCGCGTGAAGTTTTCAGAGGTG
>Ga0209490_10004369_pt1 | contig 13058 bp, 12 predicted proteins | sample MAT06_FD_187209 | JGI IMG/M metagenome (GOLD analysis project Ga0209490, IMG submission 187209) | Freshwater microbial communities from Lake Fryxell liftoff mats and glacier meltwater in Antarctica - MAT-06 (SPAdes) (version 2) | ecosystem: Environmental > Aquatic > Freshwater > Ice > Liftoff...
GGCAAGCTGGCGCTGCAGGCCGGGCAAATTGAAGAGGCGCGTGAAGCGCTGAGCGCGGCGCTGGCGGCCTTCGTGGCCTCTGAGCGCCGGCTGGAAACGCTGCTGTGCCTGCGCGACCATGCGCGGCTGATGACGCAGACCGGCGCCATAGAAGACGCCGTGGCCACCGCATCGGCGGCGGGCGCTGGCCTGGCCCTGATGGGTGTGCCGGTCACAGCTGCGGCTGATCAACGCTGGCAAGCCGAGTTAGCGGCTCTGCACGCCGCCATGCCCGATGCCGAAGCCTTTCGCCTGGCTTGGGAGGCTGGACAAGAGGCTGGGCTTGAGGCTGCCGCGAGGCGGGCTTTGGCCGTGGGGGCCGAGCCTCTTGCGATGCATCAGGTTGACGCCGCCTGAGCTACTCAGGCGGTCACAGCGGCCTGGCTTTCGCCCTGGCGCTTGCGCCGCGAGGCAGCGGCCCCTGCTGCGCCCAGTGCCAGCAAAGCCAATGCCAGCGAGCCGGGTTCGGGCACTGAGAACACCAACTGACCAACCCTAAGCCGCGTGTCTTGTACGACCATGACCCCAGACACGCCTTCCGTAAGAACAAACGCGGTCTGGGTCGTCGGGTTCAGTCCTGGAACGAATCCCGAACTGCCCGCCAACTGATACAGGATATTGGGGGCCGCCCCGGGCAGGTCGAGCCTGAATCTCGCGGTCAAGTAGTCGGCGTCGAACGCATACAACGGGTCGAATTCTGTCGCCCGCGTGCCTACAACGTTCGAGTCCGTCGATGAAAACAGGTAGTCGATGGAACTCTCGGGCCCGAGCTGGAGGAGAGTAGGCCTGAAAGAGCGTGGATCCAAAGTCAGCACATCAACGATGAGGCCCGAAGTGAGGTCATAAATGCCAATCTGCGCGCTCAGTATCGCGAACGGCGCAAGTGCCACCGGCGAACCGCGGCAGCCCAACGTTCTGCCGAAAATATTCAAATTGAACATGAGTGGCGTCGAGCCGTCTGGCCGCAAGCAGGCATCGGAGATGTCCACGTTGATGGTCGCGCTCCAGCCAAGGTTGCCGAAAACCTCCGGCAGCGCCGGGTCCCAGCTGCCGGTAATGATCGCGGCCGAGGCGGCAGGGGCGGTGACCACCGCGGCCAAACCCAGCAGCGTGGCACCCAAGGCATTGCGGAAAGACGAATTCATGATGTGCTCCAAACAACAATCGTGTGACGACAGCAATTTTCTTGCCAACCGGACTCAATTTGGCCCGTCCCCCTAGGAGATTGACTGCGCGCCGACCGGCTGGCTGAAGCCGGGGGCCAGCCAGCCTGTAAAGAACCCCGACACCTGGCCCGTGCCTTCCCCGGCTTGCTGGCCTGTGAGGCGCGACTAACATCCGCCCCGCCATGCACCCCACACCACGACAAGAAGAACTCCTGCTGAGGCTGCTCCAGGAGTACTTGGGCCAGCTCGATGACGCGGCAATTGCCGTGCTGCGCCATCATCTGCAATGGGTAGAAGTGCCCGCCGGCGAAGTGCTGATGACGCAGGGCGAGCCTGGCGACGCGCTCTACATCAGCGTCAGCGGGCGCTTGCGGGCCTATGCCCGCGACGCCGACGGCCAGGAACGCCTGCTGCGCGAGATGGCACGCGGCCAGGTCATCGGCGAGATGGCGCTTTTCACCCAGGCGCCGCGTTCAGCCACCGTGGTCGCGATCCGCAACTCGGTGCTGGTGCGGCTGGACCTTGTCGGCTGGAACGAGTTGCTGCGCACCAGCCCCCAGGTCTCGGCGCTTTTCACACGGCAAGCCCTGCTGCGGCTGCAAAGCCCGCCGGCCAGCGCCGCGCAGGCGCGGCCCGTGACGATGGCGCTGTTGCCGGTGACCGCAGGCGTGGACAGCGTGCCGTTTGCGCAGCGGCTGGCCGCGGCGCTGGGCCGCCACGGGCTGGCCTGCGTGGTGGACGCCGCCGCGCTGGATGCCGCCCTCGGCGAAGCCGGGCTCGCCCAGCGTCCTCTGGAAGACCTCGAGGCCAGCCGTCGCATCGCGCAGTACCTCGACACGCTGGAGACGGTGCACGACTTCGTGCTGCTGGCCGCTGACGCGACACCCGGCCCCTGGACCGAACGCTGCGCGCGCCATGCCGACGAACTGCTGCTGCTGGCCGACACCACGCAGCCGCCACGCATCCACGCCACCGAGCAGCAGCTGCTGGACCAACGCCCCACGCGCAGCGAAGCCATCGAGATTCTGGTGCTGCTGCACCCGCCAGCCACGGCCAGCCCGCGCCACACCGCCGCCTGGCTGGACCGGCGGCCCGTGGCCGACCATGTGCACGTGCGCCAGGGCCATGACGATGACCTGGCGCGGCTGGCACGCATCCAGAGCCGCACCGCCGTGGGGCTGGTGCTGGCGGGCGGCGGCGCGCGCGGCTGTGCGCACCTGGGGGTCTACCGCGCGCTGCAAGAGCAGGGCATCGTGGTCGACTTTGTCGGCGGCACGAGCATCGGCGCGGCGATGGCCACGCTGATCGCCTCGGGGCGCCCTGCCCAAGAGGTGACCGACATCGCGCGCCGCGGTTTTGCCGTCAACCCGACGAGCGACTTTCGGCCGCTGCCGCTGATGTCGCTGATCGCCGGGCGGCGCTTGCGCCGCTTGCTCGACGCGGCGCTGCTTGAACTGACTGGCCTGGAAGGCAAGGCCGAAGCCCAGGCCGAAGACCTGTGGAAGAACTGGTATTGCGTGGCCAGCAACTACTCGCAGGCCCGCGAACAGGTGCTGCGGCGCGGGCCGCTGGGCCGTGCCATTCGTGCCAGCGTGGCCATTCCAGGGGCGCTGCCGCCCGTGCTGATAGACGGCGACTTGCTGTGCGACGGCGGCACCTTCAACAACTTCCCCGTCGACCTGATGCGCGCCCGGCGCGGCGTCGGCCAGGTGCTGGGAGTCGACTTGAGCATCCGCAATACGCGGAGCTTCAAGTTCGAAGAAGTGCCGTCCACCTGGGCCATGCTGATGGACCAACTGCGCCCGAGGCGCATGCGGCGCTACAAGCTGCCCTCGCTGATGGCCTATCTGATGAACGTGACCATCCTTTACAGCAGCTCGCGTCATCGCCAGAACCACAGCCTGGCCGACCTGGTGCTGACTCCGCCGCTGTACCGCGTGGGCATGCTGCAGTGGAGCCGTTTCGACAGCATCGTGCAGCAAGGCCATGCCCACGCCACCGAGCAGCTGGCCAAGGCCACCCCGGCGCTGCTGGTGGCGCTGCGCGGCGGCGTGGCGCCCCCTGACCGCGCGGCGAAGATGCGTCAACCTTGACAAGCCGGCAGGCCGTGCAGTCCATGGGGAATGGTCGCACTGGACTCGGCTTGACACGCGAGACGCTGGCCGGGTGCATAGGCGCGCTGACGGTATTGCCGGTGGTGCTCACGCTCGGGTTGCTGGCCTTCTCGCCCCTGGGGGTTGCCGCGCCGCAAGTGGCCTTGCTGGCCGCCTTCATCACCGCCGGCCTGGGTGGCCTGATGCATGCCGCACTCAGCCGCACCAGCCTGCCGGTCTCCGGCCTCAGCTCGGCCACGTCGCTGACCCTGGCTGCCCTGGTTTCCCGGCTGCTGGCCGACCCGCAACTGCCCGCAACCACCAGCGCCGGGCTGCAAGGCATTGCCGCGCTGTGCGGGCTGGCGGTGCTGCTCAGCGGCGCGCTGCAGATCGGCTTCGCTGGGCTGGGCCTTGCGCGCCTGGCGCGCGTCGTGCCGCAGCCGGTATTGGCTGGATTCATGAACAGTGTCGCCGTGCTGGTGGTGCTCGCCCAGGTGCCGCTGCTGTTGGATCTGCCGTTGGGCACCCGGCCGACGCTGGACACGCTGGCCGCGGCACACCCAGCGGCGCTGATGCTGGGCCTGGGCACCGCGCTGACCATCTGGTTATTGACGCGTTACCGGCCGCGGCTGCCCGCTGCGCTGCTGGGCCTGGTTGCAGGCACCGCAGTGCACGCGGCGTGGTTGGCGCTGGAGGGCGGGTCGCCATCTGGCGGAACCATCGGCGCGACCATCGGTACCACCATCGGCACCACCGTCGGCACGCTGCCTTCGGCCTGGCTGTGGCCCCCTGCGCTGCTGCCTTTGCTGGGCCCCACCGGCGTGGCCCTGCTTCAGGCGCACTGGGTGCCCGTGGCGCTGACCGCGCTGGCCCTGGCCGCTATCGGCACGCTGGAGTCGCTGCTGAATGTGCGCGCCATCGATCACTTGTTGAACACCCGGCACGACCCCCGGCGCGAACTGGTGGCCTTGGGCGCCAGCAACATGGTCTGCGGCTTGTTCGGCGGCTTGCCACTGGTGGCCTCGCGCATGCGGGCACTGGCCACCTTGCAGGCGGGGGGGCGCGGGCGTGTCGCCGTGCTGGTGGGGCCCTTGGCACTGAGCGCGCTGTATGTGCTGGGTGGGCCCCTGATGGCGGTACTGCCACTGCCCGTGCTGGCCGGGGTGATGCTGGTCGTGGCCGCAGGTCTGGCCGACCGCTGGACGGGCCGCATGCTGGCGCGCTGGTGGGCCCGCGACCGCTCGCGCGACGTGGAGCTGGGCCTGGCCGAAGTGGCGCTTGTCGTCGGCACGACGCTGTGGCTGGGCCTGACGGCGGGCGTCGCCCTGGGGGTGTTGTTGTCGCTGGTGGCCTTTGCCTCGCGCATGAACCGCTCGCTGGTGCACGACCGCTACCTGGCTTCAGCCAGACCGTCGCGGCGCATCTACCCGGCGGCGGTGGAAGCCCGGCTGGGGCCGCTGCGCGCGGGCATCGTCGTCTTCGAGCTCGACGGCGCGCTGTTCTTCGGCAGCAGCGACCGGCTGCTCGATGAGGCCGATGCGCTGGGTGCCGACTGCCGCTGCCTGGTGCTTGACATGCGTCGGGTGAACGCCATCGACGAGACGGGTGCGGTGGCGCTGCAGCAGATGTCGGCGCGCTCCGGGCAGCGTGGCATGCCGCTGATGCTGGCCGGCATGGCCGAGGGCTCGGCGGCGGCACAGGCCCTGCGCAACTTCGGCGCGAGCTTGCCGCAGTGGCCGGACGCCGACCGCGCCATCGAGGCGGCAGAGCAACGTCTGCTGGAGAGCGGGGGCGAGGTCAGCGACGTGCGCGCCATGGCCGCGGTGCCGCTGGCCGAATCTTCGCTGCTGGCGGGGCTGGACGCCGAGCAGATTGCCGTGGTGGCCACTCACCTGCAGACACGGCACCTGGTGGCGGGCGAGGTGCTGTTCGCCGAGGGCGACCCGGCTGACCGGCTGTACGTCGTGGGCGAGGGCTCGATCAGCATTCTCAGCAATGCCGACAAACATGGGCGCACACAACGCTTCCTCAGCATATCGCCGGGGATGATGCTCGGTGAGACGGCCATGCTCGACGGCGGCGGGCGCACGGCCGGGGCTGTGGCTGACGCGCCCACCGTCGTGCACGCGCTCATGCTGCAGGCGCTGGACGAGATAGCGCGCACGCACCCTGCGGTGGCGATTCGTTTGCACCGCAACGTGGCGCTGCACTTGTCGCAGCGCCTGCGCAGCGCGACGGGCGCCTGGCGCGGCACGCGCTGAGTTGCCTGACGGCCTCAGCCTCTGAAGCAGACCGCGAGGCGCGCTCCTGCGGCCACGTCTATTTCAACGTTGGCGGCTGTTTCGCAAATTCGGCCGTGGGCCAGCCCGCTGCCGGCTTGGCGGCCAGCACCGGCCCCGCCGCGGTCGCGGCGGCAATCAGCGTTGCGTTCGCGGCTAACGTCGGTGCGGGCGCCTCGGCCGGCTTGATCGCCAAGATCGTGCTCAGCAGAACGATCGCGACGGACCCGGAAGGCACCAGGTACCAAGCCCAGTGAAATTCCCGCTGAGTCTCGCGGGCGGCGAAGCGAATTTCATTCATGGCATTTCCTGGTGGCGTTGCGACATGCTGGGCTCCCTTCGGACTGCCTGCGGTGGCTGACCGATGAAGGCATGTTCGCGGCGCCGGGCTCGCTGGGCGCACCGCCGTTCAATAGTGACCAGCGAGCTGTGGTGTCGTCGTGGTGTCACCCAAGTACACGGGCGTCGCCCGGTCTGAGCCTGTGGCCGGCTGGCGCGCAGCTCAAGCCTGCGCGCGCAGACCCTCAAGCGCCTGCGTTCGATTGGGCCAAGGCCTCGACCACGTCGCGGTGCCACGGCACGGTGTTGCGCACCCGCTCGCGCACGGCGGGGTCGCTGAAGCCGTTCAGAACCTGCTCCAGTTCGGCCGCTGCCAGCGCCAGCTGGCCCGCCGCGGCCGGGTCGCCTGCGCGGTGCAGCACGCGCCAGGCGGCCAGGCGTGCTGCGAGCGGGAATTCGGCCCCGGCCAGCGCATCGCGTTCCTGCAGGGCCGGCAGTTCGGCCAGAACGGCCTGCCGGGCGGCATCGATGTCATCGGCCTGGCCCAAGCCGGCAGGCGCTTCGGCCAGCCGCAGCCGCACCGCGCGCGCGCCGGCCTCGTAGCCGCGCTGCTGAAAGGCCGTGGCAGTCTCTTGCCAGATGGCCACCGCGGCAGCTGCCTGATCACCCCGCCACAGCGCCTCGGCTTGGAAGTTGCGGCATTTGAGTGCGTTCACCACGTCGCCTACGGCCTCGAAGGCGCTGCAACCCGCCGCCGCCTCGCGGTCAGCCGCGTCCCATTGCCGGGCCTGCAAGTGCATCGTGGCGCGCGACCAATGCGCTGCGGCGGCAAAGTGTGCAAGGCCGAACTCGGCGGCCTGGCGCGCCATCTCTTCAATGTGCATGGCGGCCGCCGTCAACTCGGCGCGGCGCAGCGCCAAGTCCGCTGCAGCATCGAGGCAGGGGCACTTCGTTTGCGGCGAGTTCAAGGTGCTCACGATCGCAAGTGCGTGGGTGACCGCAGCGCCTCGGGCACGGTCGTCGCACTGCGCGTTGTGCAGCTCAGCTTCGATCAACAACATTTGAACTTCGTAGATACCGTCGTTCGGGCGCTTCATCCGCTGGCGCGCAAGCGCCGCCCAGTGCGATGCTGCAGCCAGCTCTTGGCATGCAACGTCAAACGCGCGCCGCTCGACGGCCATATAGGCCAGGTTGCCGTGGCACAAGGCCGCGTTTACCGCGTCGTCGACGCTTTCAGCCGCCTGGGCGCCGCGGCGTCCTGACGCTTCGGCCAGTTCCAGTCGCCCCGTACGGTGAGCCAACAAGGTCTGTTGGGTAAGGGCATCTGCGATCCACTGGAGCTCGCCATGCTCCTCGCCCCAAGCCAGCAGGTTGTCAATGGCCTGCGCCTGCTGTTCGCGGTGGGCAAGGTTGTTCGAAAGGATTGCTCGCGAACGCAACATTTCGGCTTTGCGCTCTGGCGGCAACGGCTCGGTTCGAAGCGCAGCTTGTGCCTCGGCGCGGTCGAGGTACTGCATCGAAGTCTTGAAGGCCGATCGATCTCGCGCCCTTGTCGAAGCACGCAGAAACCAATCCCCGGCCAGCGCTGGCTCACCCGCCCGCGCGTAGTGCTCGGCGGTGATGCCCAGATACTCGTCGCTGCGGTCACCCACCCGCTGCGTCAGCCAGGCCGCAGCTCGTGCGTGCGCTTCGCGCTTCTGCGGCTTGAGCACCGTGTCGTAGCTCACCTGGTGCAGCAGGTGGTGCTGGAAGGCTTCCTCAGCCGTATCGTCGAAGGCGCTGGTGGGCCGCGGCTGCACCAGCGACTTGCGCTGCAACGCGGGCAAGGCGTCCGGGCCGCGTGCGTCCAACGCGCCCAGGGCGTCGTCCCAGAACACCGGGCCGATGACGCTGGCCATCTGCAGCGCACGCCGGGCGGCAGGATCCAGAGCATCCAGGCGCGCCTGCAACACGCCGGTCAGCGTGGTGGGCAGGCGCTGCGGGTTCAGGCGTTCGGGGTGGAAGCGCCATTCACCGTTGCCGTCGCTCCCGTTGTCGCTGTTCCCTTGACTTTGGATCACGCCCTGGTCCAGCAGCATGCTCACCAGTTCTTCGGCGTAGAAGGGGTTGCCTTCGGCGCGACGTTCGATCAGCTCAGTCAGCGCAGCCGGCACCGGGCTCAGCCGCTGCAGCAGCGACTGCGTGAGCACGCTGCCTTGCGCCGCGTTCAGCGGCTGCAGCGTCAGGCGTTCGTGCTGCGGCAGGCCTTCGCCCCAGTCGGGCACGCGTTCTATCAGGGCCGGGCGCGCGCACAGCAGCGCCAGCAGCGGGCCCGACTTTTCGGTTGAAGCGCTTTTGAGCAACGTCACCAGCGCATCGAGCGATGCGTCGTCGGCCCAGTGCAGGTCGTCCAGCAGCAGCACCACCGGCGAGCCGTCGCTGGCGGCCAGCCGTTCCAGCCACAGGCGCAGCGCGGTCACGGCGCGGTCGCGCAGCAGGCGGGCGTCGCCGCCCAGGCGCTGCACCGCGGGTGAGGCCGAGAAGTCCAGGCCGATGAGATGGCCCAGCAGTTCGGGCGCTGGGTCGTTGGCCTGCCCGAGCCACGGTGCCAGGCCCTGCACCAGCTTGCTGCGCGCGACATCGGCGCTGTCGCTGTCGGCAATCTCCAGCCGGCGCGCAAGCAGGTCACGCAGCAGGCCGTAGGGTTGCAGGACGCCGGACGGCTGGTTGCGTGCCGGCATCAGCCACCAGGTAGACGGGTGGGCCGACAGGATGTGCTGGAACTCGTGCAGCAGGCGGCTCTTGCCCAGGCCAGCGTCGGCGATGACCGTCAAGGTGCGCGGCGTGCGCTCGGTCAGCAGGGCTTCGAGCGTGGCCTCGAAACGGGCCAGTTCCGCCTGGCGGCCGATGAGCGGCGTCTCCTGCCCGCGGATGCCGCGCGCATGCAGCCTGAAGGCGCGCGGCTTGGGGCCACTCACCAGCCAGCTGGTGAGCGGTGCGTCCACACCCTTCACCGCCAGCGGCGGCTGTGCCTGCGCATCGAACAGGCCGCGCACCAGCGACCAGGTGTCCTGGCTGATGCGCAGCGTGCCTGCCGGGGTGGCCTGCTCCAGCCGCGCGGCGATGTTGACCGCCAGGCCGCTCAAGCTGTTGTCGTTCTCGACGCCGCCGCCGCGCACCACGCCGCCGGTGTGGATGCCGACGCGGGCGTTGAAGCCTTCACGGCCGTGCAAGCGCTTGACTTCGTCACCGCGCCGCGCGGCCTCGGCCAGCAGGGCCAGGCCGCAGTACACGGCACGCTCGGCGTCGTCTTCGCGCGTGCCGGCGGTGTTGTGCGCGCCGAAGGCCACCTTGAGGTTGTCGCCGGCATAGCGCAGCACTTCTCCGCCGTGATGCGTGACGATGGCGGTGAAGGCGGCCAGCGCGCCGTCGACCGTCAACTGCACTTCTTCGGGGTCGAGGGTCTGGATGAGCTGCGTGCTGCCGACGATGTCGAGGAAGAGCACGCTGACCTGGCGCAGCCGGCGGGCCGGTTCGGCCTGCGTGGGCTGCTCAGGTGGTGCGCTCAGCGTGGCCAGGCGTTCAAGCAACGGAGCCAGGGCCGCATCGACCAATGCGTCGCCCAGCACGGCGCGGCGGGATCGCAACCCCGCGATGGCGGTTTCCAACGGCTGACGGAGGTCGGAAGGGGAGGTCATCCCCGGAAGTTTAGGAGCGGGTGCGTGCCGGTCAGCTGTCTTCTGAAATGGCTCCCGATGGTGACGTTGCCAGCTGCATGGACCGCATCCGTGAAGGCGAACTGTGTACCTTGCCGGCCGTTGCTCGCGGGCGTGTGGTCAACGCGCCCGAGCCCGTAAGCTGGCTGCGGCCGCTAAGTGGGCGCCAGCAGTGTGAACTGGCTGCGCGAAAGCAGCTTTCTGAAGTCTCGATCAAAGCTGACGAGGTGCTCGCCCTGGTGGACCACGGCCGCCGACAACCAGGCATCAGGGACATCGTTACCGCCCAGTTGCTTGTCGAGGCAGAGCTGTCGCAATTTCGGCCACTCAGAGCCCAAGGGCGCCAATTGCACACCTGGCGACGCCAACAGCGCATCGACAAACGCCACTGCGCTTTCGGCGGGCGTGGCTTGCTGGAAGATTTTCGGGCTGGTGACGAGCCTCAGGAAGCTGGCCACCACCATCGGCATCAAGGTGAATGCTGCGCCTGCCCCAGCGGCATGAACCGCCCCTTCGAGCCAGCTGCGTGCGACGGCATGGTGCGGATGGTCGGCTCGCGACGCGGCGACCAACACGTTGACATCAGGCGTCATCGCCCAGGGCCTCCAGCATCGTCTTGCTGCTGAGCGGGTCGACGCCGTTGACCAGACCACCGCGGCCTCTGAACACTGGCAGACGAACCCGCCCCTGCCTCGCGGAAGCGGCTTTGGTGCGAAGTCGCAACTGCAGCCCTTCTTCGATCAGCCGCGTCAGACTTGTACGCTGCTGGGCCGCAAGCGCTTTGGCGTCAGAGAGAAGTTGATCGTTGAGATTAAGGGTTGTCTTCATTCGATGATCATACAGATATCTGTATTGAAGCAGCAAGCGCCAAGGCCACCAATGACGGTCAACCGGCTTCTTACCGACCTGGTCCCGCGGTGACCCTTCAGGGCGCGAACATGGCTTGCAAGGTCAGCAGCGTGGTCGCCAACTTGGACGGGCGCAGCGCACCCAAACGTTTGACCAAGCGCTCACGATCGAACGTGCTGATCTGGTCCAGCACGGTCAGGCCCTGACGGCCCGGCAATGTGAGCGGAATGCGAAAGCGCGCCGCCGCGCGCCCGTGGTCATGGGCGTCACGATGACAGTGCGCAAATGCGCGCTCATCTCGCCGGGCGAAATGACGACAAAAGGGCGCGTCTTCCGAAACTCGTTGCCCACCGTCGGGTCGAGTTGGGACAACCAGATGGCGCCGGTTTTCATCACCAGACCAGATCGTGGTCACCCTCGTTGGCGAACTCAGGCCATACCGGCGAGTCTGCGTCCTGCTGCGCCAGTCGCTTGGCGTCCTCAGCCCGTCTTTCGCGCGGATTGCGGCGAATGGGACGGATTTCGATCACGCCGTCTCGCACCTGCAGGTCGGCCGAGCCTTCCAGCCCGACCTGCGCGAGGATGGGCTTTGCAATCAGCACGCTATGCGAGTTTCCCATCTGGCGGATCGCGACTTCCATGCTTTGCTCCGATTTTTCACCGTAAGCACAGTGGTAGCACCGGGTCATGAACCGGATGGTGATCAGCTTTTCGGCGGCGGGCGCCCGTGCGCCGCCACGATGGCGCGCCAGACCGGCCGGGCCTGGATCAGGCGGTCGCGGTCGCCGTCGTCGGTGAGCAGGGTCGCGCCTGCCCGCATTGCAGCGCAGCCTGTGCATCGCCCTGATCAAGATGCAAGTCGCCGAGGCACCGCAGCGCGAAAGCCTCATGGCGGCGGTCGCCAATGGCGCGGCGGATAACCAGGCCCTGCTCGTGCCAGCGAATGGCCGCAGGCGCGTCACCCAGCGCCGCGTTACTCAGCGCCGCAGGCGGGCCAGGCTGTGCATTCAGCGAGGCCAGGCGTTCCAGCAAGGGGGCCAGCGCGGCATCGACCAGCGCGTCGCCCAGCAAAGCGCGGCGGGCCTGCAAGTCGGGGATGGCATCTGGCAGGGCCTGCTGAGGAACTTTCGGGGTCGGCATCAACAGCAATTTAGGCGCTTGTTTGCGTCCTTCAGCCGTGGCGGCCGGGGTGACGCGGTAAGCCGTGGGCGACGCTCAGCGCGATGGGTGCTTCACTGGCACGGTTCGCGCGCAAGTGCGCGCCCGCAGCGCGTCTCGTCCTACACACGCCCGCCGGATGCGACTACACGCGATGGCGTCAGTCTCCGGCCAGCAGCAGTGCTGCCTGTGCCCACACTTAGGCCATGTCAGCAATATTGCTGCGTTCCGATTTCAGGTTTCAGAAGGAGATATTCATGCTTCATTACGCTGTCGTATTTTTTGTCATTGCCTTGATCGCGGCCCTGTTCGGGTTCACCGGTCTGGCCGCTGGTGCAGCCGGCATTGCGCAGATTCTGTTCGTCGTGTTTCTGGTACTTGCGATCGGCGGCTTCCTCGTCAGCATGTTCCGCAAGTCAGGTTGACGTTCAGTCGCCCTTCGGCAGCCAGGCGCGGATGCAGGTGCCCTTGCCGGGCGCCGATTCCACCGTGAGCTGGCCGCCGATGGACGACACACGAAAGCGCATGCCCGCCAGGCCGTGACCTTGGCCGCGCATGGCACTCGCGAAGCCGCGGCCGTTGTCACTCACTTCCACCACGGTTTGGGGTCGAGAGGCGTCTTTCCCCTCGTCGGTAGCCAGGGTCACGCTGACCTTCTGCGCCTGCGCGTACTTGGCGATGTTGGTCAAGGCTTCCTGCACCAGTCTGTAGATCACCAGCGAACGCTCGGCGCCCAAACTCATTTCTTCCAGCTTCACCTGCACCGGCACGCCGCTGGCGGCTGACCATTCCTGACACAGGATGCGCAGCGCCTGACCCAAACCCAGGTTGTCGAGTGAGGAAGGCCGAAGGTCTTCGATGATGCGGCGCTTAAGCGCGATGCCTGCGTCCAGCGTGGCGTGCAGGTGTGCGATGCGCTCTGCCACTTCCGGCCCCGCGTGTGTCAGGCGCGACCGCATGCGCGCCAGGTCCAGCTTGGCGGCCGTGAGCAGGCCGCCGAGTTCGTCGTGCAGTTCACGCGCGAGATGGCTGCGTTCATCTTCGCGCACGGTCTGCAGGTGTCGCGTCAGGTCGCTCAATTCGGCCGTTCTGCGGGTCACGGTGTTTTCCAGCTTGTCGCGTTCGGCGCTCAAGGTATTCAGGTGGCTCAGGCGCTCGGCGTCGCGATGCCGCAGCAAGCGCATCGTCGTCAACATGGCGGCCAGGCAAGACAGCACCAGCGCGAGGATGCTGAAGCGGCTGTACATCAGCACCTGGTCGCGGAACTCAGCCGAACGCTGCAGTTCACTGCTTTGCGCCTGAGTCAGCGCTGCGACGCTACGGTCGATCTCGGCCATCTGCTCGCGGCCGATGTCCGACAGCAGGAGCTCGAGAGCCCCTTCGCTGTTGCCGCCGTCCAGTTGCTTGATCGTCTCTTCCAGCTCCGACACCTTGCGCCTGGCCAGCTCCACCAGCGCTTCAACAGCCCGGGCTTCGTGGGGGCGGCTGACCGCGACACTG
>Ga0209490_10004370_pt1 | contig 13055 bp, 12 predicted proteins | sample MAT06_FD_187209 | JGI IMG/M metagenome (GOLD analysis project Ga0209490, IMG submission 187209) | Freshwater microbial communities from Lake Fryxell liftoff mats and glacier meltwater in Antarctica - MAT-06 (SPAdes) (version 2) | ecosystem: Environmental > Aquatic > Freshwater > Ice > Liftoff...
CTAGTAAAAAAGCGGCTATAAAACCGATATAAAAACCGATATAAAAACCGAGCGAATAGGTGGCAATTTGGTAGACTGGGATTAGTCTTAGGCAGAGTTACCTACTCAACACAGTAATCTACGTCACACAAATGAATTTATGCTGACCCTTGAGGCCACAAGTTCTGCGAATAAGCCTACCCTTACCTTAGGGCGGGTTTTGGTTGTCGAAGACGAAGCCGTTATCCGCGATACCGTCGCCCTAGCGCTTCAAGACGAGGGTTATGAGGTATTGCTGGCTGAAGATGGCCGTTTGGCGATGGATCTAGTTTGTCGAGCCAGCAATGACGCCAATATGGCCTCGGATGCTTCCGTCGATTTGGTCATTTTAGATTTGATGTTGCCCTATGTGAATGGCCTAGACCTGTGTCGGCTGATTCGCAACCAAGGAAATCGGGTGCCCATCCTGATGCTGAGTGCGAAGGGCAGCGAAACCGATCGCGTGGTGGGGCTAGAGGTTGGCGCAGATGACTATCTGACCAAGCCCTTTGGCATGAAAGAATTGGTAGCTCGGTGCCGAGCATTATTGCGCCGCCACCGCTATGTGCAACCGACCGACCAAGACGACCGACCCTTGCGCTTCCAAGACATCATTCTCTACTCCCAAGAATGCCGAGTTTTGGTGCGGGGCGAAGAGATTAACCTCTCTCCTAAAGAATTTCGTATCCTCGAACTGTTTATGACCCACCAGCGGCGGGTTTGGTCGCGGGAGCAACTGATTGAGCGCATCTGGGGGCCTGATTTTATGGGCGATAGCAAAACCGTTGATGTGCATATTCGTTGGTTGCGAGAAAAACTGGAGCAAGATCCCAGCCGCCCCGAATACCTGACCACTGTGCGCGGGTTTGGGTATCGCTTTGGCTAAGGTGCTTCAGGCTAATGGCTGAGATAAATTGTGGGATATATCCTGAGCTTTTTATTAGGGTTGATGGTTGGCCTCATGGTTTTGGGGTGGCAGCGATCGCGCTTCAATAGCCGTTCGAAACAAATGCTGCAAAACCTGCACCCCAATTTTTTGGAAGGTTCCCATGGGGATGCGCCAACACAGCTTTCGTTGGCGCTGATCCAACGGCAAAAGCATCAGAAAGAGCTAGAAATTAGCCGCAAAGACTTAGAAGCTCGGCTAGCCTATCATCTGCGGGTGTTAGAAGCGGCTCCGTTTGGCTATTTGCAAATAGATGATGAAAACCGCTTAGTGTGGTGCAATACCGAGGCGCGATCGCTCCTGTGCATCCGCCAACCACCCCTGCCCCATACCCGCCTGCTGTTGGAACTGGTGCGCTCCTACGAACTCGACCAACTCGCCGATCAAACCCGTAAGGCCAACCGTCCTTGCCAAACAGACTGGGTCTTTTATCCGGTTAGCCAAGACCCCATGCAACTGTCGCGCCAAGATGCCCAACTCCTGCGGGGCTATGGGTTTCCGATGTTTGATCAAAATGTCGGCATCTTTTTGGAGAGCCGCGCCGAAACCGAAATGCTGAAGCAACAGCGCGATCGCTGGGCGTCTGATGTGGCACACGAACTCAAAACTCCCCTCACCTCCATTCGATTGGTGGCCGAAACCTTGCAGAGCCGGGTAGAACCGGGGCTACGGGGATGGGTCGATCGCCTAGTCAACGAAACCGTGCGGTTGAGCACCCTGGTGCAAGATTTACTCGATTTGGCGCAGTTAGACCGTAACTTACCCCATGACCTCAAGCGCAAGCCCGTTAACCTAGTGGAGTTGGTGCGATCGGCCTGGATCAATTTAGAACCCCTTGCGCAAAAGAAAAATCTCAAATTCAACTATGATGGCCCCGAAAGCCTAATTTTTGAAGTCGATGAGCCTCGCCTCTATCGCGTGTTGGTTAATCTGTTAGATAACGGCATTAAGTACAGCCCACCCTGGGGTGTTATTCAGGCTAGGCTCCATTATCAAAATGCCGAGGAAGCCAATCAATCCCCTTGGCTCGTGATCGATGTGATTGATACGGGAACAGGGTTTGATGAAAATGATCTTCCCTTTATTTTTGAACGCTTCTACAAGGCGGATCGATCCCGTGCCCAGGCGCTTCCGGCACAACCGCGCCCCCCAGAAACAATGCCGCCTGCGCAGGCTGATTCTGAGGCTAGCTCTGGTGGCCAAAACCGCACCAGCACAGGGTTAGGCCTAGCCATCGTGCGCCAGATCGTAGAGGCTCACCATGGCACCGTCTGCGCCCGCAACCATCCCGAAGCGGGCGGAGCTTGGCTAACGGTGACATTGCCTCCGGTAAACTAAGGAGTCATGATTTGAAAGTACTGAGCCGTAGGATCGATCCTGTGGAGGTGCGAATCCAGAAATGGGAATCTCGCGGGATCTATGAGCGGCGACGGTTCTCAACCCTCTGGCTATGGTTTATGAATGGATAGAACGATTGAGCATCTATCTACACAGGCGATTTATTCGGTTAGGGAAGACATGGCAGTGAAGATGGACGAACGGTTGCACAAGCTCTTGTCTCAGTGGGGTATTGCGTCGCGGCGACAGGCTGAGCAGTTGATTTTGGCAGGGCGGGTGCGGGTGAATGGGCAGATGGCGGAGGTTGGGCAGAAGGCTGATCCCCGGCGCGATCGCATCGAAGTTGATGGCAAAGTGCTACAACCAGAGAATCGCCCGGCACCTTTGTACTTGCTGCTCAATAAGCCCCGTGGCGTGGTGTCTACCTGCCAAGATACCGAGAATCGCCGGACTGTGTTGGATTTAGTGCCCCCAGAGGTGCGATCGCACGCAGGGCTACATCCCGTTGGGCGCTTAGACACCGACTCCACCGGAGCTATTCTTCTGACCAATGATGGGACGCTCACCTTTGGGCTGACCCATCCCTCCCACGGCATCCCCAAGGTCTATCGGGTCTGGGTGGAGGGCAACCCGCCAGAATCGGTGCTCGATCGCTGGCGCAAAGGCGTCTTGCTCGATGGCCAAAAGACCCAGCCCGCCCCGGTGCAACGGCTCAAAACAACTGCTACGGCGACCTTGCTAGAAATTGTGCTGCGCGAAGGGCGTAATCGCCAGATTCGGCGGGTTGCCGAGCAGTTAGGATATCCGGTGCAACGCTTACACCGCATGGCATTTGGGCCGATTAAGCTAGGCGATTTGCTGCCAGGGCAAGTGCGATCGCTCCACCCCCACGAAGTCGCCCAATTAACTAAACAGATGCCAGCCTTTCCCACTTCGAATGGCCTGGCCGATCCAAAACACACCGATCCAAAACACACTGATCCAAAACACACTGATCCAAAACACCCTGATCGACGACCCCGCAAACAAGCTAACGCGGCCTCACCCCCCCGAAAACCTAGGCAAAATGAGCCAAAATCCGTATCCAAATCCGCCAACATTACCTCAAAATCTCGCGCGCCCCAGTAGTTGAACGCTGCAACTTGCGGTAATGTAAATGCTGTGTACCCATTGCTGCACAGTCTCGTTGTTGAGCTTTTTGTGCCTCAGCAGATTGACAGGCTCTCCAGAATGATTAAGGAGTTTAAGGTGTCCCAGGCTATGAGTGAGGCAACCTCCCACTTAGAAGAACAGCAAATCGAGAAGTTGGAGCAGATTGGTACCTATTTGCGCCAAGTGCGGGAGCAGCAAGAGCTTTCGTTGGAGCAAATTTCAACAACGACCATGGTGCAGGCGAGGCTGTTGCGGGCCATCGAAAATGCACAGTTGAAAGATCTTCCTGAGCCTGTTTATATCCAGGGTTTTTTGAAGCGCTACGCCAATGCTTTAGGGCTAGATGGTGAAGCCGTTGGGCAAGCGTTTCCGGTTCGTAATGACTCGACGCTTTACCAAAAAAGCTGGCAAGAGATGCCCGCTTCCCAATTGCGGCCCCTACATCTTTATGTGGCCTATATTTTGTTGATTGGGGCGGCGATCGCCGGTCTTTCCTACGTTTTGACCCGAAACCCTGAGAGTGTTGTAACGCTTCCCTCGCCATCCGTTCCATCCCCAGCAGTGAGTCCGCCTCCCATTGCAGCCCCATCCCCAGCAGCGTCTCCGGTCAGCTCTCCGGTAGCTCAAGAAAAACCTGTGCAGGTGGATGTCACGCTCCGAGAGCAATCTTGGATGCGGGTTGAGGTCGATGGCGAAACAGTATTTGAGGGGATGTTGGCCGAAGGCATCCAGCGTACCTGGTCTGGGGAGCAAGAGGTGATAATTCGGGCGGGCAATGCTGGCGGTGTCATGGTGGCGTATAACCAGGCGGAGGCTCAACCAATGGGCGATCGCGGCACCGTCCAGCAAGCCATCTTTACCGCTAATGCACCCTCTCCGCTAGATGAGTCTTAGAAAACAATACAGGTGAGAGGGCTGCAATCCGGCTCTCTCCACACCTAAGATAAGCCGAGTTTGCACGATCTGATCAGGTCGCAACCTCGGCTTTTTAGCTAGATAATGGCTTGGAGCAACCCATCCGGGGGCTGAAAGGGGCGATCGCACCTCTTACAATAAGCAGGGCTTAACCAGGACTATTCAAAAGGACTATTCAAAAGGACTATTCAAACGTTCTGCGGTAGCCCTTTGGCGCTAACGTCTATCCATCCACACTTCCTAGAGGTCTTTCCATGAGTGATGCAGCTCTCTCTCCCGAACAACTGCTTCATCAATTAAACTGGCGTTACGCCACCAAATCCTTTGACACCACTAAAAAAGTTTCGGATGCGCTTTGGGAAACCCTAGAGCAGTCTTTACTGCTGGCTCCTTCTTCCTTTGGGTTGCAGCCTTGGAAGTTTATCGTGGTGTCTGACCCAGAAATTCGGCAGAAAATTCAAGCCCATGCTTGGGGGCAAGTGCAGGTCGTAGAAGCCTCCCATCTCGTGGTTTTGGCGTGCAAACTAGAGGTTGAACCGGCGGACGTTGATCATTATCTAGAAAGCATAGCTAGCATCCGAGGGGTTGCCCTAGAATCCCTTGAAGGGTTGGGCAATATGGTGAAAGGCTTTTTGGCATCACCGCCCTACCCCTTTGATCCTAAAGAGTGGACAGCTCGGCAAACCTACATTGCGCTCGGGCAATTTATGACCAGTGCGGCCATGTTGGGCATTGATACCTGCCCCATGGAAGGCTTTGTCCCGGCAGGGGTAGACGAGCTGCTAGGGTTAACGGCACAGGGCTATGGATCTGTCGTGCTCTGCGCCACAGGCTACCGCTCTGCCGATGATAAGTATGCATCCTTGGCCAAAGTACGGTTCCCGAAAGCTGAGCTGATCGAGTACATCTAGGTATCTTCGCTGAGTGCCTCTGGCAGTCTGCTTTCAGTCTCCGTGGTTTGGGCGAGGCTTGGAAGCAGGCTGTTCGATCCCCTGGGTGCTTTCAGGGGGAAGACCTTGGTTTTGGGAACCCCAGATCGTTAGAAGCCGTTGAGGCTGTTGCGGGTGGTGCGCTCGGTGCTGGGGTTTTGGCATTGGGCGATCGCACACAGTTTTTCTTGCACATCATCCCGCCGCCGCCCATCGGTAAAATCGGCTCCGGTGATGATGGCTCGGTCAAATTTGGCATTAAAGGCGAAGGCTCCTTCAACTACCACATTTCTGAAATTTAGCCAGATTTCTGAAATTTAACCGACCGTTATCAGCCCTTGGCAATCAGCCATTTGAGGCTGAGTCAAGTTGATAGAATTCCCTAAATCCCCTCCCAACTTGGCCGTTCTCCGATGCTCATGTTCCAACCTCAGCAGGCTTCGCAGCTATGGTCACTCCCTCAGATTCTCGCCATCTAGATTTGGGGCTGCGTGCTGAGCAGCACGTCGGGCAGTGGCTTTCCGAGGCGGGTTGGGAACTGTTACATCATCGCTGGCATTGCCGTTGGGGGGAGCTAGATTGGGTGGCGATCGCCCCAGCCATTGATGCTCAACCGCGATCCCTGGTTTTTGTGGAAGTGAAAGCCCGTAGCCGAGGGAACTGGGATGCCGATGGCTTACTCGCACTCAATGCCCGGAAACAGGCCAAACTCTGGCAGACCGCCGAGCTATTTCTGGCCGAGTTTCCAGATTTGGCTGAGTTGCCCTGTCGCTTTGATTTGGTGCTAGTGCGAGGAGAGGGCGATCGCCTTCACCTGCTCCAGCATCTCTACAACGTCTTTGAACAATAACCAGGTTGGAATCACTGATCTTTACGCCATAACCCTACAAACCATAACCCTATGGGCAGCAATTTTGAGGGCGATCGCCTCTTTCAAAAATGCTTTCTAGCAACCGTAGCTTCGTCACCATCCGGGAAATGTAGAATACCCTAGGATTTTTGAGACGAAAGCTTTGGCGAATCTCGGATGTCATTTTTTAGACCTTGACGAGATAACGTCTAGGAAGCCTAAAGCAGATGAAACACTTGCAGATCGATGGATTTTGGCAATGGGTAAGCTGACTGTCACCGCCCTCTTTGAGTAGCATTTTTCTGATTTTTTACTATCAGTGAAAGTACGGCTGAATCTTCCTTTGGCGCGATCGCCCCCGCCGTTTTATAACAGAGTTGTCATTGCTTAGGGATAGAAGAATTGGGCATTTGCGGATCAATTGATTACACTAAGGGCAAGATCAGGCATTATCTCCGAAGTTTCGCCCTATGCGTTTGTTAGTTGATTCTGTTTAATAGGAACAGATCTTTTGGAAACGGGTCTATTGGGGCAGCAAGATACGAAAAATCTAGGATTCGCTACAATCAGAAATTCAGATCAGAAATTCAGCATCAAGGGCTTGTTTCCAAAAAGAATTGACTGCAAATCAGAGTTAGATGCAAAGATGCATCGCTTGGAAAAGCGTCTGCGATCGCCACATTCTTAAGGATTAGATGTCATGAACCAGATTCAACAAGACCGCCGCCGGGCAGCGACACGCGCGTTTATGGAATCCTTGGAACAGCTAGAAAATCGCCTCAAAACTGAAGAATCAAACAAGGCCGAAGCGACCTCGTGGCGCGATCGCCTAACCACACCATCGCCTCGACCCACAGCCGAACGTACATTAGCGGATGATTTTGAAGAAGCACTGGCTGACATCGACCACCTCAAATCTCACTAGCCACACATTTTTTTGACGCGCTCAACGCTTCCAGAAAATGGAGGCACCTCCTGGGAGTCTCTGGGGTAACTAGCTCTAGACTGAGACACTCGCCATTCTTGATCTGCGATTGGAAGCCTGAGATCATTAGGGCTAGGGGGTTTTGATGAGGGTGCGTTGGCGTTGGGCTTCGTAAAGTAAGAGAGCTGTGGCGATCGCCACATTCAACGATTCAACCCCCGGCATGAGCGGAATGCGGACATTCACATCCGCCATCGCCATCAGATCTGCAGATAGCCCCGCTCCTTCATTGCCTAATAAAAAAAGCGTTGGCTTGGTTAAGTCAGCGTCCCAATAGGTTTGGGTCGCGGTCATTTGGGTGGCGACGATCTGCATCCCGGCCTGCTGACAGTGCTGCACCTGGGCTTGGGGGGTTTCTGTGACGAGCATAGGCATCCTAAACCATTGCCCTGCGGTGGCGCGGAGCACCTTGGGGTGGTCGAGATCGACGCTATCGCCTGTCAGCCAGAGGGCATCGGCTCCGGCGGCAGCAGCGGTGCGAATGATCGTTCCGAGGTTGCCTGGGTCTTGAAGGGTTTCGAGCAAAATGCCTAGTTGAGGGTTTGCCGGAATAGGGGTTGGTAAGTGCCGGGGTGCGGTGGCAATGATGCCATCTGGGGAAATAGTCGTGGCGATCGCCTCTAACACCGCCTCACTCACCTGCTCAACGCGCTGAGCCTGAGCTTGTAACTGCTGCCAAAGCTGGGGATGGCGATCGCACCAATCCACGGTGCCACAGACAGTCTCTAACGGAAACCCGAGCGCTGCCGCTTCCTCTAGCAAGTGCGTCCCCTCTAGCAAAAAAACACCCTGCTCTCGGCGCGATCGCCCTCGCTGCAACTGTCGTAGCTGTTTTACCAGTGGATTTTGCAAACTCGTCAACATATCCCGTTCCCCTCCAACGCCGATCCTCCCGTGATCCCCACCAACCTTACGATCCACCAACTTTGCGATCCATGTTGCCCATCGCCCGAATGCCGTAAGACAACCAAGCCTCCCGTTAATGTATCAGGAGATCTGCCCGTGGATATAATTCCGTCTCGCATCCACAGGAGTTGAAGAACTTACGTGCGCGTTTGGGATAACAACCAGTCCTCTCCCTTGCTGGGGATCGCTGGCTAGAGATGGAGAATGAAGCGGGCAATGTTGAGGTAAATCAGCACCCCCAAGACATCGACGAAGGTTGTGATGAAGGGGGCAGACATGAGCGCGGGGTCAAAGCCCATGGCCATAAACAAAAATGGGAGGGAGGAGCCAGCAACGGAGGCCAGGATTGAGATGGCGACAAGGCTAATGCCAACGGCGATCGCCACCGCTAAGTTGCCTTGCAAAACATAGGCCCACACCGTAACCACCGCGCCTAACATCAGCCCCAAAAAGGCTCCGGCGATCGCCTCCCTCCGAATCACTGTAAACCCTTCGCGGATGCCAATTTCGTCAGTATTCAAGCCACGAATCACCACCGTCGAAGATTGTGCCCCCACATTTCCCCCCGTCCCAATCAGCAGGGGAATAAACGCCGCCAAGGCTACAACCTGCTGCAAAATTTCCTGGTGACTGCGAATAACGGCACTGGTGGCTGTGTTGGTGATCAGTAAAATAAACAACCACACCACTCGTCGCCGAGCTACGGTCAGAAGATTGGTCTGAAAATAACTATCATCTCCAGCCTGCACCCCACCGAGTTGGTAAATATCTTCGGTGGTTTCTTGCTGCACCACGTCCAAAATATCGTCTACTGTCACAATTCCTACTAGACGGCGCTCCGTATCAACCACAGGCACCGCCAAAAAGTCATAACGCTGAATCAGGTTGGCAACTTCCTCTTGATCGGTGTCGGTTTGCACATGCACCGTATCCGTCACCATGATCTCGCTGATGAGTTGATCTGGCTGAGAGGTCACGAGCGATCGCAGGGACACGATCCCCGTGAGCCGTCGGGCGCGGTCGATGACATAGAGATAATAAATAGTCTCACTCATATCCGCTAACTTGCGGATTTCTTCGAGGGTGCGGGTCACCGTCCAAGTTTCTTTGAGGGCGATGTATTCGGGCGTCATGATCCGCCCTGCCGTGTCGGGTTGATAGCCCAGCAGCAACGCCGTAGCCTCGCGCTCTTCGGGGCTTAACTGCGCTAGCAACCGCGTGACCACCTTGGCAGGCAGTTCATCAAACAACCGCACCCGGTCGTCAGGAGACATTTGCCCCACAATATCGCGCACATCTTGCCGCCGAAAATCTTCGATCAGGGTTTGTTGAACGGATGAATCAAGGTATTCATAAACCTCGATGGCTTCGTCTTTGGAGAGCAACCGAAAGGCGATCGCCTGCATCGTATGGGGCAATTCTTCGATGGCCTCAGCAATATCCGCAGGTTGAACGGGCACGAGCAGCGCTTTTGCCCCCTGCAAATTACCCTGCTCAAGCAGGCTCTGCAATTGCGCCCGCACAAGCTCTTGGAGTTCTTTGCGCGAGATAGAAGTTGAGATTGAAGAATCGTCTTCGATAAATGACAACGTTCCTGCGACCCTATTTAGTGAACCTAGCTGTTTTCGCTCAATATTTTATCGACTCTTATGCATCCTCGCGGCTATTAGCTCTAGTAGCTTAGTGGATCTAGTGGCTTAGTAGCTCTAGCAGCTATAGTGCCTAAACGTGACTCATTAGCTCTCTTGTTAGCTACTCTTGACGGATATTACGGAATTATGCAGATTACGACTGCTCTGTAACCGACAGAGCCGCGCATAGGTAAGCCCCTGTTGATGGCTCCAAGTCAAGTTCTCGGAAGCCAAGAAACATTCGCCACATAGCTCTGACCTTAGTCTAGTGGCTTGTGAGCAGGAGTCTACCAAAGTTCGTATGGCTTAAAAAGTTCGCACGGCTTCAAAGGTTTTTGTCCTCAGCAAGTTTGTCCCAACCAAGATGCATAATTCTCCGGCAATACTAATGGATGATCCCCAAATTTTCCTTAGCGCACCACGGGATTAATGGGCATCCGCATGTAAAGCCCCATGGGGTCATCTAAGGCGCGGAGAGATTGGAGATCTGTTTGAACCTGTTGCCAGGTTTGGGTGAGCGGATCGGGAGAGTGGCTCAAGGGCAGCGGGCTGAAGGCTAAAGAACGAAGCTGAGATGCAAAGGAAAATTGGCCAAGGAATTGCGCTCTGGGATATTCTACCAACTGCCAATCGTCGTCTAATTCTGCGGCAGTCACGGCAGCGGCGATCGCCTCATTGAGACCACCCAGCTCATCCACCAGCCCTACCGATTGAGCGTCTTCTCCTGACCACACCCGCCCCTGCGCCACCGCCTCTACCTCTGCCAAGGGGAGGGATCGGGAGTCAGCTACGGTTTGCAAAAAATTGCTGTAAAGCTGATCGACAACTTGTTGCTGAATGGCTAGCTCTGCGGGGGTTTTGGAGCGTGCGAGGGTGTCAGTATCTGCGTAACGAGCGGTTTTGACTCCGTCCCAGGTGATGCCATTGGTGTTAGCCAGCTCTTGGACATTGGGCAGAAGGCTAAAAACACCGATGGATCCAGTAATGGTGTTAGGGGAGGCGTAAATCCGTTGGGCAAAGGTGGCAATTTGGTAGCCCCCCGACGCGGCAACATTCCCCATAGAGGCTATAGTCGGCTTCGTGTCGCGCAGTAATTGCACTTCCCGTGCCACATCATCAGAGGCGGTGGCACTCCCACCAGGGCTGTTAATCCGCAGCACAACGGCTTTGATATTGTCGTCACGGCGTAGTTCTTGTAAGAGCTGAACCGTGCGATCGCCCCCCACTTGCGTTGGGCTGCTGGTGCTGCCCACAATATCACCCTCTATGTAAACCAAGGCCACTTGATTGCGGCTGGTCTGCGCTGTTTTGCCAGGGCTAGTGGCCGTGTCATAGGCCGTCACACTCACTTGGTTGAGATCCTTCGGATCTTCGACATTCGCCACGGCGAGGAGTTCATCCAGCACTTCATCGGGTTGGCGTAATGCATCAACCAGGCCATCTTCTAGGGCATTTTGAGCCAACACCAGCGCCTGGGTATCGGCGATCGCCTGGATGGCTTGGGGCGACAACTCTCGGCTGGTGGCCGTGGCTGTCACAAACCCTTGCCACAGATCCGTGAGCCACGCCTCCGTTTGTTGAATCTCTTGAGGGCTGCTTTCTTGGCGAATAAAAGGCTCCACCGCCGACTTATATTGCCCGGCTCGCAAGACCTGAACCTCTACGCCATATTTTTCCAATGCCCCGGCGAAAAAGGTCGTTTCGGTACTAAGGCCGTTTAACTCCACAAGACCGTTGGGGTTGAGGTAGAGATGGTCTGCCACCGATGCTAGATAATAGTCGCGCTCACTCCAAATGCGGTTGTAGGCGTAGATCGGCTTACCTGCCGATTGGAACTGTTCGAGGGCAAGCCGAATCTCCCGGAGGGTCGCAAATCCCGCTCCCCCAGCAAGGTTGCCCTCCAGATAGAGGGCTGTAATCCGGTCATCGTCAGCCGCAGCGGCGATCGCATCAAGCGCCACCCGCAACGAGAGGGGGCGACTGGGGGTATTCCCTGACAGTAACCCCGTGATCTGCACCGGCACATCGACGTTAGCGTCCGTAATTCCCTGGGATAAATCCAGCGTCAAAATGGTGTCATCTTCAATGCTGGCTTCCGGTTCTCGTGCGCCCCAAGACAGAGCGGCCACTAAAAAAAACAGCCCTCCTACCCCAAGAGCCCCAAACAAAATTAGCCCCGTTAGGGTTGCCAAAACCTGCTTTACAAATGAGCGCATTCAAATTGCCTCGCGATCGCCCTACCATAGGGCGGTTGAGCTGTATCATTCTTGCCGATGGGTCGGCTCAAAAGGTGGTCGTCGGGAGCACCCGCACCAAGAGCGAAAAGACCCCAAACCCGACCAATAAAACGCCACTGACGGGGGTGATCCACCCCGACCACCGCCGTAGGTCTAAGAGTTTTTTGATCGACCCTGTGAACACCCCAGCCAAAATCAGGGGGGCGACATAGCCAGCGGTATAGGCCAGCAATAAGCTGCTACTCAGCCATGGGTTTTGGGTCGTTGCTACCCATGCTAAAAGTGTGGCCAGCACCGGCGTACTACATGGCGAGGCCACCAAGCCAAAGGTTAACCCCAACAAATAGGAGCGTACCCCTTCTGGAAAGTCGTCAGAGATCCAGTCGAGTCCGTTAAAGGAGGGCAGGCGGAGGGGTAAGGCTTCTAGCAAATTTAGCCCCATCACAATGGCAATCACACTCACGACCAAGGGCAACCCCAGCCCAATTTGGCCGTAGACTTGACCAGCGATCGCCGCTAACCCACCCAAAAGCGCCAACGTGGTCGCTAACCCAAGGGAAAACCAGGTAGATTGGGCGATCGCCCACCCGCGCCCCTTCGCCTCATAACCCCCGATATAACCGACCGTAATCGGCAACATTGACAACATGCAGGGGGTCAGGCTCGTTAGTAGCCCAGCCAAAAAAATAACCCCAACACTGACGGGGGAAAGATGCGTCAACTGGTTAGATACCAAGCCGTCTGACCATTGTGCCAGCTCGTAGAGCCACGTCTGAAACCGATCCACCATACCTTACACCTCACAGATCCAATCACCCATTCCAGTCACCCACTCCAATCACTCATCCAGCAACTCATCCATGAGTCACTTAATCCCTATCGAGCCTCACCCAGCACCTCAACACGCTTCTCCATTCTACCGATACATTTATCGAACTTAGGGTTGTTGCGCCGCTGCCCCTAGGGGTTACCTCTGACAAGACTTCATACCCTTTGTCATTAATTCTTCCTGACCGACTGCCTGACTGACTGATTGAGTAGATACTGAGTACATTTTGGAGAAAAGGGACAGTGTGTGGCGATCGCCCTCCGGGCACAACGTAGCATTACAGAGAAAGAGGGCACTATCTCAGCACCCCAACGTCTGT
>Ga0209490_10004371_pt1 | contig 13053 bp, 7 predicted proteins | sample MAT06_FD_187209 | JGI IMG/M metagenome (GOLD analysis project Ga0209490, IMG submission 187209) | Freshwater microbial communities from Lake Fryxell liftoff mats and glacier meltwater in Antarctica - MAT-06 (SPAdes) (version 2) | ecosystem: Environmental > Aquatic > Freshwater > Ice > Liftoff...
TTTTCGAGGACATTAATCTGGGTCACTAAGCTTTCCACCAATTCAAGGACAGCCTCTTCTCCCTGCGCATAAATCGCACGGATTTCGTCTCGACTGATGGATAAACGGGGGGAGGGTTTCAAACTGACGATTTTAATAGATGAAGGATGACTTGAAATACACTTTACATAACACCGGATGCATTGTTTGAAATCAGCTTAATTTTTTAAGCTGAGTAGTTACTCCTCATCAGGATAAGCGTCCCCATAGCTTTCCAGAACCTGGCTTAAAACTTGCTGGGAACCATAGCCTGACTCACGAGAACGACAGTACTGGATCTTGCACATTTTTCACCACCTGACCATTATGCAGGCAATAAAATTTTAGAGATTAGGTAAAAGAAAAAAAAACTAGGGAACCCTATGTCAAACGAGCGATTCCCTGCCCGTCTTCATGCTGCCCAATAACAACTGATCGGAACCTATGTCAAATTATGAGCAAGCTGAAAGACTTTTCTATCGCCACAGCTAGAATGATGCCCGTGATTATCCTGGCAGATGTCAGTGGCAGCATGACTACACATGGTAAGTTGTCATCTCTGAATCGGGCGATCGCCGAAATGATCACATTTTTTGCTGATGAGCAGGATGTACGGGCAGAGATTTATGTCGCCGTAATTACATTTGGTGGATATGGCGCTAACCTACACCAGTCACTGCAACCAGCTAGCCAAATTCAATGGGTAGACATGAAGGCAACTGGGACAACGCCATTGGGTGCGGCGTTTGAACTAGCAACGCTGCTTTTGGAAGACAAAACACTTATCCCTAGTCGGTCTTACCATCCTAATCTAGTCTTAGTCTCTGATGGACAGCCTACCGATGAAAAAGGTCAGGTTTCTGACAACTGGAAGGAACCGCTCCAACATTTATTGAATTCAGAGCGAGCTTCTAAGGCTTTACGCTTTGCAATGGGTATTGGTCCTGATGCAGATGAAGAGACGCTTAAGGCATTTCTCATCGGTCAACATCCCGAGATTCCAGTCTTTCGGACGGACGAAACTAAAATTCAAAAATTCTTCCGTTGGGTCACCGTAACGGTTTCCAGTCGTTCTAGAAGCGTTAGCCCGAATAGCGTTCCTCCCATTGACCTCGATAATCTTGAAGAACTTTTGGACTTCTAATGTTAACTTCGTCTCAGCCAGGTTTAGCATGGTTTGGAGCATCAGTCCGAGGACGATCACACGTTCGACAAAACCGCCCTAACGAAGATGCCTGGATGGGAATGTCAGGTGCGTTTGGTACAGCCATCGTTGTCAGTGATGGGATGGGTTCAAAACCGAATGCTCGAATAGGTGCACAAATGGCTTGTCGAGCAGTCAGGGATTCCTTGAAGCCCTGGGCAAAATCTGGGGAGGCACCTTCATTAACCCTACTACGGTTAGTTCACCTTTTCTGGGGATTGCGTGTCTTACCTAACAAGGAAGAAGACAGTGCCGCAACCTGTCTTTTTGCCACAGTATTGTCTTCAGGTGAACTAACAATTGCTCAGCTAGGAGATGGCATTGCTGCAATTCGGAATGCTGACGGCAGCCTAGAAATTTTGCAAGGTGAACGTTTGGGATTTACTAATCAGACGACTGGACTTGGAATTGCTAAAACAACAAAAGATTGGACCGTGATTACGAAACCAGCCTTATCATTTGATGCGGCGGTACTACTGGCGACCGATGGGATTGCCGATGATTTGGTAGGCGATCGCATTGGAGATTTCATTCATACTCTCGTTACTGATTTTGGATCAATGGCTCCTTTAGATCGTCGAAAGGCTTTGCACCAAGAGTTACGGCATTGGGCTACTCCCAACCACCTAGACGACAAAACCCTAGCAGTACTCTGGCGCAAACAACCCGAGGATGAAATCAAATGAATATTGAAGGCAGACGGATTACGGACGACCGTGGACAGACCTACGAGCTAGAGCGAGAATTAGGCAGAGGCGGACAAGGAGCCGTATACGCAGCAAAAGGAGGAAAACGAGCGATCAAGATCTTGTTTGATCGCTCTAACACTCGACGTGATTTGCTCCGAGGTCAGTTGCAGAATATCCGTCAAATGCATGAGCTAAGGAATCTGGCGATCGCCTGTCCCCTAGAAATGCTCCAGGCACCTCACCTCGGATATGTCATGGAACTCATTACTGGAATGATTCCCATAGCACAGTTGATTAACCCTCCTCGTAGTGTCGACTCTTTGGCAGAGTGGTACTTGGATGGTGGTGGGTTACATCGTCGATTGATTTTGCTAGCACGTTGTGCTGAAGTTCTTGCCCAACTCCACAGCAAAGGATTAGTTTATAGCGATCCGTCACCCAACAATATCTTCGTCTCTACCGATTTAGATGCCTATGAAACTCGTTTGATTGACGCGGATAACCTTCATTACGAAAGTTCCTCATCCACACGAAGTTTTCATACTCCTGGTTATGGTGCTCCAGAATTAGTTTTGGGAAAATCAGGAGTAAATACTTTAACGGATGCTCATGCTTTTGCAGTGATTGCCTTTCAAACCCTCTGTCTGGTTCATCCCTTGATGGGAGATCTGGTTCTGGATAATGAACCAGAATTGGAGGAAAAGGCGCTGGAGGGTTCTTTACCCTGGGTAGAAGACCCAGATGATCAAAGTAATGCTACGCTTCACGGTTTTCCCAGAGACATCGTGTTATCTCCTAAATTAAAGAAATTATGTCAACGTTGCTTTAGTAAAGGGTTACAGGAGCCAATAAAACGACCGGGAATTAGTCAATGGGTTGAGGATTTGTATTCAGCGGCCGACTTTACGATGAAGTGCCCTGATTGCAGCAGTACCTACTATGCCAATCAAAACCGCTGTCCTTGGTGTGATTATCCTCGTCCTGTTTTTGTAGAACTACGAATCAAACGGTGGGAGCCTTTACAAGAAGCAAGGGAGTACAAGCAATACATCAAAGGTCAAGTAGGACTGGCTTGCCTCGTAGTAACTGAGCACCAATCACTGATTCTCACTAATCGAACTGTCACGGGCAGAACAGGGATAGATAGCCACATCCCTGCGATCGAACTCCAAATCGAAAAGACTAATGTCCGTATTCGTAGTCTAAATGGGCAATGTTTCTGGCTATCGTCTTTTGATGATGAACATCAGGTTGTCACAGAGGTACAGGATGAATGGAAACGATTTTCAAGCAACGATCAACACCGTACCTGGCTACTGCATTTTGCTCCCATCAATTGCTCACACCGTCTTGCAACTTTTAGGTTTATCTCTGGAGGTCAATCATCATGAGAGTCAGCGATATCCAAAGTGGACGAATTCATACCATTGAAGTCGAAAGAATCGATCGTACCCCGTTTAAGGGTCAAGAAATTTTGCTTATCAAGAATGAAGTTCTTCTCTTTAAGGAGAGCATCAGTGATGATATTATCCTTAATCATGGTTCAGATATTTGGAGTATTCGAGGTAAAGACAAACAGAATCAGTCGCAGTTAGAAGGTATTCTTGAGCATAATTTGCCTACCTTATGCTGGGTTCTAGAAGTCCGTCCAAAAGGGCAGTCTCCCAATCAACTTTCGATCCAAGTACATGAGTTTCCGAGTAAGCTTCTTCCAAACTCGGATGAAATGCAGTTTGGTATTGATGAAAAAGTTATTGACGATATTCGGAAGCGCCATCTCCCACGTTCTGAACCAGTTGAGAAAATTATTGAGTGGTTGACTCGTGAACTTCTTCTACTTCCGTCCTGTGAAGGAGGAAAAGCACGAGCGTTAATGCGAACTAGTAAAAACAGTCAAGATGGGCTGGAAAATACATTTCAGCTATGTGGTAACAAGATTACAGTTGATTTACGTCGAACCGATGATAATCGGCTGCGAGTTGAGCGCGTCACAAAATCACGATCGTTGAAAGATTTTAGTGAACAGCGCCCTCTGATTTTAGTAGAGGTACCCATGTCTTTCTGTGACATGTCGCTTGCAGGAACCCTTCGAGGAGACATCCGTACCGACCTAGATGCCCTTGCCAGAAATGCAGAGAGTTATCTATCCCTATGGCGAGACTACAATGAACTAGAGCGGAAGGCAATTCTTCAACGAGCAAACGAGTTTGGATGGATTACCTATTCGTCTCAAGAAATGTTAGCTAATGGCGATCGTCGTTTCTACCTGGAAAAACAGACGAACTTAGAAGAACGGCGGCAGAGGTTGATGGAAGATTTATCTGAGTCTTCTCTGGAAGCAAGCGATCAAGAACCTGATTTAGACCGTTCAGAAAGTTCTAATCGTAGCCAGAAGAAGTTTTTTGGAAAAACCATTGATATTGATCTTCAGAATCTAACTCTGGATATCCGACCCTCCGACCCAGATGAATTACTTTCTCCACCCTCGCGAGGATTTATATCTTTGTCTCTGCAAGGCGATCGTACTCGATTAAAGCGGCGTGAACGTGCTGAGGAGTCTATTCGCACAGCAAAATGTCCTATGCCTCAGCTAGGGCTAATTTTACAGGATCAGAAAGTTCCACCCTCAAATCGTCGTAAGCATAAGTTACTTGCCAGAACAATGCTTACAGCCTTTAACGATTCGCCTCCAACGTCCCGTCAGGAAGAAGCCCTACGAGTCGCAATTAACACGCCCGATATTGCTTTAATTCAAGGACCGCCAGGAACAGGAAAGACTAAAGTTATCACTGCAATTCAATCTATTCTGGCTGAAATTGAAAAAAACAAAGATGGAGCAGTTTCCCATCGTTTACTTTTGACCAGTTACCAGCATGATGCAGTGGAAACTGTAGCAGAGCGAACCATCATATTTGGGCTTCCGGCAGTTCGGGTTGGAGGTAAATCTAGTCGCAGCGATACTCCAGATAATGTCGATCGCTGGCGTAGGGAACGAATTGACGCACTTGAGGCTAAACGGGCTGACTGGTCTGAATTGCCAGAAACAGCTTTGTTGCGCCAAATACAACATCTAGTTACGGCTTATGTGCTGACCCCAGGAAATTTACAACAAACAACAAAATTGCTACAAGGAGTTTATGATTTAACCAAAGGTAGAATCTCCGGAGAACTGAGCGATCGTCTCTTAGAGCAGAGCTGTACTCTTACCTTAAGAAATTCCAGTAACCACTCAGCTAACGATGAAACCAGAACGTTAGCAATTCAGGCCGTTCGTTCGCTTCGTACTGAACCAGTCTCCTTCTCAGATGACGGACCAACGGCTGCACACAGAACTCTGCGTCGTCTTGGATCATTGACCCTGCTGTCAGACGCCGATCGTAGCCTACTACAAGCAGCAGGAGATTGGGATAATTTTGAGTCTCTCGGTGAGCCGCCCTTCCTCAATGATTTAGCAGTTCTCCAAACTCGACTCTTAGATCAATTGGCTCCTGCCGCAAGTGATTTGGCTCCTGCTCCCATTGCTAATCCTGACATTGAAGTTCTATTAGTGCAGGTTAGAGAGGCGTTAACAGCGCAGGTGCGCCAATCTAGAGCTGGAGTTGAAGCGGTTTTAGAAGAATACCTGAACGACCTGAAAAGCGACCCTAATGGAGTCCGGCAGATGTTGCGATCTTACACCGTTGTTTTAGCAGCTACCTGCCAACAGGCGGTCGGCAGGGAGATGGAGCAGACAACTGGAAGTGTTGATAGTGTCTTTGAGACAGTCATTATTGACGAGGCTGCTAGGGCAAATCCACTGGATTTATTCATTCCAATGGCAAAGGCTGAGCGACGGATTATCCTAGTCGGTGACCATCGCCAATTACCCCATATTCTGGAAGAAGATGTCGAGTGTCAACTGAGTTCATCGAACCAGGCAACTCAGCATGCTCTAAAGAAAAGCCTGTTTGAGAGGTTATTTAAGCAGTTACAGGAATGGGAAAAACAGGATGGTACTAAGCGTACTGTGACGCTGGATACGCAATACCGGATGCACCCAATATTGGGCGATTTTGTTAGCCGAACTTTCTACGAATATCACGGAGAGCCACCAATTAAAGCAGGTAGACCAGAAGAAGACTTCTTGCATGATATTCCTGGTTATCAAGGTAAGGTCGCTGCCTGGATTAATGTTCCTCTCAATTTAGGAGGTGAAACTAAAGGACAAAGTAAGTCTCGTCGGGTAGAAGCAAGACGGATTGCAGAAGAACTAAAACGCCTCATTGAACATGACTCCTGTCTAACATTTGGAGTGATTGCCTTTTACAGAGCGCAAGTGACAGAACTTTGGCGGGAACTCTACAGGCTGGAATTAGCAGAAATTACAGAGGACGGGACCTATCAGATTGCTTCAGCATGGCGAGAAACCACAAATCATGACGGTAAACTCGTCGAGCGCTTGAGAGTTGGAACCGTTGACGCATTTCAAGGCAAAGAATTTGATGTTGTATTCCTTTCAGTGACTCGCAGTAATAACATTCAAGCGGTACCCGATCGTCCAGAAACTTACTCAAGAAAATATGGTTTTTTACGGTTAGAGAATCGTCTTTGCGTAGCGATGAGCCGACAGCAGCGGTTGCTGGTTGCCACAGGTGACTTGGAGATGATCAGGGCAGAAGCCGATAAACCAGAGAGCGAACGGCAAGCAATTCGCGAATTAACTGCCTTCTATGAACTCTGTAAAACGCCTCACGGAAAAGTTTTTTAGGATAATCCTTATGCCTTTTAACAAAAAAAATCCAATCCTCCATTACGATCCTCAATCCAGTATCCGTTGGAGCCAGAAGAAGTATTTTCTGTATCCCGTTCGCATGTATCGAGTTGTTGCTCCACGTCCCTTATCTCGCAAGATTAACATCTTAGAAAAAGCAGTTTTAGGAATGTGTTGTGCGGATATTGTAGAAGCTGATGAAATTGGTCATCATCTTGATATTGGTAAAGATCTCACAGCTCTCATCATCTCTCAACTTGCTGAGCAACGTTATGTTGACTTCCGGGGAAAGCTGACTCAAAAAGGATACAAAATTCTGGAAGACGAAACCTTAATCACACAAGATGCAGCGGCTGGATTCATCTTTCAAGATCCCTGGACGGGTGACTTATTTCCACGCTTTGCAGAGCGTGAAGAGTACGCTGATGTTCGATTTAATGATGCAGGATATCCGGAATTAATCCTTGGTACAACTGGCAAGCCAAATTATCAACGGGCATTTATGCCACAAGTTAGAAATACGATTGATCGGCAACCTTCTCCAACCGAGATTATTAAGGCGGTTCAACAGCACCAAAAAACCATCAGGAATGTCAGTCATATTAGAGATGATGATGAAGACTGGCTTTTTGAAACCGTTCCGAGTCTCGATCGCGTTGCTTTTATTGATGAAGAACCAACTGATTTGTGGCTCACAACTTTTATATATGTTCCTGAAAACGTCTCAAGCGCAAACTTCTGGAATATTTGTGATCCATTTGGGTTAGGCGATAGTCCCTGGTTGCTTCGCAAGTTGGAAAAGCACAGAAAAGATCAAACAATTCAGGGGTTAGAGAATTTCTTGCTTGAAATGATAGGCGATCAACGAAAGGAGGGATTTGATAACCTAGCCGATTGGCTAAATTTAGCCAATCGGCTAGCCAGCTTGCAGGTTGAGAATAAATTAACTCCTGCAATTAGAAAATGGGAAGAGTTATTTGACGCCCTTACCGCTCTTGAACGATCGTATATTGAGGCAAAAGAGTTGACCGATCCTAAAATATTTCTCGATAAATTGGATGATATCCTAACCAAGTCGCAAAAGGCTGCTGAAAGGCTGTTTAAAATACTCCAGAATAATTACCCTACTAAGGGACGTGCTGACCGTCTCAGTGACCGCAGAGATCTTAATCGTCAACCCCTCAATGATTATGCAAAAAAAATTGGGTTCAAAGTGCCTTTGCCTGAAAGCTTGCTGAGTATCGATCGCAAGTCAATCCACAAAGCCGCAAGTTGGGGGAAAGGTTCACTACGTGCCCTCATGCTAGCTACACTGCTAGCTACTCCGGATAATTCAGCGCATCCGCTACGACTGGTAGCCCAGCAATACCCTGATTTACTGCATCTCCTAGATGAGTTGGCAGGAAAACGTAACACTGCTGCACATGCTTCAAATCAAATTAATTCTGCTCAACCACCCGAATTAATAGACCTCACACAGCAAATTGATGCTGTTTACAAATTGGTCGCTGGAGCACTGCAACTATCCTATCAACCGTAAAAATTTACTCTTTTGGAGAGCAACATGGGCAAGAATCGTAATAAAACAGGGTTTCCAGGGAACACCAATCAACCTTGGGTTAAAGGCGCTGGAAGTAATGGGAAAAGTGACACTAATATTAGCAAGAAATCATCGACTCCATCAGAACTAGCTTTACCTGAGGAACAGGTTGATGCATTACATAACAAGGCTTTAGAACAGCTTAGGGAAGGAGATTTAGAAGCACTAGGCGCATTTCCTCCAGAGAACTTTGAGGTCAAGGATCTATGGCAGAAAGCACAAATTTTTGATTCAGCTACTAAGCGCCTGCAATCTGAGAACCAGGAACTCGAAAGTCGGAAACAAGAAGTCGAAGCTCTGCAAAGCGAGTTGCAGGCTAAGCAGAATAATTTTGACAACCAAAGCCAGAAATTGGCTGAAGCCTCTAAATTCTTGCGAGAGGAGCAAGAACAACTGAATCAACAACTTATTTCTGTGAGCCAGCGAGAGCGGCAGCTTCGAGAGCAAGAAGCCAATGCAACAGCAGGTTTCTTAGCTCAAAATCAGACTGCTTTGGCTCAATTAGAACAGCAGATCGCGCAACTCAGCCAGGAGATTGCACAAACCCTGAGTAAGAAAATTGAGATCCAGCAACAGTTGAAGAACGATGTTGCTCAAAGATATGCTGAATTCGAGCAGGAAATGTCTATAGCAAGACATGAATTTGAGCAAGAGCAGCAACAACCCATTGCAGACCGCAAACAATTGAGGAAGGAACAAAACAGGTTAGAAATTGACAGTCAGTTATTGAACGAAGATCGACAGTTTTTTGAAGAAAAAGTAGCTCAATATGCAGCCAAAGAGATCGAGAGACTTGAGGCAAATTTGCGAATTTGGAAAGAACGCTATGAGGAATCCCATAAGTTACAGCTCACCTATGAAGCGAGATTACTCAAAGCCGTCGATGTAAATAAGAGATTTGGACAGCATAGCCCGGAAGATATTTTGGCTGAGTTAGAAGACTTGCGCCATCGAAATGAAGAACTAGCTCAGAAATTGGCTGAGCGTCCCACAGAAGCTGCTGCGAGTCGACTGGAAGACTTAGAAAACCAGAAGGAACAGTGGGACGCAGAGCGTTTTCAACTAATGACAAAGAGACAAGAATTAGAACGTTCAGCAGCAACCAACAAAATTGCAGTTCTTAGTTTGGAAACTTTGCGGAATGAGAAGGAATCTCTAGAGGCTAGTAATAACCGACTTCAAGCAGCACTGGTCGAGTTAAGGGTAAATGTTAATGATGCGATTGCTCAATCTAAAGAGCGTAGTCCTTTTGAGAAATGTGCCCAACTAGACAAAGATGAGAAGCTACAATTTGCTCCTAGACTTTCACAAGACCCGATCGACCTAGCGCAGTTTGCTGAAGAGCTTCGCTATCGCATTGCTATGTCTCCTTCAGAAAAGGGTAAGCATCTATACTACTCAGAGCAGGATATCCGAGCGTTCCTGGGGGGTATTGCGATGAGCAAACTCCACATTCTGCAAGGAATCAGTGGCACAGGTAAAACCAGCCTTCCTATTGCCTTCGCCCGTGCATTAGGACAGCGCGGACAAAATAACTACAAACTGGTTGAAGTACAGGCAGGATGGCGCGATCGCCAGGATCTAGTTGGCTACTATAATTCTTTTGAAGGGAGATTTTATGAAACAGAGTTTCTAACTGCTCTGTATGAGGCTCAATGCCCTGAATTTAAAGACCAAATCTACATTATTGTTCTAGATGAAATGAATTTGTCTTGCCCTGAGCAGTACTTTGCGGACTTCCTATCTAAGTTTGAGCAAGATGATACTCCAGAACTCAGACTAAATACCGATCTAGAACGCCCTTCGCCTAGGCTTTTCAAGAAAAATGACACACTTGTTGTTCCATCAAATGTCTGGTTTGTTGGAACTGCCAACCAGGATGAAACCACATTAGAGTTTGCAGACAAGACTTACGATCGCGCCCATGTGATGGAACTAGCACGTAGTCACGAACGTTTTGATATTCCTCCCCAATCCTTGGCAAGGCACCCAATCTCATATAAGGTATTGACAACTGCCTTTAAAGCCGCGCAGGAACAATATCGTGACAAAGCGTCCACAGTATTCGATTTTCTGACCGATAGCCTATCTGATTTATTGGAACGTAAATTCAAAATTGGTTGGGGAAATCGATTAGGGCGACAAATTAATGATTACATCCCTGTTGTACTTGCAGCAGGAGGCTCCCTAACTGAGGCAGCCGATCATATTCTGTCAACTAAAATCTTGCGAAAAGTGCGCGATCGTCATGATACTCAACTCGAAGATTTGAAGGAACTACAGGATACGATCAATACTTACTGGTCTGAATTAGAAGTTGGTGAACCAGTCAAGTCCCTAAAAATTCTTGAATTAGAGTTGCAGCGGCTTGAGCGAGGAGCGTATTGAGCATGCAGTTTTACAATCGCTTAACTGGGCAGGTTCTCAAAAAAATGCCTACTCATCTATCATTGGGACAATGGCAGATTCTTACTGGAACAGAAAAAGCCACAGTCAATGCTGTTTCAATCTTGCCGCACTCCAGGCTATACATTTTTCCTGATGTAGCACAACGCTGTTCAGTGCACATAGCAGATGATAGCAAAAGAGAACGATCATTTCCTAATTGGCAAATTCCATCTGAATTGTTACTGGATAGCCTTCAATACTTTGAGAAAACTCTGCGAACACTATCCAGGCAAAATAATTCGTGGCAAGCGTGGGCGAGTACATTACCTTTAGTTCATGAAATTGAAAAGACCATTCGTCCTCAGTTATTGGAGGAACTTCTGGAGAAACACCTTGGACACCTTGAAGAGATTTGCTGCCATCCCAGAACTTATCTCAAAATGGAAACAGATCGATTGCCTATTTCCCGTGTCCAGCGAATTTCATCTCGTGCTACAGAGTTTTTAGCAGCTCACACAGAAGACTGGGAGAAACGAACGTTTCGGATGGTACGTCCAAAAAGAGTTTTATGCTTGATCCGGGAAGATTTGGTGGATATTTATGAGAATAAGGTAACGGCTCGATTAATTGATCACCTACTAGAATACCTTCAGAAACGAATTATCGAGGTACAGACTCTTCAAAAGGAGTTAGAGCAGGCAGCCGACTTCTCTAAAGACACTCAAAAGATTTATTGGCGCAATCAGAAGCGAATTTGCAGTTTATGGGGCGAACAATTTCAAGATGGAACTGTACTAAAAACAGCGCAAGAGACTCTCAAACGATTGAAGCAGTTGCGCTACAAACTACGAGCATTGTTGGATACTGATTTGTATCGTGCTATTCCTAAACAGGCAACTGTTGGGCATACTCTCAAGCAAACTAATATTCTAATTAACGATCAGCATTACCGCTATGTTGATCGTTTGTGGCGAGCTTGGACTCCCTGGAAACTAAGACACATGCAAACGTCTCAACAGATCATTGAAACTTACCAGCAGGGATTTAAGGGATTTGAAGCTTTTTGTTTACTTCTAATTAGCCGTGCTTTAACAGGCAACGGAACAGCAGAAGACCAGGGGCTGAAATTTACTGCTGATGCTTTGCATGATTTGCGATTAGGTAGCTCGATTCAGTTCAGCAGCATAAAAGGTAACATAATATTAAGGTGGCAGATTGATGGAACTATCTTATTGGAAGCAGATGAAATTCAACACCTTAAGTTAATTCCGTTAATGCTCCCTATAACTGCTACAGAAGATGTAGCTATAATTAATCCTATTCTTGATGAGTTTCGTTCGGTTTATTCTGATATCCAGAACGGTACAGTAATAATTCTATATCCAGGAACAGAGGATGAACGGCAGAGGTTACCTACGCTTCTTCAGCAACAGGTTAATAGTTTAGGAAACGACTATGCCACAGAAGAAAAATCATTGGCTGTACTACCTGTCAGCCCGCTTGATATTTTCAGTGTTGAGCGTATTGCTCGAGCTATCCAATGGTGGCTTTATAGCCAATACTGTCAAATTTATCCTTTTACTATTCAGGAGAAAATACCTCACTCATTGGCAGAGAAGAATTCGTGGATTACTCAGGAAAATAGACAGTACAAATTACTATATCCACCTAAACAAGAAGAACAGACTAATTTTGATAATCGTCTCTCAAAGCTAATTAATCAAGCTAAAGTTCGTGGATCAAATGACAACGGAGACTTGTTAGAACTACAGAAACTTAATAACTTTTCTGCTCAAATAGAAGGGCGATTTAAGCTACTGTTAGCTTGTCCAATCTGTCACGAAAGAAGCGATCGCTTTGAGCCTCTAGATAGCCAGTGCTTCCGTTGTTGGTGTAATGATTGTGAAACGAAGTGGGGAACGCGAATTTGTGGCAGTTGTGGAGGACGTTATCCCTATACCCAGCTCCCAGATTCAGAGAGTTACAACATATTTCATCACCAGCCAGTAGGATGGGTCGATCGCATTTTTGGTAGAGATATATTAGCCATCCCTTGTTACAGCAATGGAAATACTGGAAACTTTATCTGTCCTGACTGTGGGGCTTTATAGTTAAAAGCTTCTCTACTCACAATAAAAAGTTTGTGAAAACTAAATGATTGGCTCCCTGGTTGACTGACACAAATTCGTTTTTAGAACCTGAAAAGCATATCCAGACTGAGTTCCAGATTAGAAAACAAGAAAGGGCGTAAGCTGTTGTTAACTTACAAAACAAAATAACGGCTATGAAACACGCCCCACGTCTGTATGATGTCGTGCTGGAGTTTATCCGTCAATGCCCTTGGTCCGATTTTCGTCATGCCGTGCTGCTGGTCTGGATGGTCATTGGCATGATTGAATCGGGA
>Ga0209490_10004372_pt1 | contig 13051 bp, 7 predicted proteins | sample MAT06_FD_187209 | JGI IMG/M metagenome (GOLD analysis project Ga0209490, IMG submission 187209) | Freshwater microbial communities from Lake Fryxell liftoff mats and glacier meltwater in Antarctica - MAT-06 (SPAdes) (version 2) | ecosystem: Environmental > Aquatic > Freshwater > Ice > Liftoff...
GCTGAGACTGTTAGCAGATACTCCAGGAAAGCGCCGGATTGCGGTGTTGGGAACGATGAAGGAATTGGGCGACAGGGCGATCGAATTTCACCGACAAGTGGGAAGGGCGGCGCGAGAGTTGAATCTGGATGCTTTGTTTGTTTTTGCTGATTTTGAGGAAGCGGCGGCGATGGCGGCAGGTGCGGTGGGTTTGCCTTTTGTGGAGGTAGGAGATATTGCGAGGGAGAATTCCCGCGAAGATTTAGCAAGGTATTTAATGGAGTTTGTCACACCGGGCGATCGTATTTTATTTAAGGCCTCTCATTCGGTGGAGTTAAATCGAGTTGTGGAGAAGTTTAGGGCAGATTTTGCGGGGGAGTAATAGAAAAGAAATTTTGGGGATTTGAAATTATGCGAGCGCTTCTAGTCGATCGTCGCCTCAAACTCACGTTTCGATCGCTGATGCGTAGGGTAAGATGCCCATCTGCACCTAAGTCCCGAGGGTTCAATATCCCGATCGCTCTAACGGCTCGATTTCGATATCTGGAGCAATCTCAATGGCTGCAATTCTGGCATTCTCAACTATCGTATTTCCTATCATTGTATTGTGTACTGCCTCAAACTTAGATTCGGCTTCCGAAATTTCTTCGTAGTGTACAATCACATGATAATATTTATTAATTGGTTCTCCAGAATCTGAAATTTCCACGGCAAGCGAATCTATATTCTGAGATTCTTCGGTTTTCTCGCGATACTCGTCGGCTAAATGTTCCAGGGCGATCGCGATCGCGTGTTCTTTCGTTTGTCCGTAAAAATTCATGGTATCATCAGGGCGATCGCTCAGAGATGACGAAATCTGACAAAGATACTGCCCGTTTGATTGAGCGCAAACGTCGATCGCAATTGTACCAGCAGTGCGATCGGGATTTATTTGAGTCATAAGCTGTTCGGCATTTAAAAGACGATAGTAGGGTGCGTCAGTCCATAAGCGTTTCCCTTGTCCAGTAAGTATTCTAACTGACGCACCCTACAAGGCTGAAACTCACCACAGCACAAGTTTTAGGAGTCGGGGAAGCATGACCTATTTCAGGATATGTCGAAAAAAAGCTAAAATATCGATTAGTTTCCGTCGGACTTGTAATGTCGGAGAGCAGATATGAATTCAGTTGAGGAGACCGGATTGTCACAAATCGTTGACTTGCCACTGATAGGGTCTGCTGAACAATATCTCTTCTCAGTCGAGGACGATCGAGAGCGTGCTGATAAGCTACAAGAATTACTTGTCCCTAAGCTTAAGGTTCTCATTGAACAAGCTTGTGACCTAATTCACCAAGTTTATGGCACAGATGTACTCTCACATTGCCGAATAACGACTACACCAGCCCATCGACCTGGAGCCAAGAAAACCAAGCCCTTCAAAGAAGCAAGCGCTGGCTTGGCTATAAAAGGAAAAAGTTGGTATTTCCAACAGAGGTTCGAGTGTACTTCTGATAGTTTGTATGTGAAGTTTTTTGGATTAAGAGGGCTAGAAGGCAATCCGATTGTCCAAGTCCTGAAGAACCATTTGGAAGATGTTACTCGGATTTTGGAGCAGGGTAGATATGAAGTTTACTCTTATGCTATTGCACCGGGAGAAGCTGAAGAGTTAGAATTGGATGAGTTAATTAACAAGCTGCAATTGGTTCCTGAAGGAGATTGGAAAGGTACTTATATTCAGAGTCCATCCCTAGTTCTTCCTATTAAAGACCTAGATGCAGCTCAGCCAGTGATTGATAACTTTGTCACACTCTTTGCGATCTTTCGTGCTGCAATGAATGTGTTTCTTGGTGAGGAAGATCGTTTTGAGGACTACGTAAAATGTTTGTGGGATTGGCAAAGTCCGCTTCAGGTTCAGGAATCTGTAACTACTACTAGATTCTTTCCTGATGAAGTAGATTCAGTACAAACATTTCGTGAGGGGGCAGTACGGCAAGTTTCAGTCAACGCCTATGAACGAGATCCTAAAGCGCGGCAAAAATGTATTGATTATTACGGTTCAAGTTGCTCTATTTGTGGTTTCGATTTTGGCAGAGCTTTTGGGCAACTGGGAAAAGGTTTCATTCATGTTCATCATCTACGACCCATTTCAGAGATTGCAGAAGAATATGAAATTGATCCTATAAAAGATTTGCGTCCTGTTTGTCCAAATTGTCACGCTATGATTCATCGTCGTTCACCACCATTTAGTCTTGAAGAAATCAAGATGTTGTTGAAGTCTGCTCGTGGTTCTACTATCTAATATGTTTTGTTGACTTATTATAACCGATAGTTTACAAAAATTAGATCCCCGATTTCTTCAAAAAGCGGGGATCTAATTTTTCTGTTTGACTCCAGATAGCACCTACCAGGAGTCAAATACACTACTTCGCAGCTTGACGCTCTTTCGCTTCCTTGATCACTTCTTCGGCGATGTTGCTCGGACAAGGAGCATAGTGCGAGAAGGACATGGAAAACTGGCCGCGCCCAGATGTCATAGTACGCAAGTCGCTAATGTAACCAAACATTTCGCTCAACGGCACATCTGCCTTGATCCGTGCTCCTGTCTGGCTTGTCTCCTGAGATTTCATCATCCCCCGGCGGCGGTTGAGGTCGCCGATCACGTCGCCCATGTAATCATCTGGAGTGAATACATCGACATTCATAATCGGTTCGAGCAACTGAGGCCCAGCTTTCGGCAAAGACTGCCGATAGGCCGCTTTGGCCGCAATTTCAAAGGCCATCGCTGACGAGTCAACGGGGTGGAAACCGCCTTCTAGAAGCGTGAATTTCAAGTCTAGGCAGGGGAATCCGGCCAAGACGCCTTTGTCGATGCAGCTTTCAAAGCCTTTTTCCACGGCTGGCCAATATTCTCTCGGCACGCTACCACCTGTCACTTTTGACTCAAACTGGAAGCCACTTCCAACCTCACCAGGCTCGATCACATAGCCGATTTTGGCAAATTGACCGGAACCACCTGATTGCTTTTTGTGGGTGTATTCGTCTTCGAGGCGCTTGGTAATCGACTCGCGGTAGGCTACCTGTGGTTCGCCGACTTCTACTTCGATGCCGTGGGTGCGCTTGAGAATGTCTACTTTGATGTCGAGGTGTAACTCGCCCATCCCCTTGAGAATCATTTCGCCGCTTTCTTGATCCGTCACCATGTGGAAGGATGGGTCTTCTTGTACCATCTTGGTGAGGGCTGCTCCCATTTTTTCTTCGCCGCCTTTCACCTTCGGTCTGACCGAAATCGAAATAACGGGATCGGGGAATACCATCGGCTCTAAGGTTGCGGGATTTTTGGGGTCGCAGATGGTGTGTCCGGTGCGGACGTTTTTCATGCCGACGATCGCCACAATGTCCCCTGCTTGGGCCGATTCAATTTCTTCGCGAGAGTTGGCGTGCATTTCCACCAAACGGCTGATGCGCTCGGTTTTGCCTGTGGCGGTGTTGAGTACGGTGTCGCCCTTGGACAACTTACCGGAGTACAGGCGCGTGAACGTTAAAGCACCGTAGCGATCGTCCATGATCTTAAACGCCAGTGCCCGCAATGGCCGATTGGGATCGACGATCGCAAACTCGCCGGTTTCCTCGCCATCGAGATCGACTTCTGGCTGCGGTGTGACTTCCATCGGGTTTGGCAGGTAGTCAACTACGGCATCGAGAACCAACTGCACGCCTTTGTTTTTAAACGATGAGCCGCAGTAGGTGGGGAAAAATGCCCGATCGCGAGTACCTTTGCGAATACAGCGCTTGAGGTCGTCGATGCTCGGCTCATTGCCTTCGAGATATTGTTCCATCAGAGCGTCGTCTTGCTCCACGGCCAGTTCGATCAACTGTTCGCGCCAAGTTTCGACATCATCGACCATATCGGCGGGAACATCCTTAATTTGATAGTTCATCGGATCGCCGGAGTCATCCCAGATCCAGGCTTTGCGGGTCAGCAAATCGACTACGCCGCAAAACTTTTCTTCTATGCCGATCGGCAATACCATCACCATCGGTTTAGCTGCGAGGATTTTATCGACTTGCTTGACAACTCGGTAAAAATCTGCACCCGTGCGATCGAGCTTATTGATGTAGACGATACGAGCAACTTTAGAATCGTTAGCGTAGCGCCAGTTAGTTTCAGATTGCGGTTCAACTCCACCGGAACCGCAGAACACACCGATGCCACCATCGAGAACCTTCAGCGAACGGTAAACCTCGATCGTAAAATCGACGTGTCCGGGAGTATCAATGATGTTGAGCTGATACTCGTTCCAGAAGCAGGTGGTAGCAGCGGATTGAATCGTAATCCCGCGCTCTTGCTCCTGTTCCATGAAGTCAGTCGTCGCCGCGCCTTCGTGAACTTCACCGATTTTGTGGATTTTGCCTGTCAGTTTCAGGATTCTTTCAGTTGTAGTGGTCTTGCCAGCATCCACGTGGGCGAAGATGCCGATATTTCGATAACGAGTGAGATCTTTCATAATTAGCGTTGAGATTAAATGCGACGAACCGTCGGCGACCAACTGCAAGCTTGACAAGCGAGGAATTAATGCTACCTTACCAGCGAGTACGGGCTGGATTTCCTTTTCCCTGTTTTTGGCAGGACTATCTTAATTTTGACACTTCTCCGTCATTCCTGCGAAGGATTCTTGGGTGAATAAGTGCCCCAAGCCGGATAATTCATAAAAATAACCCAGACAAAGAGAAGACCGGGCGGTTGAAACCGCGTCTACACAAACAAAACCTGCCTCCGCAGGTTGAAGAACGGGCAATTAAAATTACGTTATTTTATTCAGTCCGCGGAGGCGGACTTCGTTTGTGTAGAAGCGGTTTCAACCGCCGTCTAAGAGAAGAGAAGACCTAGCGGTTTCAACCGTATGTCTAAGTCAAAATCGACCCACTCATCATCCGCTGATATCTCCGCTCCAATTCATCGCGCACCACTGGCCACTGATTCAAACTTTCATCACTCTCAATTACCATTTGAGCCGCCGCCCTCGCCAACTCCAAAACCTCCTGATCCTCAACCAAACTCGCCAAAGCAAAATCCGGCAAACCCGACTGCCGAGTTCCCAAAACTTGACCCGGGCCGCGCAATCTCATATCCATTTCCGCAATAAAAAAGCCATCTTGAGATTGTTCTAAAACCTTCATTCTCTGCATAGCTTCCGCTGTTTTGGAACCGGGCATTAACAAACAATAAGAACGGTTGCTGCCCCGACCGACTCGACCCCGCAACTGGTGCAGTTGGGACAGTCCAAAACGCTCAGAATTTTCAATCAGCATTACCGTTGCATTCGGCACGTCTACTCCCACTTCGACGACAGTAGTAGATACTAAAATATCAGTTTCTTTGTCTCGAAATTTAGTAATTGCCTCATCTTTGTCAGCACTGCTCATCCTGCCGTGGAGCAAACCCACCTTAAATTCAGGAAATACACTTTTTTCAAGTTTCTCTTTTTCTTCAATTGCCGATCGCACATCCAACTTTTCCGACTCCTCCACCAGCGGCAGCACCACATAAACTTGGCGCCCGCTCGCCACTTCCCGGCGAATCAAATCGTAAGCTTGGCTGCGTTCTTTGGCAGACAGGACGGTCGTTTGAATCGCCTGCCGACCGGGGGGGAGTTCATCAATTTGACTCACGTCTAAATCCCCGTGCAGCGTCAGCGCCAGAGTCCGGGGAATGGGAGTTGCGGTCATCGTCAAAACGTGGGGAGCTTCGCCTTTTTGCTGCAATTTAGCGCGCTGCTGCACGCCGAATCTGTGCTGTTCGTCAATTACTGCCAAACCCAATTTATGGAAATTCACCGTATCTTGAATCAGCGCGTGAGTTCCCACTAAAACTGGCAATTGTCCGGTTTCTAACTGGCTGTGAATTTCCCGGCGTTTTGCTACTTTTGTTGAACCAGTTAACAGTTCGACGGACAAGTGCATCAAATTAAACCAACCTACCAATTTGCGATAATGTTGTTCTGCTAAAACTTCCGTCGGTGCCATTAAAGCGGCTTGATAACCGGATTGAATTGCTGCTAGCATTGCGACTACGGCGACTACGGTTTTGCCCGCGCCGACATCGCCTTGTACTAATCTGTTCATCGGTTGGGGCGAAGCTAAATCGTTGAGGATGTCGTTAATTACTCTTTCCTGAGCATTAGTCAACGCAAAAGGCAATATTTCATAAAAATGTTCGATCAATTTGCCGCTAGGAAGGATGACGGCGCTAGCTTGAGCTTTTCTTTGGGTTTGGCGGCGCTTTAACAGCCCTAATTGCAGGTAAAAAAATTCGTCAAAAACTAGGCGGCGCCGGGCGGCGGATAGACAATCGCGATCGAGGGGAAAGTGAATATTAGTCACAGCATCGGCTAAACCCATTAAACCGTAACGATCGCGCAAATCATCCGGTAGCGATTCCGGCAACAGTTTCGCGGCCGGCATTGCAGCTAAGATCGATCGCCTCACCGAACCAGCATCCACCCCCTCCGTCAGCGGATACACTGGTATCAGGCGGCCGACTTTCATAGATTCGATCGCACCGCCGGAGTCGTCTAATACTTCTAACTCAGGATTTTCTAAAGTAATTCCATATTTACCCTGCTTCACCAACCCGGAAGCTGCCAGCACTGCACCGGTACAATACTCGCGCTTTTTGAATTCTTGCCAGCCGCGATTGCTGTAGCGAGGGCCTGCAAAAAAACGACTTATTTTTATTTCTCCGGTTCGGTCTTTTAAAATTACTTCTAATATGGTTAACTTCTTATTTTTCGGACTAGAAAAGCAATTGCAGCGCTTTACTTCAGCGATTAAAGTGACAGTTTCCCCGGCTACAAGTTCGCGAATTCGTACTTGCTTGGCATAGTCGATGTGGTTGCGGGGATAGTAGTAAAGCAGGTCGTATACGGTGTCTAAACCGAGTTTTAGCAAGCGGTTGCCGTTGGCGGGGCCGATGCCGGTCACGCGCGTTAACGGTTGGTCAAGAGTTAGACTGGCTGCTGCGGTTGCTGTACTCAGGGGTGCAGTTCGGGGAACGGAAACTGCTGGGGCGGTTGGTTCGGGAGCGTTTGCGGGTCTGACTTGTCCTGCCTGTTCTTCTTGGTGGCGAGTTTCTTGTTCCCAAACTTGCTCCATTTGTTTCAGGAAACTGACCGTAATGGCGATCGAATGTTGGCGCTGTTCGAGATCCTTCTGAGGGTAGATGTCAAATTCAGCGGCTAGTTGTCGGGCGCGATCGCGCGCCGAAGCGGCCACAGAACCTGCAAGTTGTCTCAAACTCAGGCCCAGAAACTCGCTGAAGCGGTATTGACTGCCTTGGATGTCGTTAAATCCGCGATCGGCTTCTACGGAAAGAGCTTTTTGCAATCGCTGCCATTCGGGTTGGTTATTAGTCATCAGTCATTAGTAATTAGTCATCAGTCATTAGTAATTAGTCATTAGTCATTAGTCATTAGTTATTAATCATAGCTCAAGAATTCCAGACAACTGTTAACTGACAACTGCCAACTGTCAACTGTCAACTGTCAACTGTCAACTGTCAACTGTCAACAGACAACAGACAACTGTCAATTGACAACTGACTAATCTTCAAACCAACTCGATCGCCAAGCCGACTCAGCCTCCACCACAGCGAGTTCCCGCTGCTTTTTCTGGTAATCGCGGCCCAGCGAGTTCAACTTTACAGACAGGTTACGAATTTGCTGGCGCCAAGCCGAGGTTCCCGCATCGGCAAACTCTATTTCCGATAGCCGCAGTTTAATCGCTGTAATGTGCAGGGCCCTACTACCAAAGGTTGCTGCCAATTTTCGCGATGCTGATGAGGCATCGGTTTCAATGATTAAGTTTAATAAGTTAGGCGGCCCGGCAACACTATCGCCGGAGGATTCAGCCTGAGAAGCAGCTTCTAGAACCGGTTCTGGCAATTGACTCGGCAAAATTCCCGACTGTTGCAGCAAGCGGTTGGTGTCGCGAGAAAGCAGCTTGAGTATATGGACGATCGACTTTTCAATACTCTTTTGCCAGCGTGCCAAACTTTCAGGGGAATTGGCATTTGGCAATTGGTAATTTGCCAATGAAAATAGATAGTTAATTGCGGAAACTTGGTTTTTTTCCTTTTCGTCTTCCTCTTCTTCCTCTTCTTCCTCTTCGTCTTTGTCGAAGTCGTCTTCGTCTTCGTCTTCCTCTTCGTCTTCCTCTTCCTCTTCTTCCTCTTCTTCCTCTTCCTCTATTTCTTCATCTGCTTCTGATTCACTCACCAGCGATCGCAATTTTTCCTCCGACGCCGCAGCCAAAGCCCTTACAGACTGCTGCATTTTTTGCCTCCCCTCGAAGGACAACTTGAGAAACGACTCCGGTACTGCTTGAGTGCAAAGGTGATAGCAAGCCAAAATTAACTGCTGCCGCACCGCTTGTCCCAACGCAGTTAAATAACCTTCGTAGGTATTGCTAAACTCCAACTTCAAGGCTGCTAAAGCCTCTTCGAGTCCTGCCAAATCTTGCTCTATTCGCTCTCTTGGTCGCACCATATCTCTCGTATAAAATTAAAATAGGACTGACGCAAGTTTTAAATCCTTACACTATCTGTCTGTAGTAGCAAGGTTTGCAGTGTACCTCATACAAATATAGTCTGTCCATAAGTCCTGTAAAAATTAAAAATTAAAAATGTGAAAACTTGATTTTTCACATTTTTAATTTTTAATTCTCAATCTTAATTTGGGATTATTTAGCACCCATTTGGGCTGCCACTTCATCGGCAAAGTTAGCTTCTACCTTTTCAATGCCTTCGCCCAAGACAAAACGCACGAAGCGGCGCACTTGGACATTTTCGCCAATTTGGGCGATCGTTTGTTTCACCAACTCTTCCACCGAGATATTCTGATCTCTAATAAAAGGCTGATCCATCAAACATAACTCTTTCATGCGCTTCTCAATCCGCCCTTGAACAATCTTTTCTTTGATGTTGTCCGGCTTGTTGCCCAAGTCATCCTTGCCCATTTCAATTGCCTTTTCTCTTTCGACAATTTCGGCGGGGATATCTTCAACTTTCACGTATTCCACATTTGGGCAAGCTGCAATTTGCATCGCAATATTTCGCACCAAAGCTTGGAAATCTTCGCGGCGGGCGACAAAATCTGTTTCGCAGTTAACTTCCACCAACACGCCGACGCGACCACCGGTGTGAATATAGCTGCCTACTATACCTTCTGAGGCAACTCGTCCACCTTTGTTACCTGCCGAAGCCAGACCTTTTTTCCGCAGCCACTCAATGGATGTTTCGATATCGCCATCGTTTTCAACCAGGGCTTTTTTGCAGTCCATCATGCCCGCGCCGGTTTTCTCGCGCAGTTCTTTAACAAGTTTTGCAGATATATCCGCCATCTTCCTTAAGTTCCCAATCAAAATTAGTTATTAGTCATTAGTCATTAGTCATCAGTCATTAGTCATCAGTCATTAGTCACTAATTTTAATGTTAATGATTAGACCAAAGTGAAGAAATACCCAGTCTATCTTAGGATCGACTTTGTATGTGTAGCGCCATAATTAATTCTGGCGCTGACACAATGAATGCTTTTGCCAGAACTCTACTAATGACTTAGACTCGTGCTATGTACAATTAAAAATTAAAAATATCCAACTAAAAATAATTATTATTTTTAATTTTCAATCTTTAATTTTTAATTGCCTGGTGTCAGATTCCGATCGCAATACTAGCTCTCGGTTTCTTCGCCCTCGGCCTCAGCGGCGTCGTCGGGATCTACATAATCGGGGTCATCCAATTCTTCGATTTCGACATCATATTCCGCGCCTTCGTAGCCACCTTCGTAGTCGTAGTCTTCCTCAGAGTCACCACCCTGCTGACCGTGACGACCTTCGTAAATGGCATCAGCTAACTTGCCGACAATCAGCTTGATCGATCGAATAGCATCGTCGTTCGCCGGAATCGCAATGTCAACCAAATCCGGGTCGCAGTTGGTATCCAACAGAGAGACGATCGGAATTCCCAACTTTTGGCATTCCAACACCGCATTATACTCGCGGCGTTGGTCTACCAGCACCACTCCGTCAGGAATCTTACGCATAGTTTTGATTCCGCCCAGATACTTCTGGAGTTTTGCCAGTTCTCGGCGCAGCACCGAAGCTTCTTTTTTCGGCAACAAATCGAGGGCGCCGATTTCCTCGCGGCGCTCCAAATCCTTGAGGCGCTCCACGCGGGACTTAATAGTCGTCCAGTTGGTGAGCATTCCCCCCAGCCAGCGCTGGTTGACGTAATAAGCACCGCAGCGTTGAGCTTCTTGCGCTACAATCCCGGCAGCTTGGCGCTTTGTACCCACGAACAAAAACTTTTTGCCTTTTTCTGAGGCCACTCTCATGTACTCGTAGGCGTCTTCCATAAGCTGAGCGGTTTGCACGAGGTCGATGATGTGAACCCCATTGCGCTCTGTAAAAATGTAGGGAGACATTTTCGGGTTCCACCGGCGGGTTTGGTGTCCGAAGTGAACTCCTGACTCTAACATTTGAGCCAAACTGACTACTGGCATTGTATTTTTAACTCCTGTATTCGGGTTAATCCTCCACCCGGTCGTATTTCTCAAGGCTTGCGCCCTCGAAACACCCGAAAACCCGGATGTGCGAATTTAAACAACTTTTCTAGTTTATCACAGCGCGCGCTACTTTTTCTGACAATCTGATATCCGTAGGGTTGGCTTGGCACCCGGATGTGAGATTTAATGGGCGGGTTGGGTGCGGGGTGTGCACGATGCGGTTAGAGTTACTCGCAAGCGCTTCTTAAAAACGAAAAATCTAGGTGGGAGGTTGCCAAAGCCTTTGTTCGCTTGTGAGAGAATGGCGTTGTTGGTGCGCCTCTTGTGCCTTTTACCTTCGATCGAGCTGGTATCCATTTTTTTCGATCGGCAATTCAGTCAGCTTTAGTACCCTGCTCTCTCGATCCGCAAAAATCCCAAAGCTAAAAACGCCATGCCCATACCCATTCTCGTTCTGCTTGAAGTTCTAATTGTCATCGCACTTTCGAGACTTGTAGGTTTAGGATTTCGAGCGATCAAACAACCTCAAGTCATTGGAGAAATTGTAGCAGGAATTATGCTCGGGCCTTCTCTGTTTGGCTTAGTTGCACCAGATTTAGCAACAGCACTTTTTCCAGCCGAGGCCGTTCCCTTCCTCAACGTGCTATCTGAGGTGGGACTGATATTTTTCATGTTCTTGATTGGTTTGGAACTGAATCCGAAGTATCTCAAAAACAATTTAGATATAGCGATTTTAACTTCCCACGTCAGCATTTTAGTGCCGTTTTCCCTGGGAAGCATCCTAGCACTGCTGCTGTACCCGATCGTTTCAAATAATAGCGTTTCCTTTACCGCCTTTGCTTTGTTTTTGGGCGCTGCGATGTCAATTACGGCCTTTCCGGTGCTGGCAAGAATTATTACCGAGCACAACTTGCAGAATACAAAATTGGGGACGCTGGCCATGACTTGCGCTGCGGTAGATGACGTAACGGCGTGGTGTTTGTTAGCGGTGGCGATCGCAGTTACTCGTACTAATTCGATGATCGGTGCTTTGCCGACAATTATTGAGTCTTTAATTTACATCGGTTTCATGCTGACTGTAGTCCGCTGGTTCTTGCAGCGACTTTCCAAACAGTACAACCGCACGGGCAGATTAACACAGTTATTGCTCTCCGGCATTTACATGGGAGTTGTAGCTTCTGCCTTAATTACTGAATGGATCGGCATTCATTTGATTTTCGGTGCATTTTTGCTGGGTGCTGCCATGCCTAAAAATGCGGGATTAACCAGAGAATTAGCAGAAAAAACCGAAGACTTTGTCCTAATATTTCTGCTGCCCATATTTTTTGCTTACAGCGGCTTGCGGACTCAAATCGGCCTGCTCAACAGTCCCGAATTGTGGCTGCTGTGCGCCGCAGTTTTGGGAGTAGCAATTATTGGGAAATATGTCGGCACTTACACGGCTGCTAGAGTTTGCGGCATTAGCAACCGGGAAGCTTCTGCGCTTGGTTGGATGATGAATACTCGTGGTTTGACTGAACTAATTGTGCTGAATATCGGTCTTTCTCTGGGGGTAGTTTCGCCGCTACTATTTACAATGTTAGTCATCATGGCTTTAGTGACAACTTTTATGACTTCGCCGCTGTTGGAGTGGACTTATCCAAAACGGTTAATTAGATTAGATATTTCAGAAGTTAACTCTGAGGATTCAGAATTAGAAGATTCACAAAGTGGTGACAGCAGCGAAGAAAATGCTAACAAATTGCTGCACACTTATCGAATTTTAGTACCTGTTGCCAATCCCAGCACGCAGAAAGGTTTACTGCGACTAGCGGTAGCGCTGGCGCAGCCGGCTGCTGGTATGGGCGGTGATGATTTAAAGTCGGCGGCGGTTCATCCTCTGAGTTTGATAGAATTAAATGATGACTATGCCTTTGAAAGTACGCCGGCGGAAGCCGATCGCATTATTCAAGAGCGCCGCTCGAAATTATCAGAATTGATTGAGAGTTTGGAACTGCCGGAGGCGCGAAAATTCGTACATCCGATCATTCGGGTTACTAATGATGTAGCGCGGGAAACGGCACAAATTGCGGAAATCGATCGCGCGGATTTGATTTTGGTAGGATGGCACAGGCCTACTTTTAGCAGCAACCGTTTGGGAGGGCGGGTTGGCCAAATTCTCAGCAACGCTAAGGTGGATGTAGCAATTTTTGTGGACAGAGGCCGGGAACGGTTGAATAATTTGTTAGTGCCTTATGCGGCAAATATTCATGATGATTTGGGGTTGGAATTGGCGCTGAGATTGTTGGTTAATAGCGAGGAACGCCGTTTGACGGTGCTGCGGGTGGCGGTTGACGGGGAAGAGGGAAATGAGCTGAGTTACGAGTTTCAGCGAGTGATGGATCAGTTGCCGGCTGAGGTGCGATCGCGCATTGAAACTCCTATTGTGGAGGCTGCTGATCCAATTCAAGCGGTGATTGCTGCTTCTGCTAATGCTGATTTGACGATCGCGGGTACGAGTCGGGAGTGGGGAATTGAGCGCCAAAATTTGGGAC
>Ga0209490_10004381_pt1 | contig 13035 bp, 10 predicted proteins | sample MAT06_FD_187209 | JGI IMG/M metagenome (GOLD analysis project Ga0209490, IMG submission 187209) | Freshwater microbial communities from Lake Fryxell liftoff mats and glacier meltwater in Antarctica - MAT-06 (SPAdes) (version 2) | ecosystem: Environmental > Aquatic > Freshwater > Ice > Liftoff...
TCACCCGCGCCCAACAAAGGGCATCTTGGTCGCCATCACGGTGATGAATTGCACGTTGGTCTCCAGGGAAAGGCTGGCCATGTAGACCACAGCGCGGGCAACATCGTTGACATCCATCGTCGGCTCGACTTCGACCAAGCCGTTGGCCTGCGGCACACCCTTTTTCATACGCGCGGTCATGTCGGTCGCGGCGTTGCCAATGTCGATCTGGCCGCAGGCAATGTCGTACTTGCGCCCATCAAGGGCGGTCGCTTTGGTTAGCCCGGTGATGGCGTGTTTGGTCGCCGTGTAGGGTGCAGAGTTGGGACGCGGGGCATGCGCCGAGATCGAGCCGTTGTTGATAATGCGGCCACCGCGTGGATCTTGATTCTTCATGATCTTAAACGCTTCTTGGGTGCAGAGAAAGGAGCCAGTCAAATTAACATCGACAACGGCTTTCCACTGCTCATAGGTTAAATCTTCCAACAAGACGGGCGGCGCGCCCATACCCGCGTTGTTGAACAAGAGATCGAGGCGGCCAAAGGTTTCCACCGTCTTGGCGAAGAGGGCGCGCACCGACGCCGGATCTCCCACATCGGTGGGCACGGCCAGGGCGCGGGTCGCCGCCGCACCGGCTTCAGCCACCGTCGTCTGCAAAGTTTCTGCACGCCGCCCGGCCAGCACGACCGCATAGCCCTCGCCTAAAAGCGCCAACGCCGTGTGTTTGCCAATCCCGGTCCCCGCGCCCGTGATCAAGGCGACTTTGCCATTCCCGTTCATTCCTAGTTCTCCTTATCTGAACAAGCAGAATTAAAATTTAACGCAAAGACGCCAAGGGGCAAAGGCGCAGTGTTTTTCTTTGCATCTCTGCGCCTTTGCGTTGCGCTTTTTACTTTAACATTTAAAAATCATAGTCAATCTGCCAGCTTACAGCTTGCCCTGATGCAATCGTGCGTTCTAGGAAAGGTTCCCACGAGAAGGTGTGCTGATTACCCCAGATCGGGAAGAAGGTGGGCGCATAGCTGCATGTCGCCGTCATCTGTCCCAGTTGCGGATGGCGTTGGATGATGATCAAGTTCGTCATGGCCTGGTGATCCAATGCCTGATAGTGCCCTTCCGTCCACGGCCAGCCTTTGCGGTTGATAAAACCGTTGGCCGCCAGGGTATAGCCGGCGTTTTCTGGAAAAGTGACGGGCAGATTCAGTTTGATCAGTTCATCGTGACCGGCGGGCAATTGCGGAAAAAAGGGATGGGGAAACCAGCAGAGGGGAAACGGCCGCCGCCCTCCATTGCGCACCACCGTCTCCGAACGGACGGTGCGTTCCAGCAAGCTGACGGTACGCTCCAGTTCGATTGTCCAATCGTGAAACGTATGCTGCGTCGTAAAGCGAATGGCCGCATCCGTCGGCTCAATTTGCCACTGGCACGCCGCCTGGATCGTCTTGGCGGCCAGATCACAGAGGCCGATGCCGAGGATCAGTGCGACGGGATCGCTTTCGCCCGTCTTGAGCGGCGCCAGATTGAAGGCATCGGGAATGCCCTGGCCATCGAACCAGTTAAATGCGTCTGGATAAGTTGGCCCCGAGAGAAGCGGGCCGTGGCTGGCATCATGCACTTGGAAGATGTAGCCGCCGGTGCAATAACGCACACCAAAGCGGGCCTGATCGGCGCTGGGGTCGAGAATTTCAACAGTCAATTGGTTATTTTGCAGGGTGAGCATTGTTTTGTCCGTAGAGTTTGAGCATAGGGTTAAAAAAGTTTGCAGCGTCATCCTAATGCGGTTGCCAGATAAGCGGCGGCCCAAACGGCATCGGCATCTATGAGCGCAGGCGTTGGTGGCTGGGCATAGTCGATGACAAGTTTGTAGCGGGCACGGTCATACAGATCTTGCAGGATCGCGCCTAGATCAACGCGCGGTTCTGGATCGCCAGGCAGCAGCGGCAGCGGAAAGGTAGGAATTGGCTGGCGCAACGAGAAAACGTATAAATGTGCCTTGCGGCCTAGCTCACGCCGCCGAATGAAGATACGATAATCAGCCGTCAGATGTTCGGTAAAGGGCATTGGATCGTAGGCACGCAACAGATCCAGCTCGACAAAGTGGACATCGCTGTCGATCAAGGCCGCCCGCTTTTCCAAGTAGCTTCTCCGCTCATCGCCGGCCCTTTTATTGGTGTGCGACAACAGTTCAATTACCGTAATCACTTCACCGCCTGGCACCAGGCGTACTTCAAGATAGGGTTCTTCATACGGTTCGGGCAATGGCAGATCGATCACCAGCGGCAGCGGCGGCGCGTGGGTTGTGATGTATGGCGCAGCGGATTCCTTAATTTTCAGGATACTCACATCCGGGTAGCGGCTTTGAATCGGCAGCGTTGGCGATGTAGAAATATAAGTATGCGTCTCCACGCCAACAAAATAGCGCGGCTCTAGCTGGGGCGCTAGCACATCGGCCAAGGATGTGATCAGGCGCTGATGGATACCTTTCCAGACCGTCGGATTTTCCAACCACGGGTTCATACCTGGGAATGGGTACGGCATAATTCCTCCTGTGCTAAAGATCAATTTACTCTGATTATAGCACACCTTTTGCGAAGCGACAGTGGAGCAGTAAGACAGTAAGACAGTGAGGCAGTAGGACAGTAGAACAGTGTGACGCGTCCCGCTCCACTGCCTTACTGCCCACTGCCTTACTGCCCACTGTCTTACTGCCTCACTGTTCTACTGCCTCGCTGGACCAGTCACCGCGCCTAAAAGCGGGTGCCCTCTTTGGGCGCGCCCTGGGCGCGACTTGCTACTTTCTGCGCCCAAAATTTGAATTTACTCTTCCGGCAGATATTCCGGCTCGCCATTCGTCACTTCATACAGACCCGCACCACGCCGCCGAGCAAAAGGCATGCTGACGCGCGCCGATGGTGTATCGATGGCCCAGGCCGCCAGTTTGGCTTCGTCAAAGCTGATGCCAAGCCCCGGATCATCGCTGAGCACGACATAGCCATCCTGCACCGTGTGGCCGTGGATCATGCCTTGGTCCGCACCGGCGTCGAGCACTTCCATCATGTTGTGGTTGGGCAGCACGGCGGCCAGGTGCGCCATGTAATTGGCCGGGCAGTTCATCAGCGAGACGGGCAATTCGAAGCCATGCGCCATATCCGCCACCATCAGCGCGCCGGTAATGCCAGAAGTGCCAACGCCCACCTGCACCACATCGACCGCCTCATTGACGATCAGAGCCATAAATTCGCTGATATCGTTCAAGTTCTCACCAGTCGCAACCGCGGCGCGCACGCTTTCCGACACCTTGCGCAGCCCGCGATAATCCCAGCGCCGCGCCGGCTCTTCGACCCACGTTAGATCGTACTCCGCTTCGATGGCTTGGATGTGGCGAATCGCCTGTTTGGGTGACCAATATTCGTTCGAGTCGATCATCAGTTGCGGCGTTTTGCCGCTAAGGGCGAGCGCATCGTGCATGATGCCGATCCGGCGCAGATCGTCGGCTCGATTCAGCCCCACCTTTACCTTGCCGGCATTGATGCCCTGTTTGGCCAAGCGCGTATAAAAGGCGCCCAAAGCCTCATCACTCAAGTTCATGCCAATATCGCTGGCATAGCCTTTGACATAGCGGGTCGAGGCACCGAGCGTCTTCCAGAGCGGTTCGTTGTTGGCTTTGGCCTTGAGATCCCACAGCGCGACATCGATCGCCGCAATCGCACCGGTGGCCGCGCCGCGGTTATTACCCTTGAAGACTTGATCAACCATGCGCTTCCAAAGTCCACGCACCCCGCGCGGGTCACGGCCCACGATCAGACCATCGACCATGCCGGCAATCGTCTTTTCAGCACCCGGCCCGCTGATCGCAATCCCGCTGATCCCTTCGTCGGTATCGAGAAAAACAGCCATCATAGCCAGATGCGTGCAGCCGCGCGGGTCATTGGCATCGCCCAGCGGGCGCGTCAATTCAATTTCGTAAGCTTTTGTGCGAACACCAGTCACTTTCATTTGTGCTTTGCTCCATTTTTAGATCTGGAATTTTTAACGCTTGACTCATCTGTGAAAAGTGGGCCGACCGATGTTTTGGCCCTGGGCAAAATAATGCGTTTACACACGTTCGGTTCGACGTGCGGTTCGACAAGCTCGGTGAGCTTGTCGAGGTGCCGCCGACACGGCTGATGAGCGAACGATTTAGTACGAAGAATTTCATCCACAGATTATGCAGATTAAAACAAACATCCGTACTTATCATAATCTGAATCTGACATCACTTGTACACAGAAGTATGCATAAGGCACATGATGCGCGTGAAAGATCGGCGTTTTTGGCACATTTGCGCTAAAAATCGGCGTTTATCGGCGTCCATCTGTGTACAATAAATAAATTCTCATCGCCAAGTTGTAGTAAGATGAACGCTAGAGCATGGTACATGGTAAATTTTATTTCGTCAACCAGACTTTTAATCCGTTAGTGGAGCAAAAAACCGATTCGACAAGCAATATTAATCATGATACAATCTTTCTAACAAGCGCAACAGTTCCTTTATGGGCAGATAACCCTCCAGTCAGTCCATTGTATACGGTATACGAGCGGCATTACTGGCAACTACCAGCGCACAATCTTTGTGCATTTGCAACTCTTCTTCTTAAGCTACCTTCTCAGTCTATCTTTTCCATCATCGTCTCTATGCAAAAGGAGTATCTGTCATGGTTTCCAACTCAAGAGAACACGCAGTAAGTCGCAGACAGTTTTTGAAATTGGGTGCATTGGCAGCCGGCACAGGGTTGCTGGCGGCTTGTGTTGCACCAGGCGCAGCCCCCGCGCAGCCAGCCGAAGCAGAAGGTGGCGCCCCAGCCACTGAGGGCGCCACAACAATTGTCGTCTGGTATCAGGATTGGGACGGTGCCAATCGTATTATGGATGCGGCCAAGGAAGCCCGCACCCAAAGCAATCCGGATGTCACTGTGGATTTGCAGCCGATTGCGTATTCCGACCTTTTTGCCAAGTTGTTGCCTGCCATCGCCTCCGGCACCGAAGGCGACGTGATGATGATGTATACGGATTGGTTGGTGGGCACCGATCCGACCCAGGTCTTTTTGGAATTGACCGACATTGCCGGCGGCGCGCAGGCACTGAAAGAAGCGATGTGGCCAGCAGCGTTTAGTGCGCTGGACGTGCCGGAGGGCAAGATTCTCTACCTGCCCTGGCTGGCTGGCATCCGCGGCGCGGCGCTGACAGTGAACAAGGATCAACTGGCCGAGCAAAATATCGATTACCTCAATTTCAAAACGCTTGAAGAAGTGATCGAAGCTGGCAAAGCACTGACCGAGAAAAATGCCGACGGCAAGATTTCCCGGTCCGGTCTCTCCCTGCGCAGTTCACAATACCAGCTACTTTGGAGCCTGATCTGGCAGATGGGCGGCGAATTCTTCGACCGCGAGACCGGCCAATGGACCCATAGTACAGAGATTGGTGAGCAGGCGGCACAGATGATCTATGATACCTACTGGACGGATCAGACCTGCGATTTTGAGCTCTTCACCAGCGAGTTTGAAGCGGTCAGCCAGAAGCTGGTCTCGATCTGGGGCGACGGCGCCTGGACGTGCAGCGTGCAGACCGATTCTGCCCAGATCAATGCCGATAATATTGTGACACCGCGTTTGGCCGACAAGGTCAACGATGTGGTCTATCCGCAACACATCGCTGGCTGGGGGCTTTCCAAACGGTTGGCCGATGCTGGTGACAAATTGACCAGTGGGCTGGAATTTGCCCAGTACCTGGTCAGCGCCGATTCGACGATTCAAGCGTTTGATGCCTACTCGGGCGTTTGTATGACCAAGGCCGTTTATGACGACCCACGCATCGAACAAGTGAAGTACGGCGCGATCTCCAAGCGCATCGCCACCGAAATGTGGCCGATCGCTAAGTACCCCGGTGATCATGTAGCCAACCAAGGGCCCGCCGGCACCGAGTTCGAGCGCGCCTTGCGCCAGGAAATTACGATCAAGGAAGCGCTGGCCAACATGGACGCCTACTTGCAGGATCAAGAAAACCAGGCCCGCGAGCGAATTAGCGGCTAGGTGATCGTCCAGGCATAAAGTCAACAGGATCAGAGATTGGTTATTGGAGATCAGTTATTGGAGATTGCGTCCCGTCAATCCCTAATCTCTAATTTCCAATAACCAATCTCTAATCTCTACCCCATTCTTGGATAATTATTAAGTAACAACATCAGAGCGAACAGCTATCCACAAGCTGTCCGCCCTGGTGGATAAAATAGAGGGATGGAGCCATGAATCAAACCCAAACAGCCACATCGCCTGGTCCAATCTCAACATCACTCGCCATGCAGGCCAAACGCCGGCGGGGCATCTGGGGTCGCTTCCGCCGCTCCAGCCCCCTGGCGTTGATTTTCGCCGCCGCGGTCGTCGTTTTTTATTCGACTGTCTTTATCTATCCGTTTGGCACGGCGATCTGGCTCTCGTTTCAGAACTGGGATTTCCTCACCAAGCCCAAATTTGTGGGAACGCGCAATTTTGTCAAGGCGCTGACCGATGATTACTTCTGGCAGGCGCTAAAGACGACGCTGATGTTCTCGGCGGTGCAGATCACCGTTGCCGTAGGCATCGCACTCTTATTGGCCCTGGCTTTTAGCCACGTGCGCGGCCGGCGGCAAGGTTTCTTCCTGGCGCTCTACTATCTGCCTGTCGTTACGCCCACCGTCGCCTCGATTTACCTGTGGCGCTTTCTCTACCGCCCCACTGGCGGCACGCTGAACGCGCTGCTGGCTGGGTTTGGTCTGCCCGAGCAACCCTTCCTGGCCAGTTCGGATCAGGCGCTTTGGTGTATTACGGCAATGGTAATCTGGGCCAATGTGGGTGGTGCAGCCGTCATTTTTCTGGCGGGCATGAACGATGTGCCCGAAAGTTTGTATGAAGCAGCCCGGCTCGATGGCGCCGGCTTTTGGCAGATGTTCTTCAAGATCACGCTGCCCTTGATTCGGCCGGTCTTGATCTACCAGGTTGTCGTCAGCGTGATCGGCACGGTGCAATTGTTTGAGCCATTTTTCCTGATCCCAGGGCCAGGGTTTAGTACGCGTACGCTTTCGCTCTACACCTATCAACTGGGCTTCCAAACGCTCAATCTGGGTTATGGCGCGGCCGTCTCGTTGATTATCTTTGTCCTGCTCTTGTTTGCTACCCTTTTCCAGTTGCAACGCTGGCAGGTGAATTGGGAACATTAGGATCGAAGCTTTTTATTGACAATTTACGCATGAAGCGGCCTATGCGGCATGCGTTGGGACGAACAAGTTATGCTAGCCGTTGTTATGCCGAGGTGTGAATATGGCAAGTGAAAGTTTATTGGCCAGACCCCAGGCGGAGACTTGGCGCCGCTGGACGACAGGCGACGGCCGCATCGAAGCGGTCATCATTCTGCTGCTCGTCTTTTTTAGCATCGTTATGGTCTACCCCTTTATCTGGCTGTTGTTTTCTTCGTTTAAGAATGGGGCCGACATTGTGCGCATTCCCATTCAATTGTTTCCCGAACAGTGGACACTGAGCGCCTACCAGATGGTGATGAACCCCGAGCGCGCCAACCTGCCACGCGCCTATCTAAATAGTTTTGCCGTGACGGCAGGCACGGTGCTCACCGTCTTGTTCACGTCGTCGTTGGGCGGCTTTGTTTTTGCCCGGCTCGATTTTCCGGGCCGTAAATTTCTCTTCTACTTTATTCTCGCCACGACGATGGTGCCCTTTCTCACCTTGCTGATCCCGCTCTACATTGTGATGAAGAATTTGAACCTCTTAAATAGTTTATGGGGACTGTGGGTGCCGTCGATGTTTTCGTCGTTTGGCATCTTTCTGAGCCGCCAATTTATCTATGGCATCCCGGGCGAACTTTACGATGCGGCCAAAATCGACGGCAGCAGCGACTTTGCCATCTATCGTACAATCATTTTGCCACTGATCAAGCCGCTGCTGTCGGTGCTGGCGATCTTTGTCTTTTTGGGGAGCTTTAATGCCTATCTATGGCCGCTGGTCATTCTCAACGATAAAGACAAAATGACGTTGCCCCTGGTGCTCAGCCGGATCGCCGACCGCTTTGGTGCCCAAGATTATCAGGCCGTGATGGCCGGTTCGGTCTTAATTTCATTGCCGCCGCTGTTGGTCTTTTTATTCTTCCAACGCAACTTCGTACGCGGCATCGCCTTGACGGGCCTCAAGGGATAAGACAGGAAATGATGGATCAACAATCAGGAGAAAAAAATGGAAGCTGTACACGCAACTAAAAATGCCCATAAAGCCTTGACCCAGGAACAAATTGACGATTTCTGGCTTGATGGCTATCTGAAGATTGGCAAGCTGCTAAGCGATGACCAGATCGAAAATCTGCGCCAAGAGTATGATCACACATTTGAGCTAGCACGCGCGGGTCAGATCAATTTCCGTAACCTGGCGATTAACCACACCGATGATCTGGATCAGAAAAATAACGCCAGCCAGCAGATGCTCCAGATTATGCAGATGTGCGAAATCAACATCCACTTTCGCAAGCTGGTCTACGACAACAAGCTGCTCGATATTATCGAAGACCTGATGGGGCCGAACATTCAGCTCTTTCACGATCAGGCGCTGTACAAACCGGCCTATCATGGCGGTCCAGTCTTCTGGCATCAAGACAACGCCTATTGGCAATGCACACCGGCCAACCTGGTTAGCGCCTGGCTGACATTGGATGATGTGGATGAGGACAATGGCGCGATGCAATTTTTGCCTGGTTCGCATCTACACCCGGTCAACCACGAAAAGGCCAACAGCACCAATGCGCTGCTCGACAGCCGCGGGGCTGTAGATGAAAGCCGGAAAGTGATCGTCGATCTGCCGGCGGGCGGCATTACCATCCACCACTGCCAGACATTGCACCATACAGCGCCCAACACCACCAGTCGCCAACGCCGCGCCCTGGCGATCCACTTTATGACGCCCGGCACGCGCTCACTGCGCACGCAAGATTACCTACCGGTCTCCTTTGGCCGTCCCATCTTGCGGATGAGGGTTTGATCGCACGGTAACGAGTAACCCCACCCTAGCCCTCACTGCCATTCAGTTAAGCGCGGAGTAGGCATTCTCTAATGCCGGGTCTCGTCAGGATGGAGCCGCATTAGAGAATGCTCAATCCGCGGTAGATGGACTTAACTGAATGGCAGTGACCCTAGCCCTCCTCTGATAAGGGAGGGAACCGTTGGCGACGAAACAGTTCCTCCCCCAGGTTGGGGGAGGTTAGGTGGGGGTGGCTTGGCAGTTACATTGCACGCAAAGAGGACTATAGCTTTTCTTTGCGTGTTTTGCGCCTTTACGGGCGCGATGGTGTTTTAATTTGCCCATTCAAGCAGAACAGGTGAAGCAATGAAAGAGATCGGCGTTGGTGTGATTGGGCTGGGCATGGGGCGCAACATGCTGGCGATTAATCAAGATGCGACCTCGCGCATGGAAGTGCGCGCCATTTGTGATACGAACCCGGCCTTATTACAACAAGTGCAGGCGCAGCACAACGTTGCGTTTACGACCACCGAGTACCAGGCCTTACTCGATCGGCCCGACATCGATGTAGTCGGCATCTATTCACCCGATCATCTGCACATGGCGCAGATCGAAGCTGCCGCGGCCGCCGGCAAACACATTATCTGCACCAAGCCGATGGTCGTGTCGTTAGCCGAAGCGCAAGCGACGGTACGCCTGGTGCGCCAGCACAAGATCAAATTTATGGTCGGGCAGACCAGTCGCTTTGTGCCCGAATTTGTGGCTGCCAAAAAGCTCTACGACGACGGCGATCTGGGACGCCCGCTGTGGGCGGAGGCACACTATGTGCATGATATGCGCGCCGTGCTTGATCGCACACCCTGGCGCCACGAACAGCCGCAAGACTTTCTCTACGGCGGCGCTTGCCATCCGATCGACCTGCTGCGTTGGTTCTTTGGCGATGTCGAGGAGGTTTTTGTCTACGCGGCACAGAGTAATTTTGATCCACGTTATACCAGACACGACAATTTCCTGATCAATCTGCGCTTCCACTCGGGTGTAATTGCGCGTGTCCTCGCCGTCTTTGGCCTGGTGGAGCCGCCGCTGCCCATGCTTGGTCTGGGCATCTATGGCGATAAGGGATCGATTGTCAACGACCAGGTAGTGCTGGACAAATTGGCCGGTCAACCCGTCTTAAAGATGAACTTTGGCCACGAAAAAGGCCACGGGCGCGAGGTATTGCGCTACATGCGTCATTTCGAGGCGTGCCTGATCGAGGACAAGCAGCCCTTGATCAACGAACTGGAAGGCGCGCAGGTGATCGCCACCATCGCGGCTTGTTGGGACTCAATCCAGAGTGGGCTGCCGGCCAAGGTTGTGCGGGTCGAGTAAATCAATCAAAACAGGTACACAGAGCACACAGAGGAGACACAGAGAGCGCAGAGAAAAACCAGATTGAACTCATTTTTAAGCTCTCCGTGTTCTCTGTGTCTCCTCTGTATGCTCTGTGTACTGTTCATTTGTTTAGAGGAGCAGAATTATGGAGATTACAGGGCGGCACGCGTTGATTACGGGCGGTGGATCGGGCATTGGGGCGGCGATAGCGGCCGATTTGTGCACGGCGGGCGCGCATGTGATGATTGCTGGCCGCCGCGAGGATCGCTTGCAGCAAGTGGTTGACCAAGTGCGCGCCAGTGGCGGCCAGATCAGCTACCGGGTGACCGATATTGCACAGCCAGCAGAATGCACGGCCTTAGTCGATGCGGCGGTTGCAGCGTATGGCCCGGTCGACATCTTGGTCAACAACGCCGGCATCCTGTGCCACGGGCGGACGATTGAGGAGCATACGGTCGACGATTGGGACCAAACGATCAACGCCAATCTGCGCGCGGCGTTTCTGCTCACCGTTGCCGTCTTGCCAATGATGCGCACCCAGCGGCGCGGTTTTATCCTCATGGTCAGCTCGGATTCGGGCATCCATCACTTCGCGCAGCAAGTGATCTACGGGCTGAGCAAACATGGTATGAACGATCTGGTGCAATATATCCTGGCCGAATACAAGCAGTACAACATCCACGCCGCCGCCATCTGTCCCGGCCTCACCGACACAGAGATGGGCTTGAGCCTGACCCCGACCGCGCGCCCCAACGTGCTCTCGGCCCAAGCCGTCGCGGCCTGGGCGCGCTGGCTGATCACACAGCCAGACAACATGAATGTAGCGCAACCACTGGTGCTCTCGCCGATCCGCGATCCGTGGGCGCTGCTATAGGCCAAGATTTGTTGTCGCTAGCGGATCACACTTGCGGAGCCAGCCCTTTTGTGATAAGGTTGCCTGTGTAGATCCGAAATGCCTAACACGATAACGATAACTGTATGATGAAACCTGTTTCTAACGCCGCGTTGCGCAACCTGCTTAGCCTTGGACTCCTCCTTACGAGGAGGTATTGCCGCTTGGGAGGAATCCGGTTGTAGCACGTCACGCTGTCAACGTTCTGGTTGTTTAACGCCTTCCCAAGTGGGGAGGCGTTTTTTATTGTCTAAATTTTACAATTAATTTTTATAAGCCAAGCTTTTACCCGCAGGAAGGAATCCGTACACCATGATCGCTACCCGCCCTTCAACCAACGGCGTTGGCACCCATCACCGGCCAGTGATGGAGCCGATTGCCAAAACAAAAAGTCCGCTGACCAAATACCAGCCCTTTGCGCCCATTGACCTGCCCAACCGCCAGTGGCCGTCGCGCACCATAACGGCCGCGCCAATCTGGTGCAGCGTCGATCTGCGTGACGGCAACCAGGCGCTGGCGATCCCGATGAGCGTGAACGAGAAGCTAGCGCTGTTTCAACTGCTGGTTGATGTCGGCTTTAAAGAAATTGAGGTTGGCTTCCCTTCCGCCTCGCAGATCGAGTTCGACTTTATGCGCCGCCTGGTGGATGAAGATTTGATCCCCGATGATGTTACCGTTCAAGTGTTGGTCCAGGCGCGTGAACCACTAATCCGCCGCACCTTTGAAGCGCTGCACGGCATGCGGCGGGCGATTGTCCACATCTACAATTCGACTTCGCCGTTGCAGCGCCGCGTCGTCTTTGGCATGGACAAACGGGAAATCGTCGAGATTGCGGTGCGTGGTGTAGAACTGATCAAACAATTGGCGGCCCAGATGCCGGCGACGGCGATCACGCTGCAATACTCGCCGGAAAGTTTCTCCTCGACCGAGTTGGCATTTGCGCTGGAAATCTGCGCGGCGGTGTGTGATGTTTGGCAGCCGACCACACAAAACAAGATCATCCTCAATCTGCCGGCCACGGTCGAGGTTTCTACGCCCAACATTCACGCCGACCAGATCGAGTGGTTTTGCCGGCATTTGCGTGGGCGCGCAAATGCGATTATCAGCTTGCACACGCACAACGACCGCGGCACGGGGGTTGCCGCCACCGAATTGGGCTTGTTGGCCGGCGCCGACCGCGTCGAAGGCACGCTGTTTGGCAACGGCGAGCGCACCGGCAATGTCGATCTGGTTACGTTGGCGCTGAATCTGTATACGCAGGGCGTCGATCCGCACTTGGATTTTAGCGACATCAACCGCGTGCGCACCATTTACGAAAAATGCACGCGTATGCAAGTCCACGAGCGCCATCCGTATGCCGGCGATCTGGTCTTCACGGCCTTTTCTGGTTCGCACCAAGATGCGATCCGCAAGGGGATGGATGCGCAGGACGCGACGCAGGGCGCGCTCTGGCAAGTGCCTTATCTACCCATTGATCCCAAAGATGTGGGGCGCAGCTACGAGGCGATCATCCGCATCAATTCACAATCCGGCAAGGGCGGCGTAGCCTATGTGCTAGAAAACGAATTTGGCATTCAGATGCCCAAGGCAATGCATGTCGAGTTTGGCAAAATCATCAACACCATTGCCGATGCCCAGGGCAGCGAACTCACCGCCGAGCAGATTCGCCAGGCATTTGACAAGACCTATCTGCAATGCGAGCGACCATTCAAGTTAGCGACTTTCCGCGCCGAAATGCAAGCGCAGCCCCAACAGGGCACG
>Ga0209490_10004383_pt1 | contig 13032 bp, 9 predicted proteins | sample MAT06_FD_187209 | JGI IMG/M metagenome (GOLD analysis project Ga0209490, IMG submission 187209) | Freshwater microbial communities from Lake Fryxell liftoff mats and glacier meltwater in Antarctica - MAT-06 (SPAdes) (version 2) | ecosystem: Environmental > Aquatic > Freshwater > Ice > Liftoff...
AAGAGTTTGAATCGCCGGATAGTATCTTTAGCGATTATGCTTATTTTTCTTCCTATTCTGACTCTTGGCTGCGCCACGCCAAGAATTACACTGATTTGATGGTGGAGAGGTTTGGATTTGACGCAAATAGTCAGGTAATTGAACTCGCCAGCAATGACGGCTATTTGCTCCAGTATTTTCAACAGAAAGGAATTCCGGTATTGGGGATTGAACCGGCTGCAAATGTAGCCAAAGTAGCTGAGGAAAAAGGCATTCCGACTTTAGTTAAGTTTTTTGGAGTGGAAACGGCTAAAGAGTTGGTTGCAAGAGGGAAGCAGGCGGATTTGTTGCTGGGCAATAATGTGTTGGCTCATGTACCTGATTTGAATGATTTTGTGGCGGGGATGAAAATTCTCCTGAAGCCAAACGGCATCTTGACAATGGAGTTTCCTCATGTATTGCAACTAATTAAAGACAATTTGTTTGACACGATTTACCACGAGCATTTCTCTTATTTCTCATTTCTGACAGTTGAGAATATTTTTGCAAGTCACGGTTTAACTCTGTTTGATGTGGATGAGTTACCGACGCACGGGGGTTCTCTGCGGATTTATGGAAGGCATAGTGATGGAGATGGAAAAATTTGCGATCGCGTTTCTTTGCTAAAATCTAAAGAGTTAGAAGTTGGGTTAGATAAACTTGAAACTTATCTCAGTTTTCGAGAAAAAGTTAAAGCAACAAAACGTCAGCTACTTAGTTTCTTAATTGACATTAAAAATCAGGGGAAATCATTAGTTGGTTATGGTGCGCCAGCTAAAGGGAATACACTGCTTAACTACTGTGCTATTCGCACTGATTTTGTAGACTACACAGTGGATCGTAGTCCCCATAAACAAGGTTCATTCTTGCCAGGAACTCATATTCCCATCTGTCATCCTGATAAAATTATGGAAACGAAACCAGATTATTTACTCATCTTACCTTGGAATCTCAAAGATGAGATTATCGAGCAAATGAGTCATATCCGCGAGTGGGGTGGTAAGTTTGTTGTCCCAATTCCTCAAGTGAAGGTAATCAAATGAATGATGTTTCTGCTCTTTATGAACAAGATTATTATCTCTGGCTTCAAGAAACTTATCAAAGTCTAGAGAAAAAAGAGATTGATCGGCTGGATTTGCCACACTTGATGGAGGAAATTTTAAGTTTGGGTAACGAACAAAGACGAAAAGTAGATAGTTATTTACGACAACTATTAATTCATTTATTGCTTTACCAGTATTGGGAATCAGAAAGGGAGCGTTGCGCCAAAGGCTGGCAAAATGAAATTGATAATTTTCGGTTTGAACTGGAGTTATTGTTAAAATCTCAAACTTTGTATAATTATTTCTTGCAGGAGATTGCAGAAATTTATGTCAAAGCCAGAAAGCAAGCCATAAAAAAAAGTGAATTGCCCCCTGAGATATTTCCCGAAAATTGTCCCTTTACTGCTGCTGATTTGCTGGATTCTGATTTTTTGCCCTAATCAACCATTTTATTTGAAGATTTCCCAGAAAATGCTATGATATTTACGGAAACAAAACTTAAGGGGGCTTATATCATAGAGATAGAACCCATTACGGATGAAAGGGGTTTGTTCGCTCGTTCTTGGTGTCAAAAGGAATTTGCCGAAAAGGGTTTGAATCCTAATTTAGTGCAGTGCAATATTTCTTTTAACCTGAAGAAAGGTACTTTGCGGGGGATGCACTATCAGGCTAAACCGCACGAAGAAGCGAAGTTGATTAGGTGTACGAAGGGTGCTATTTATCAAGTAGTTATCGACATCCGATCGGACTCAGTTACTTTTAAGCAGTGGGTAGCAGTTGAGCTAACTGCTGAAAATCGCAAGATGCTTTACGTTTCTAAAGGTATGGCAAGTGGGTTTCAAACTTTGGTAGATGATACGGAGGTTTTCTATCAGATGTCGCAGTTTTATTATCCAAACTATGCAAATGGTCTACGCTGGGACGATCCTTTGTTTGGAGTGGAGTGGCCCCTAAAAGTTCAGGTGATTTCAGAAAGAGATAACTCTTTTGAATATCTGATTTAGCTGATAACAGAAGTAAAAAAACTTTAAACTAAGGTGAATCAAAATGGAAAAAATCCCCGTCTTTCAACCGTTCATTGGAACAGATGAAATTAATGCTAGCACCCAAGCTTTAGAATTAGGTTGGCTTGGCATGGGTAGTTATGTAGGACAATTTGAAAGCGCGATCAAGCAATTTTTAGATGCTTCTGATCTATATGTAGCCGCTGTCAGTACAGGTCATGCGGCTTTGCATCTTGGACTATTACTGGCTGGTGTAGGCGCAGGCGATGAGGTAATTACTCCCTCTTTCAACAATATCGCAGATTTTCAAGCTATTTTAGCAACAGGGGCTACCCCAGTTTTCTGTGATATTGACAATGACACCCTTTGCATTGACTTGGACAAAGCTGAAGAATTAGTCACTGAAAAGACAAAAGCAATTATTGTGATGGATTATGATTGTTTTCTATGCGATCATAACCGTGTTGCCGAATTTGCGTATAAGCATAATGTTCGAGTCATCCATGATGCAGCCCATTCTTTTGGTTCTAAGTATAAAGGCAAAATGATTGGGAGTTTTTCTGACATCTGTATGTTTAGTTTTGATCCAGTCAAAACCATCACCTGCATTGATGGCGGTGCGCTTATTGTTCGTACTGAGGAAGAACTGAAAATGATCCAGGAAATGAGGTTGATCGGTATGGGACAGCCTTCAACGTTAATGTATCAAAACCAACGTGCTTGGACTTATGATGTGAAACGGCTTGGTTTCAGATACCACATGGCTAATCTTCATGCAGCTATTGGACTCGCTCAATTGACAAAAATGGAGCAAATTTCTGAAACTCGTCGGGCTTCAAGTCGCTATTACAATGAGCATTTGAGCAAAATTCCTGGCGTTATAGTTCCTAGGACTGATTTTACTGACATTACTCCTTTTTTGTACTATATCCGTGTTGATGAAAATGAAAGGGATAATCTTCGGGCTTACTTACTAGAGCAAGGTATTGATACTGGTATTCACTGGCAACCTGGTCACTGGTTCACGCTGTTCAAGGACTGTCGGCGTGGAGATCTATCGGTCACGAATCAAGTAGGTAAAGAAATACTTTCCCTTCCGCTCCATTCCGCAATGGATAATGCAACAGTTGAGCGAGTTGTAACTGCGATCACCGAATTTTATAGATAACCCCTATGACTATATCAAGATCCGAAACCATAAATATACTCATCGCAGGAATCGGCACCGGAAGCTTGGGAATCGAGCTTCTAAAGTGTTTTGCCTTATCCAGTAAATTTCAGATATTTGGAGCAGACATTTCTGAAAATGCCTATGGGCACAACGATAAGCGTTTTATAGATACCGCGATAATTCAATACGACACAGACCAACAATATGCTGCTCGCCTTTTAAAGTATGCGAAAGAAGTAAATGCTCAATGGGTTGCGCCAGGTGCCGAGGCAACGGGAAAGATTCTAGCGAAATATCGCGATCTTTTCGCTGTAGAAGGGCTAGAGTTGATGATCAACTCCACGGAAGTAATTACGGTCTGTTCGGACAAAGTCGCTTGCAGTAACCTCTTGGCGAAGCATGGGTTCACAACTCCTCAAACGATCATTGCCACGCAACCAAGCGATCTCTCTACTTTTGAGCGATATCCATGTGTGGTAAAGCCCGCCAAGGATTCTGGTGGTAGCAACATGGTGTTTCTTGCCGAAACACCCGACGAAGCAGCTTTTTTCGTTCGTTACCTTAGCCGTCGAGGATTTGATGCATGCATTCAAGAATATATCGACAGCGAGGACGAGTTCACTGTCGGCGTTTTGTCCTCCAGAGATGGCATAGTGCTTAGTTCTATTGCGCTGAAACGAAACCTAGGCAGTAAATTGTCGAGGGCGACATCCTATGGCAATCGAGTGATATCAAGTGGATGGAGTCAGGGCCGCATAGACAACTACATGGATATTTGTGAGCAAGCGGAACGAATGGCGCTCGCATTGGGAAGTACATGGGCTCTTAATTTGCAAGGCCGGGTTCGCTGTGGAGAGTTTATCCCATTTGAAGTGAACCCTCGACATTCTGGCACTTCGTATCTACGTGCGATGGCAGGAATAAACGAGCCGATCATAGCGATCGACTATTTTTATGAAAAAAGGTTGCCCAAGCTAAGCGAATTAAGGGTTGGTCAGTATCAGAGGATGTTAACCGAATACTTCGCTCCAGAGGTGTCAAGATGATTACTTCAATCACCAACAGTATATCGACTGCGGCTTACACTGAGCTGAGTGATGAGATCCTGGAATCCGGCAAAGTTGCGGACGTTCGGGAGTTAGTTGATCGGCGAGGAAATAGTGTAAATGCAATTAAGCACCAAATCGAGAAGGCTGCTGATATTCTATTAACGCAGGGGGAAGTATTTATTGCTTGCGACATGGGAGTTTCTAGGAGTCGGGTGATTGCGGTTGGACTGTTAGTCCGAATCGGCTATGACTTTGATGCTGCTTTCAGGCTTGTGATGCAGAAGGCAGGAGACCCCGAGATAAACTTGCAGTTGTTACGATCGTTACAGGAAGCGATTTTGGTCTCCCATTCGCGCAAAGTCGCTCAAGCAGAGGAGGGAATCCTGGTTCTCGGTGGTAGCGGGTTCGTTGGTCGTGAGATATTGGCTTCGCTTCGTCACGATTTCCAAGTGTATGCTCCAACATCTAGGGAGATCGATCTTCGTACAGGCACAATTGATCTATTTCGATTTATTGATGCTTACGACTGTAAACAGATTCTGTATTCTATCCATCCAAAGTCACATCACAGTACGCAAGCATTATCGTCAAGCGTAGGCATGCTAAAGAACGCGCTAGACGTAGCAGTGGAAACCGGCTGCCGCTTTGTTTATCTGTCTAGTTTGGTCGTCTTTAATGGTAACGCTAAGAGCACTGGCGAATACGTTTTTGATGTATCAGAGGAAGTAACTCCCTTTCCCTTCGGAACGTATTCAGAATCAAAGTGGCTCGGTGAGCAGTTGGTTCAAATATATCGGGTCAACCACGGACTTCAGGTAACGGTGGTTCGACCTTCAGGCCTTTACGGTAACGAAATGTCTCCGGTTTGGCTGATTCCGAAGCTCGTGGAAAAAGCGAAAAGGGGGTTGCCCATCGTTACTCATGAATATCAAAACGGTCTACCCGCATTTGAACTGCTTCATATCCGCGATTTTTGTGCGGGGATCAAACTGCTTTTAGGGCAGATAAATATGCCGGATCTGGTACATATCGGATCGTCAGAAGTGATTACGACGCGAGATTTGGCAAGTTGTATTGTGGAGATTCTAGACAGCTCGTCTGATTTGTCGCTAGAAAAAATCAATGACAATACGCATACTATCCGGTCAATTCCTTCAGATATAATGAAGGCAACTGGGTGGGCACCAGCGATTCCTATTCGGGAAGGGTTGGGCGAACTGATTCAAACTTGTTCTCGATGGTAAAAAAATATGCAACACTGTACAATCTGTGGTTCTCTGGTTAGGCAAATATTGAATTTTGACAGCGGCAAAGCCATCACGAGCCTAGGGCTTGTAATAAATGCAACGGGCGCTGTTTTCGTATGTGATTGCTGCTCGCACTCACAAACTGCGACCTCCATCACTCTGGCGGACTATTACGCATATAACTATAAGACGCTCTCAAGATCGTCAGAGGAGGACGATCTTTATGAGATGCAGGGTAATCGCGCAATTTACCGTAACGAGCATATGGCGACGATACTGGCGAAGAAGTTGCCCGATGTTGTCGGGGATGTGCTCGATTTTGGTTGTGGCAAGTCACTTGTTATGAAGCATTACTCAGTGAAAAATGGCAAGGCGAACATTCATTTGTTTGATGTCACTGAGGATTATGTGGATTTCTGGCAGGCTTTCGTCCCTGCCGATCAGTATGCGTGTTTCACTGTCCCTGAAAGTTGGTTGGGAAAATTTGAACTCGTTACGAGTTTTTTCTCCATGGAGCATGTACCTGATCCACTCGGTGAGCTAAAAAAAATAAAGAAGGTTTTAGCGCCGAGCGGATTGTTGTATATATGCGTTCCTGATATGTACTCCGAGAATGTGGCGGATATGTTGGTGGTTGACCATGTACAGCATTATTCCGACGTGTCAATGTCATTTCTACTGCAAAAAGCTGGATTTCAAGTTGCTGAGATGGATCACTGCTCCCACAGGCAAGCCGCAATCTATATCGCGCGGCTTTCCGATGATGCCGCGTTGCAGTTGAAGACCAATGGATTTGATGGATTGGCTGTCAGTTGGATTGTTAATCGTTGCGAAGATATTTCTTTATACTGGAATACCGTCAAGGATAGCGTCAAACGGTTTGAACTCGAAATGACTCGGCGTGGCTCCGATCGCTTCTATATCGTTGGCGCGGGTATTCTTGGAACTTTTTTGTACCTCCAACTCGAGTTTCCTGAGAAGGTCGTGGGATTTATTGATTCAAATAGGTTTAAGCAAGAAAAAGGTTGGCAGCGGCTCCCAGTTTTTGAACCGGGTAAGACCCAGGTTGGGGACGGAGTTTCCGTTTTCGTTGGCTTTAATGTGTCACAGGTGGAGTCATTGGCGGCAACTCTCGTACCGCCCGATGTCCCTACTGAAAATGTTTGGACGGTCAAGTTGCTGGAAACGTGTAATAACGATTTCAGTAGCAGGTAGTGTTACGGATCAGAGCAGTTAGTGAAAAATGTCGTGTTCCCCTTCGTCGGGTTGATGAGTTAGATATGATTCGATGGGTCGAAAATTATTCATTAAAGTCTGCTGATTTAAGTTTGGTATATATGTCCTATAATCCAAGACGTTAAACAATCAACTGATGTACAAAATCAACGGAGATAAAAAATAATGAAATCAATCAAAATAGATTTAGAAAATAGTGAAGTCATTGTAGAACAAATTAAAGACACTGTAACGTATAAATTAGGAACGCCAGAGGCTTTTGCTTGTATTTCACAAGCTTGGCTACGTTGCGGATGGGATACTAAATATGTTTACACTTTCAGTTGGTTAGGCAGACCCATTATTCAGTTACCTGAAGACATAGTTAGACTTCAGGAGGTTATTTATCAAGTCAAACCTGACGTTATTATTGAGACTGGTATCGCTCATGGTGGCAGTCTAATTTTTCATTCAAGTCTCTGTAAAGCAATAGGTAAAGGGCGTGTTATCGGAATTGACATTGAGATTCGACCTCATAATAAGCAAGCAATAGAGGAACATGAACTGTTTGATTACATCACTCTCATTGAGGGAAGTTCCATTAGTCCTGTTATTGTAGAACAGGTTAAATCTTTAGTGAATCCTGAAGAAACTGTGTTAGTAATTTTAGACTCGAATCATAGCAAATCTCACGTTTTAGAGGAACTCAATGCTTATTCAAAGTTAGTTTCACCCGGTTCTTATATCGTTGCTACTGACGGTATTATGAAAGATTTAGTGGGAGCTCCACGTTCCAGTCCTGATTGGGAGGTTAATAATCCCTATACTGCTGCTCAGGAATTTATGCAAGCTCACCCTGAATTTATATTAGAACAACCCAAATGGATCTTTAATGAGAGTAACGGTCTGTCAGAAAATATAACATATTGGCCAGGGGCATGGTTGCGACGGAAGTCTTGAGAATGTTCAGAATGCGAACTTTCGCGTTATCGAAAATATTGAGGGGGCAACAGCCCCATTTTTTTGTAGAATACTATTGTTTATCCTGACTCAAATTTTCTATTAGTTTAATCACTTCATTATAAATCCCTTTCCAATCACAATTGTAATTTAGATCGGCAGCATCAACAACGCAATCGTTTGGTATCAATACTTGGGGTAGTTGACTTTCTCTAAAGCTTGATGACGTGCATGATTGTCTGTAATTATTGAGCAATAATGTACTTGCATGTACCACACCTATTTTACCAGCTATCCATAATGAGTAAACAAGCCCAGCCCCAAGAGGTGATATATGTAAATCTATAGCGCGATCCCACCAAGTAACTGTTTCAAAAGTTGTAGCACCGATCGCGCTATACGTGTCGATACTAGGAGGGATAAGAGCAAGTATTTCTTTCATTATGGCTTTTTCGCTCTCAATTATAGGCAAACTTGTACTTACAGAATCCTCGTTGCCCGTAAGAGACCACCCATCAAAGACAACTCCCAAATTCGGAAAATCTGAATACAGGCTTTTGATGATATTTGCTATTCCTTCTGCTTGGCCTAGCCATACCCTACTACTGGTGCGAATTTGGACTGCCAGAAGCGGAAAATGCTGCTTTGCTATTTCTACTTCGTTCAAAAATTTTTGTTCACATTTTTTGAACGAAGCCTCACATAGTCTGTTGATTAATTTCTCTTCTATAAATAGACCATTTGCCCTGAACGCAACATAATTATTATCCAATACAGTTTTAAAAGCATCCCAAACATCTTTAACATGAATCTGATTGTGAGGTGGAATCTCTGGGAAAATCTCTCCGATACTGAAGTATTCACCATCTCCTACTATAATGTCCATGTTTTGGCTCAACCCATTTTTATAGATAAGGTCAATACCTGTCAAGTCTTGCCACAAGTAATGTCCGATGTTGAAACCCAAGCCAACAACATCAACTACTTTTTTCTCTTCAGTTGCTATATAAGATTTGACTTGCTTCCAACAGCTAACCATATAACTCTTTAGCTTATTGATACTCTCTTCAGCAGGTGCGAAACCTACTAAGGCAGCATTTAAGTTAATAATTAGCTCTAGCCTTGGCACATAAACCAGAAGCTTTTCTCCAAGAACACAGCCATTCATTAAATAAAATATTTCGCTTCCTACAAAGCGATATATAAAACCCTGTAAATCATGGTGTCCCCTCTCATAATGGTTGATGACAAATGATTGGTTTGACCTGAGAACTTTCCCGCTAAAAGGACATAGTGAATAAATATAACCAGTTTCTAGTAAAACTTGCTGATAAGGCAGACTTAGGTTGATTTTTGTGGCAAGGTGTTCTTGAGGCGAATCGCCAAAACTATTAATATAGATTTCTTCCAAATCCCAGTTATGTTGTCCTATTAATTCCAGGCTGGGTAGCGACAGCCCCACCTGTTCCAGATATTTATTATCAGCCTCTGTCAAGGATTGCAGTGTAAGAATTTTATACTTACTTGCTAATCGGAAGAATTCTTCTACTACTTCCAATTTAATTTCTATTTCATCAAAGGAGTTAGCTTCATCAATTGGGTCAAGTTGGTGCAATTCCTGCCATATTTTCTCGCAGATATCCCACTCGGTAGAGCGTTGAATCTGTGGGGCTTGTTGAAAACAGCTTACAGCCTCATTTATAAAATCGTGTTGGGCAAGAAGAAGACCTAAATTGTGGTAAGCTCTAGCGCTGTTGGGCGAGATTTCAAAAGCCTCATGGTAGCAAGCTAGTAATTGCTCGAACAGCCCAATACGTACTAAGAGCATCCCTAAATCTGAGTAAATTGTAAATTTATCGGGGATCGTTTCTAAGGCTTTCTGGTAGCAGGAAAGCGCTTCCTCTAAGCGGTTTTCTTGCCCCAGAAGCATACCGATCTGCACGGCCTTTTGATAAGCTGCGATCGCCTCAGTAGCATCTCCCTGCCTTGCCAGAGCTCTCCCTAAATTCCAGTAACACTCGTAATAATTTGAGGAAAGCTCGATCGCTCGCCGATAACAAGCGATTTCCTCTGCCAGATTCTCATAGCTGATTTCTATTGCCTGCCAGTGAGCAAATATCTCATATTCCCGATCCTTGTACCTAATTGAAAGTAACTTAAATTCTGCTGAATCCCGAAATGAACTCAGTAGTGTCAGGCGGGTTAAGCCGCCACTGCGGAGAATCTCAGAATAAAACGATATAGCAGTCGGTTCGGGTTCGCGTTTTAGATAGGCACGGTAAAGTTCTCGGATCAAATCTTCGTCGTTAAGGATACTGGTGGCTTTGACAAAGCCTGCGTCGTTGAGTTGATTCAATGAAACTTGCCGGCTTTGACTCTGGCATTCTTTTAATAGAGTTGCCTCGACATCGGGATGAGACTGTAAATCTTTTAGCTTTAGCAACCTTTGCTGATAGAAAGTTTTTCCTAACTGCCAGTAAGAATCAAACGAATCTGGATTGAGTTGGCAGGCATGGCGGTAAGCTGCAATTGCTTCCTCCAACTGCTCTTGTTTCACCAATGCCTTCCCTAACTGCAACCAGGCTGCAAAGTTATCTGGCTGAATCTGTAGGAGCTTGCGGTATGCTTGCACATCATCTGGATTTAGCTCAAGGGCGTGGCGATAAGAAGCGATCGCCCCCTCCAAATCCAACTGAGCTCGCTGTTGCAGCACCTCCCCGAGTTTATACTGAATCCAATCCGTCTCTGGCTCAAGCTCACTGGCGCGACGGTAAGTGGCGATCGCCTCATCCAACTGACCCAAATTCATCAAACCCTGCCCTAAGCCGCAGTAAGACCCGAAATGTTCAGGATTGAGTTCAATGGCACGGCGGAAAGCGATTACCGATTCCTCCCACTGTTGTTGTCGATCGAGGATATCTCCCAAGTTGTGATAAGACCACGAAAAATCAGGGTTGAGTTCGATCGCGCGACGGTAAGCTGCGATCGCTTCCTCGAATTGACCAAGCTTTGCTAGAGCTTCCCCTAAATTGTGGTGAGACCAAGAGATGTCAGGATTTAGCTCAATCTCACGGCGGTAAGCTGCGATCGCCTCCTCCAGAGTCCCTGACTCTAGAAGTCTATCGCCCTCGTCCAAATAATCAACGGCAGTTTTTTTTGCTTCCATCTTGAGTTACTGTCAATCGTGCTAAGCTGATGAGCTAATTGAGCTTACACTAAGTTGTGTACTTTTGACAAGATGTAACCTTAATGACCTGACCTTAGTGTAAACTGTGGTTGAATCCTGAACTCTTGAGAGGCGATGTATTTGATGTTGCAGCACGAACAGCCAGAGGGCTGGGTAAGTGCAACAGGTGAAAATCATGCCTTACCACAAATTGCGGGGACATTGCTTGATGACAGATTAAACCTGCCGGAACATATAGCGATCGACGCCAGTCTTAATAGACTAAGGGAAATTGCTGTAATATAAGCTGCGATTGATTGGGGAGCATTTCTCCAAAAATTGGGTTGACTTGCAGATCAAGTGAAGGTGAGCTGTTTAACGTTGCTGCAGGAATATATCGACTTAAGGGCGATCAGGATATAGGAAATTTATTTCAGAGCTGGTAAAATTTGTTGAAGTAAAGTCAAGATTGTTAGATAGGCAGGCAGGTATTATCGTGGTTGAACTAATCGTTGTTCACGTCCCAAAAACAGCAGGAGCAACATTTCAATTTATTTTAAACCAAGTTTATGGTTGCGAACATATTTACTATGACTATCTAGAGGGTTCTCGACCTACAGTCTATCAACCTGCGGAAATACCATCAGAATTTAGAGTGATTCACGGTCATTTTCCGATCGCCAAGTATGATGATTTTTTTCCGGAGGCCAAAAGGATAATCTGGTTGAGACACCCGGTACATCTATTGGTTTCTCTATATTTTTATTGGCTGCATCTTCCCTTGGTAAATAATAATCACACAATAGTAGGGAAAATACAAACTTCAAGAATGGGGATAGATGAGTTTGCCGAACAACCAGAGGTAAGAAATATATTATACCAACATACTTGTGGAAAAAATCTAAGTGATTTTTATTTTGTCGGGTTACAAGAATTTTTCCAAGAAGACTTGGCTGAACTTAAAATTATGCTAGGTTGGGGAAATTTTCGTAATTCCAATGAAAATCTTAACCCAAATCCTAAATATCACGAAGATATACAAAAAGTATTTGCTAATCAGAAAATTATTGATAAGTTAGTAGAGAACAATCAACAAGATTTTGCTCTTTATCAAGAGGCATTAAATCTGAGAGCCAACCGTAGAAAAGAGTCAATTTTAAGGCAGCCCATTATGGCCGAATGGAATCGATATCAGTATCAATTGCGTCAATTCACACAACTCTTAAAACAGACTAATTTTGGTATCCGCTCAATAAATCGGGGGAAATCGCTCACTGACGAGCCTCAAACATCGCAAAATCGTTCCCAACACGGTAGTCTACCCCGATTTATTGAGCGGATACCTAATTTTAATGTAGCACCAACAGTAGAACAAACAGGAGAAGGCAGTATGAAAGAATGGAAAAGAACGTTTGTATTCAATAAACAAGAGTTTTATTACAACAGGATAAGATTTAATAACCCTACCGAAAGAGCAGTAGAGATACCTATTGCTTTTAACTTCCTTGCAGCTCTCAACAAACCAGCAAGCGTACTTGAAGTTGGGAATGTACTATCTCATTATGAAAATCATTTGAGTGAAAGGCTTGGTATAACATCAAGACGAATTGTCGATAAATTTGAAGTAGAAGTAGGGGTAGATAATGAAGACTTAATGAACCTGCCGTCTGACAAAAAGTACGACGCGATTGTCTCACTTTCTACAGTCGAACACATTGGACAAAAAGGAGATCCTTCGGGTGGATATGGAGAGCAGGAAGAAAACCGCGATCTTGAAGGTCCATTAAAAGCAATTGCTAAGATATACGACCTACTTGCTCCTGATGGCAAAGCTTTGATTACCGTTCCTTTTGGAAAACTTATAGATGGGGAATGGTATATTCAGTTTAGTAAAGAGTATTTGTATCTATTAGGAAAAAAATATGGAATTCCTAAAGAGGCTGTCTCAGTTAATTGCTTAAAGCTAATAGACAGAGAAACAAATGGCAGTAGTTTTAACGTGCTTTGGGAAGAATTAGATGCTCTTGAACTTAGTTATGTGGAATACGGCTCGCCTTTTTCTCAAGCAAATGCGATCGCAGTTATCGAGCTTTCCAAGCTTTCAAGTGAAAGTCACTTGAAATTAAATGTCGAGCCGAGTCCTCTGTTATACAATATGC
>Ga0209490_10004385_pt1 | contig 13031 bp, 10 predicted proteins | sample MAT06_FD_187209 | JGI IMG/M metagenome (GOLD analysis project Ga0209490, IMG submission 187209) | Freshwater microbial communities from Lake Fryxell liftoff mats and glacier meltwater in Antarctica - MAT-06 (SPAdes) (version 2) | ecosystem: Environmental > Aquatic > Freshwater > Ice > Liftoff...
CGCCAGCCGTTCGGCGACCAGCCGCTGCTCCCCGACTCTCTCCTCCAGCGTGGCGATCCTGGCCGCCGCCCCGCCGGCCCAGACCAGTCCGCCGATGGTCTGCACCACCAGGGCCACGGTCAGCCCGATCGCCATCTTCCTCAGATCGTCCATGAATTATCTCCGGTCGTGGCTGCGGCGCAGGTGCCGGTGGATAGTGCTGGTGAACCCGCCATCCGACCTGGCTCACCGGCACTGGCACTCTTCACCCGGCTCAAACTCCTCACGCCCGTTAAACCCCCACTCCCGCCATCCGCCGCCGTTCCTCATCCGTGAGAAAACCCGCCGCGTTCAACCGCGCCCAAAGCGCATCCCGCTCGGGCTGAAGCGCCGGCACACCGTCGAGATCCGCCTCGATCCGCACCCCGGCGAAGCGCTGGCCCAGCCACCCGCTGAGCGCCGCCGCCGTCTTGCGCACCAGCGGCACCACCGTCCCGCGCCAGAAGGCCGCATTGGCCTCGCGATAGTTGGCGTAGGTCGCGTCCCCGGGAATGCCCAGCAGCTGCGGCGGCACCCCGAACGCCAGCGCGATCTCGCGCGCCGCCGCGTGTTTGCCGGCGATGAAGTCCATGTCCGCCGGGGTCCAGCTCATCGGCTTCCAGTCCAGCCCGCCCTCCAGGATCATCGGCCGTCCGGCGTTCATCGTGCCCGAATGGCTCTCGCCGACCTGGGCCCGCAGCGCCTCGAACTGTTCGGCCGTCATTCGTTCGCCGTCCTTGGCCCCATAGACCAGCGCCCCCGACGGTCGCGCCGCATTGTCCAGCAACGCCTTGTTCCAGGCCCCGGACGCATTGTGCACATCGATGGCGAACGCCGCCGCCTCCAGCGGCGAAAAGCCGTAGTGGTCGTCGGTCGGATGAAACAGTTTCAGCTGCATCACCGGCGACCACCCGTCCGTGGCCCGCCCGATCCGCACCGACCGTCCGTCCACGGAATACTCATAGGCGACCGGCCATCCCGCCGGTCCCGGCACCACCTTCACCCGGTCGGGCCGCAGCGTCCACAGCTCCTCCGGAACCGTGTCCCCGACCGCCTCGGCATAGGCGTTCCCCGCCGTCTGCAGGGCGCCGTACAACCCCTCCAGCCACTCGCTCCCCGACTGCTCCCGGTTCGGCCGCGCCAGCAGCGTCGCCAGCGGATGCCCGTCGCTGCGGGCCCCGTCCGCGAACACCACCAGCGGCGTCGCCGCCGCCGCCTCGGCGATCATTCGCACGCAGCGGTAGGCCACCGCATTCTTGGCGAACCCCTCCTCGGCCAGATGGGCATAGTCCCGCGGTGTCCACCGCGCCCTTCCCGCGCCGGTCAGGGCGATCAGCGGCCCCGCCCGACTGTCCTTGATTTCGGGCACAGACATGCGCCGCCGACCCTGGAAGGGCCGTCGCCAGTTTGGCATGATGGTCTCCGTCATTTTCCTCCCCCGTAGGGGCAGGGGGACCGCCCGAAGGGCGGTGGAGGGGGCAAAGCGTCGCCCCGCGATCTCAAAGCAGACGCACGCTCGGCCCCGCCCTCGGCGTCGGCAGCAGGTGCATCACCGCCCACACCAGGGCATCGGCGCGGTCGGGACTTCGCCCACCACCATCGGTCGATCCCAGCGCCATCAACTCTTCTTCCAGGGCCGGAAACGCCCCGCAGTGGATCACCCGCCCCTGTTCGTACAAGGCGGCCACCGGCTCGGCCCGGACCGCCTTGCCCCGGCTGGCGTGCACCAGCTTGATCAGCGTCTCACAGCCGCCGTGGGCCAGCACGGTCCGCACCATCTCACCGCCCTGGTTCTTTTCGGCCACGATCTCCTGCGCCCCGAACTCGCGCGCCGCCTCGGCCACCCGCATGGCCCAGCCCTGCGGCGACTCCCCGGCCTTCGACCGGTCGGCCAGCACATAGGCGCAGCCGTCCTTGCGTCCGACGACCACGATCCCGCAGGCGTCCCCGCCCGCGCTCGCCGGCGGGTCGACCGCCACCACGATCCGCTCCAGCGTCGCCGGCCGATGGCCCCGCGCCCGCGCCAGATCCTCGGCGCGGAACAACGCGCCCTCGGCCTCGACCATCAACCCCTCCAGCTCCTGCGCCTCCAGCCGCGTCCCGGCGTAGAGCGTCCGCAGATGGCCGAGAAAACCCGGCGACAGATGCTCGGCATTGGCCTGCGTCCCCGCCCGGTCCACGATCGCCCCGGCTTCCGCCAGCAAACGCCGCAGGGCCGGGATCGGTCGCGGCGTGGTCGTCACCATCAGCCGCGGGTCGGCGCCCAACCTCAGCCCCAGCCGCAGATTGCTCAGCACCGCCTCGGGCTTGCGCCAGGCACAGAACTCGTCGGCCCAGGCGTGGTGAAACTGCGGCCCCCGCAGACTGTCGGGGTCCTCGGCGGAGAAGGCGTGGGCCACGCTGCCGCTCGGCCAGATCAACCGCCGACGACCGGCCTCCCAGCGCGGCCGCTTCGACCGCTCCGGCAAGGCCTTCAGCCCGGACGGCCCCTCGACCATGACCTCGCGCACATCGTGCAGCGTCGGACCGACGAGCGCGAACCGCCGGTCCTTGGCCTCGGCCAGATTGTTGATCCACCAGGCCCCGGCGAAGGTCTTGCCCGCCCCGCGACCGCCCAGCAAAACCCATGTTCGCCAGTCGGCGTCAGCGGCCGGTGCCTGGTGGCTATGTAACGCGAACCCGCTCTCGCTCAGCGCGTGGAGTTGGCCAGCATCCAGGCTCAACAACAATGCCCTTCGCTTCGAGGACGGCATTGAGGCGATCGAGACGGGTGTCCAGTTCGGCCCGCAATCGCTCGAGGTTTTCCGGGCTGTCGTCACGATGTTTCATCTCGTCCTCTTCTGCCTCCGGCTCGGCGGTGCCGCTCGTCTCGAGAGTCAGGGCCACGACCGCCCGTGCCGAGCGGGCGATCACGCCGACGGCGCGCGCCTGTTTCTCGGCGGCGGCGACGTCACCCTTGGCCGGCACGGTATCCAGCAGCACGGCCACGCTCCGATCGATCACCGGCATCAACAGCCCCTGCAAGTCAGCGGCCCATTCGGCGGCTCGCTGCGCCCTGTCCTGATTTCCCGTCATGCCCAGACAGTAGGAGATCAGCGCACCTAGGCGCGCCGATTGCCTCGAGAAACATCCAACCGGTTCAAATCCGGACTATTTTCCAACTCAGTCCGGCGGTGCTTCCGAAAATGTCCACCAAGGCCTCAGATTATGAGCACGTCGCCCGTGGCCGCTCGCGTGGGTGCCAATGCCCTCGCAACGCGGTTCAGAAGGTCGCTGGGCGCGAACGGCTTGGCGACATAGCCGGCGCATCCAAGGCTTATGGCCTTCTGCACCGTCTCGGGCTGCCGGTTGGCGGTGACCATCAGGACCGGCGGTCCGGCCCGGTTCCGACGCCGCATCGTGGCCAGCACCTCGATCCCGCTCATGCGCGGCATGTGCACATCCAGCAACACCAGCCCGACGCGAACCCGCCGCATCAGGTCCAGCGCCGCCTCTCCGCTTCCCGCGGTCAGGACGGCGTATCCGGCTTGGGACAGGGTGATGTCCATCAACTCGCGGATCATCTCGTCGTCTTCGACGATCAGGATGGTGGTCTTCACGCTGCGGCTTCCTTGTCCGTCGGGTTCGCCGCGTCTCGCTCGAGGAACGCCGCCATTGTGTTCAAAAGGACCGACATCTGGATCGGTTTGCCGACGTGCCCGTTCATGCCTGCGGCCAGACACCGCTCGACCTGCTCGGGCTGGATATTGGCGGTCAGGGCGATGATCGGAGTGCGTCCCGCAGACCCGTCCATCGCCCGGATCGCCCGCGTCGCCGCCAGGCCGTCCATGAACGGCATCTGCACATCCATCAGTATCAGGTCATAGACACCGGTCCGCGCCGCCTCGACCGCTTCGGCCCCGTCGCAAACCGTCCGCAGATCCAGCCCCAGTCCGCGCATGATCGCCGTGACCAGCTCCCGGTTCGGTGCCGCGTCGTCGGCCATCAGGATCTTCGTGCCCTCGGCCAGGGCCGGATAGCTGGCGCTTGCGGTTTCAATGCCGGTGACAGCCTCCCGCATCGGAACCTCGAACCAGAAGGTCGAGCCCTCGCCCGGTCGGCTGTCGGCACCGATCTCGCCTCCCATCATCTTGATCAGACGACGCGAGATCGCCAGGCCCAGTCCCGTCCCGCCATAGACCCGCGTGGTCGAGGCGTCGGCCTGGGTGAAGCGATCGAACAGGGCGTCGATCCTGTCCGGCGCGATGCCGATGCCGCTGTCGCTCACCGCCACCCGCAGCCGGCCGTCCAAAGCGGACATCGTCAGCCGAACCGTTCCGACGGCGGTGAATTTCACCGCATTGGACAGGAAGTTCAGCGTCGCCTGTCGCAGCCTGCCCTCGTCCCCCATCATTAGGCCTGGCAGGGCAGGGTCGAGCACGGTCTCCAGCGTCAGCCCCTTGGCCAGGCATTGGGTTTCCACCATGGCGACCGTGCCCTCGGCCATGGCGCGCGGGTCAAAGGGTTGCGGCTCCAGATCGGCGGCATCGGCCTCCAGCTTGGAGTAGTCCAGAATGTCGTTGATCACACTCAGCAAGGCCTCGCTGGCCGTGGCGATGCGATCGACATGTCGCCGTTCCGTCTCAGGCAGGTTGGCGCTCGCCTTCAGCAGACCTGCGAACCCGACCACGCTGGTCAGGGGCGTGCGCAATTCGTGACTCATATTGGCCAGGAACTCGGACTTGGCCCCGGCCGCCGCCTCGGCCACGTCGCGGGCCTCGGTCAGCGCGGCTTCCAGCGCCTTGGTTTCCGTGATGTCGCGGACCACGTCGTGGAACTCGACAACCCGTCCGGCGGCGTCGCGGATCAGCGTGGTACGGGCCTCCATCCAGCGCACATCGCCCGACGCCACGCGCGCCCGATAGATGAGGCCGGGCAGGACCTCGCCCGGCGGGGCCTTGACCATCTCGCGGAAACGCTCCGCCAGCGCGGGCACGTCCTCGTCGACGATCAGATCGGTCACAGGCCGACCCAGCAGGTGTTCCGGTGCGATGCCCGTCGCCGCCTCGACGCTGGGCGAGATATAGCCGATCAGTCCATCAACCCCATAGGTCACGATGATGTCGCTGGCCCGGTCCGCCAGCAGACGATAGCGGGCTTCGCTCGCCTCGATGCGTTGCTGGCTGCGCACCACATCGGTCACGTCGCGGAACACCCCGAACAGCGCGGTCGTCACGCCCGTCTGATCGCGTTCAGGCCGGCACTTGCATGTCACGATCCGCTCGGCACCGTCTTCGTGGATCAGCCGCAACTGGAACTTGCCTGTATCGCCGGTCTGAATCGCCCGGCTGATCCAGTCCTGCACCGCCTGCCGATCATCGGGGTGATAGCAACTGATGGCGTCGTCCAGGCCGGGATCAAACGTCTCTCGGCTCTTGCCGTGAATCCGGTAGACTTGGTCAGACCAGGTTGCCTTGCCTGTGGCAATGTCCAGCCGCCAGCTTCCGGTGCCGGCCAACTCCTCCGCCATGCCCAAGGTCTCGACCAACTCGGCCTGGACCCGCTCGGCAGCCTTGCGCGCCGTAATGTCGCGGACATGGTCGTGCAGTTCCAGCACGGTTCGCCCGGCCTCGTCCCAGACCGCGCGCGGCGAGGCCTCGAGCCACACCGTGGTGCCGTCCGGCCGGATCGCACGGTAGTCAATTCGCGGTGGCGTCGCCCCGGGGCCGGCCCGGAAATAGTCCAGCAGCCTCGCTTCGATGGCCGCGACGTCTTCGGCCGGGATGAACTCGGTGCACCGGTGCCCGACCATCTGCTCGGGCCGGTAGCCCAGGATCGTCTCAACCGAGGGCGACAGATACAGGAACGTCCCGTCCGGTTTGTAACGGGCGATGATGTCGGTCGCGGTCTCGCTCATCATGCGGAACAACGCCTCGCTCTCCTTCAGGCGCTCCTCGGCCCGAACCGTCTCGGTGACGTCCTGGAATACGCCGAACAGGGCGAACGGTCGCCCGTCCTCGCCGAGCTCGGTGCGGGCGCGGGTGATGACCCGCCGTTCTCCGCAGGTGGCGCTGACCAGCCGCAGGTCCAGATTATAGCCTTGGCCCGTCTCGATCGCGCGCTCGACACAGGCCGCCAGAATTTCGCGGTCCTCCGGATGATAGTCCGACAGCACGTCCGCGTAGTTGGGGTCGAACGTCGCCCGGTCACGACCGTGAATGCGATAGACCTGATCGGACCAGACGACCGTTCCACTCACCAGGTCGAAGCGCCAGCGGCCCAGTCCGGCCATTTCTTCGGCCAAAACCAGCAGCGACAATTGCTCGGCCTGGGCCCGACTGGCCTGGACCTGGTCGTAAAGGTCGCCGGCCAGCCGTGCGGCGTGGCGCAGCATTTCCATCTGCGTGGGCGTCGGCGGGTCCCGCGGCACGACATCCATGGCCGCGAGCGCCCCGATCGGCGTGCCCGATGCGTCACAGATCGTCGCGCCGGCGAAGAACCTGATCCGCGGACCGTCAGTCACCATGGGATGATGGCACAGCTCGGGATCATCCAGCGCGTCGGGAATCACCAGCGTCGCGTCGGGTCCCATCGCCACCAGCCTGGCACTGACGCTGACTTCGCGAGGGAGGGATTTCAGTCCCAGGGCGATCTCGGAGCGAAACAGTGCCTTGTCGTCCTCGAGCACGCACACCAGGCCGAAAGGCACCTCCAGCGCCGCGCAGACCAGCGCCGTCACCCGATCAAAGGGTGTCGGAAGGGCCTCGGAACCCTGACGGGCGATGTTCATGAAACCTCCGGCCAACCGCGTGGCGGACGTTTGGATTCAAGGTTCGAAGGTTCGGTTAACGGGGGTCTCCGTCGCGCTCCTCGTTCCACTCGGGGGCCTCGAAATCCATCGCATCCTCGGCCTCTTTCAGGGCCAGTTCCGATACCGTCTGACCCCGCACCGAGACCCCCGCCGCATGCACGCTCTCGGGATCGCCCGAGACCAGCGGATGCCAGTCGGCCAGCCCTCGCCCCTCATGCACCCGGCGATAGCCGCACGACTTCGGCATCCACCCCAGCTGCTCGATGTTCCACGGCGTCAGCTTGATGCAGTCCGGCACCTGCGCGCGACGGTTGGCGTAGTCGATACAGGTGCATTTCGCGCTGTCGAACAGCTTGCAGTGCACCCGGGTGGGAACGACGTCCCCGGTGTCCTCGTCCTCGAACCGGATCAGACAGCACAGCCCGCACCCGTCGCACAGGCTCTCCCACTCCTCGCGGGTCATCTGTTCCAGACGTTTGGTTTGCCAGAAGGGCTTGGTCAGGGGGTCGCTACGCTCTACATCCACCGCCTCCCCATACGCCCCTCCCCGACTGAAATCACCCATGGCCGCCAAAGCCTCGACAAAACCACCCCTCGTCGCCCTCAAGGCCGTCCGTCTGCAGGACGGCCAGCGCCCGCTGTTCGACGGCGTCGACCTTGCCATCGAACCCCGAACCCGCGCCGCCCTGGTGGGTCGCAACGGGGCCGGCAAGTCGACCCTGATGAAGATGGTCATGGGCCTGATCGAGGCCGACGCCGGAGAGCGCTCCGTCCAGGCCGGCACCCGTTTCGCCTGGGTGGCGCAGGAGCCGGAGATCACCGGGGACACTTTGCTTGACTATGCGGCCTCGGAGGGGGCCGAGCGCTGGACCGCCGAATCCTGGCTGACCACCTTCGGTCTCGACCCGGAAAAGCCCACCGTGAACCTGTCCGGGGGCGAGACCCGCCGCGCGGCCCTGGCAAAAGCCTTCGCCGAAGAACCCGACCTGCTGCTGCTGGACGAGCCGACCAACCACCTCGACATCCTGGCCATCGAACTGCTGGAAGAGGAACTGCTGGCCGCCCGTTTCTCGGTCCTCGTCGTCAGCCACGACCGCGCCTTCCTGAACCGCGTCACCCAGTCCTGCCACTGGCTGGAAGGCCGCCGTGTCCGGACCCTGAACAAGGGCTTCGCCGCCTTCGACGAATGGGCCGACAAGGTGCTGGAGGAAGAGGCCGAATCCCTGCGCCGCCTGAACAAGGCGATCGAGCGCGAGACCTACACCTTCTACCGCTCCATCACCGCCCAGCGGACCCGCAACGAGGGCCGCGCCCGCGCCCTCAACGCCATGCGCGACGACCGCGCCGAGCGGGTCAAGGACATCCCCCGCGAACTGTTCCTCGGCGTCGATTCGGGGGCCCTGTCCGGCAAGCTGGTGGCCGATCTGAAGGGCGTCACCAAGAGCTTCGGCGAGCGTACGGTGATAAAACCCTTCACCACCCGCGTCATCCGTGGCGACCGGCTGGCCATCGTCGGCCCCAACGGCGCGGGCAAGACCACCCTGGTCAAGATCCTGCTGGGCCAGCTCAAACCCGACGCCGGCACCGTCCGTCTGGGGGCCAATCTGGAGCCCGTCTATCTCGACCAGTCGCGCGACGGCCTGCGGTCGGACATGACGCTGTGGGACGCGCTCACGCCCGGCGGCGGCGACAGCGTTCTGGTGCGCGGCATCTCCAAACACGTCGCCGCCTACGCCAAGGACTTCCTGTTCCAGGAGGGCCAGCTGCGCCAGCCGATCTCGACCCTGTCGGGCGGCGAGCGCAACCGCCTCCTTCTGGCAAGGGCGTTGGCCAAGCCGGCCAACATGCTGGTCCTCGACGAACCGACCAACGACCTCGACATGGACACGCTCGACAAGCTGGAAGAGCTGCTCGAATCCTACGACGGCACCCTGATTCTGGTCAGCCACGACCGCGATTTCGTCGACCGCCTGGCCACCTCGACCATCGCCATGAACGGCCGCGGCGATATCGTCGAAACCCCCGGCGGCTGGACCGACTTCATCCGCCAGAACCCCGGCTTCCTCCAGCCCGGCGCCAATCCCCGCCCGCAGGACAAGGACGCCGCCCAGCGCGCCGAAGCCGCTGACGAGGCGCGTCGGGTCGAGAAGGCGGAGCCTTCTGACCGCGCCTCTACAAAGAAGCCCGGCAAACTGACCTTCAAGGACGCCCACCGCCTGAAGGAACTTGAGGGCCTGCTCGCCTCCCTCCCCGGCGACATCGCCCGTCACGACGCCATCCTCGCCGACCCCGGCCTGTTCGCCCGCGACCGCAAGGCCTTCGACCGCGCCACCGCCAACGCCGACCGCGCCCGCGCCCTGCTGGCCGCGGCGGAGGAGGAATGGCTGGAGCTCGAGGCGAGGCGGGAAGCGCTCACTGCCGGCTGACGCCTGTACCGATCGCCGATCCGGTGATTTCCGGAACGAATCCCGGGCCGATTGCGCGTCCCTGTGCAGAAGTCACAAGGGCTTCACAATGCGACGAAATTTCGATGCCTGTCACAGTGCCGGCGCGTCACGGCACGGCTTATCCCCAGGATGGTCCACAGCCGGTCGCTCCGGCCCGCTTGCCGGATCGTCGGAATGGAGCGAGCTTGATCAAGCCGAGGGACATGGCAGCGCGGAAAACCGGGGAGACCCGGGGATCAAGGCGAACCGACCCGGCTCTCTGACCCAGGCGACCAGACCTCTTCGGAGGCGAGGCACGAGGGGCAGGATCAAGGCTCCCGGACACGCAGGCTTCGGCCTCACGGTCCACGGAGAACCGGATCGGGATCGATGGACGACGCGGGGCTCGACCCCGTGGAACGCCGGAGACCCTGAGCGCGACAGGATACAGCTGACCATCGTCGGGGCTCGCCTCGCCGCTGCAAGGCCAGGGTTCTGAACCTCAATGGCCAAGTCCAACCCGGACTTGGCGAGGGGACGTGAGCACCGGTTCGCCCGGACTTGCGTCCCCTCGCTCAATTCCGGGACAGGGTCCGCAATCGGCACCCCCCTTCCCCTCCACGCACCTGAGCCGTAAACCAAGGCCATGACCTCGCGCGGGAATCGTCCAGCCTTCCCCCATCGTCGTGCCGTGATTGCCGGTGCCGGCGCGCTGGTGGCTGCGGCGGCTGTGGCATCCTGCCAACGCACCGAGGCCCCGGTCGACGAGGACGGCCGCGTCCGGCTGCGATTCGCCACCGACTGGCGCGCCCAGGCCGAGCACGGCGGCTTCTACCAGGCGCTGGCTTCCGGGGCCTATGCCCGGCGCGGCCTGAACGTCCAGATCATCCAGGGCGGCCCGGGCGTGAACGTGCCCCAGCTGCTCGCGGCCGGATCGGTCGAACTGGGGATGGGGTCCAACAGTTTCATCCCGATGAATCTGGTGGCCGAGAACGCGCCGGTTAAGGCTGTCGCCGCCTTCTTCCAGAAGGACCCCCAGGTCCTGATCGCCCACCCTGATCCAGCGCTTGAGACCATCGCCGATCTTCAGGGACGGCCCTTCCTGCTGGCCGACGCCTCGGTCACCGCCTTCTGGGTCTGGCTCAAGGCCAAATACGGCTTCACCGACGACCAGGTGCGCAAATACACCTTCAACCTCGCCCCCTTCCTCGCCGACGAACGGGCGGTCCAGCAGGGCTATCTGACCAGCGAACCCTACACGATCCAGCAGGAGGCCGGTTTCGAGCCCAGGGTCTTCCTGCTGGCCGATGAAGGCTATCCCTCCTATGCCACCATGGTCCTTGCGCCCGACGCCTTCGCCCGCGACAACGCCGCCGCCCTGCGCAGCTTCATCGCCGCCTCGGCCGAGGGCTGGCGCGACTATATCCAGGGCGACGGCAAGGCCGCCGACGCCCTGATCCGCAAGGCCAACCCGGAAATGACCCAGGCGATCCTGGATCAGGCCCGGGCCAAGCTGAAGTCGAACGGCATCGTCAACGGTGGAGATGCCGCCCTGTACGGCTTCGGGGCCATGACCGCCGAACGGTGGCAGGCCTTCTTCGAGGTCACGTCCGAGGCCGGCGTCTACCCAGCCGGTCTGGACTGGCGCAAGGCCTTCACGACCCAGTATCTGCCGGGCCGTGGCTGAGGCCGGGCCTGCGGCGGCGCTTCGGGGCGCCACGATCGACTATCCCGGAAGACCGCCGATCGGGCCGGTTCACCTGACCGTGTCGCCCGGCGAGATCGTCGCCCTGGTCGGGCCCTCGGGCGCGGGAAAATCCACCCTCCTGCGCCTGCTCGCGGGACTCGAAGCGCCCTCCGGCGGGACCGTTTTCCGGGGTGTCGAGGGCCACACCGGCTTCGTCTTCCAGAGTGCCACCCTGATGCCCTGGGCCGACGCCCTGGCCAATGTGGCCCTGCCGCTGGAACTGTCCGGCATCCCCCGCCCCGACGCCCGCGCTCGCGCGGCCGAGGCCCTGCAAGCCGTCGGCCTCGGCGACCGGCTGACAGCCCGACCGCGCCAGCTGTCCGGCGGCATGGCCATGCGCGTCGCCCTCGCCCGGGCTCTCGTCACCCGACCTGATGTGCTGCTGCTGGATGAGCCGTTCGCCGCCCTGGACACGGTGACACGCCGGCGCCTGATTGATGACCTGCATCGTCTCTGGGCCGGTCGCGATGCCCGGCCGGCGGTGGTCTTCGTGACCCATGACGTCGAAGAGGCGGTCTATCTGGCCGGACGCGCCGTGGTGCTGGACGGGGCCACCGGGCGGGTGGCGGCCGATCTGCCGTCGCCGGGTGTCCTGCCGAGACCGGAAGGCTGGCGTGCGGACGCCGGTTACCGGGCCGCGGTCGAGGCCCTGGCCGGGGCGCTGGCCTCCGCCATGCCGTCGCGAGGGGCGACATGACGCGCCTGCTGCCGCCGCTGCTGCTCACCCTGATCCTGCTCGCCGGTTGGGAGATCGCCTGCCGGGTCCTGCAGGTGCCGCCCTATTTCCTGCCGCCCCCCAGCGCCGTCGCCCGCGCCCTGATCGATCGGGCCCCGATCCTGGCCGCCTCCGCCGCCACCACCTTCGGCATGGCGATGCAGGCGCTTGCGCTCGCCGCCGTTCTGGGCGGCGGACTGGCGCTGGCGGTCTCGCTCAGCCGCAACGCCGAGCGCGCCGTCAGGCCGCTGGCGGTAGCGCTGCAGGTCACGCCCGTGGTCGCCATCGCACCGCTGGTGCTGATCTGGACGGGGCTGGACCAGGCCGATCGGGCGGTCGTGATCCTGGCCGCCGCCGTCGCCTTCTTCCCCCTGTTCTCCGGTGTGCTGACCGGGCTGAAGTCAGCCGATCCAGACCTTGAGCGGCTGTTCGACCTCTATGGCGCCACCCCGCTGCAACGCCTGATCCGGCTGCGTCTGCCCGCCGCCCTGCCCTTTATCCTCGAGGGACTGCGGGTCGCCGCCGGCCTGTCTGTGATCGGCGCGGTGGTGGCCGAGTTCGTCTCCGGCTCGGGCGCCACCCAAGGACTGGCCTGGCGGCTGCTGGAGGCCGGCAACCGCTTGCGCACCGCCGACATGCTGGCGGCTCTGGTCTGGTTGATGGCCATGGGCCTGATCCTCAATGCCCTTGTCGGCGCTCTCGAGCGCCGCGCCCGTCGCGCCCTCGCCTGAGGCGCGCGTTAGCGGCGGGTTAAGGCGCGTATGACTAGCCTGCGGCTTGTAGCTTCTGCGTCCGGAGACGCCCTTTGCGCCGCCCCCTTCGCCTGACGTCCAGCCTCGCCTCCGCCGCCCTCGTCTGTACTGGCGCACTGGCGCTCGCGACCACGGCCTCGGCCCAGTCGGCCGGCGAGGCGCGCGGCCTCCGTTACCTGTCCTGGAGCGGACGAACCCAACCCGCCACGGCGGCCCCCGGCCCGTCCGCCCCTGCGCCTGCCGCCACCACCCGGCGCGACCTGCGCCGCCCGAACATGGTCATCCCTCACGGCGGGTTCGCGGCGGTGGAGGAAGCGTCACGGCCCGGCGCGCCGACCACGGCCGGTGCCGCGCGCTCGACCTTGACCCCCGCCAACGCCTGGATGCGCCCCCCCGCCCCGGCACCTGCCCCGGTGTCCGCCCCGATGCCTGCCCCGTCACCCGCCCCCGTTCCGGCTCCCGTGCCGCAACCGGCCCGTTCGGCGACGCCGCAGGCCCGCGCGACGCCCGACTATCTGCCTGACCAGGGCGGTCGCGGTCAGTCCATCCCGGCCGAAGCGCTCTTTTCCCCTCCTGCGGCAGC
>Ga0209490_10004386_pt1 | contig 13031 bp, 11 predicted proteins | sample MAT06_FD_187209 | JGI IMG/M metagenome (GOLD analysis project Ga0209490, IMG submission 187209) | Freshwater microbial communities from Lake Fryxell liftoff mats and glacier meltwater in Antarctica - MAT-06 (SPAdes) (version 2) | ecosystem: Environmental > Aquatic > Freshwater > Ice > Liftoff...
CATCCCCGCTTCCAGCGGCGTGAGCGCGAGTCCAAGCTGTTCCGTCACGCGCGAGGAGTCGACCGTGATGGGTGGGATGTCGAGGAACACGCCGAAGTAATTCGGCGGCGCCATGAGGCTGCCGCCCAGCTCCTGGATGCGTGCGCGCGGCACGTGCACCACCTGCACGTCACGATCGGCGGCGCGCGCGAGCAGGTGCACGAAGTCCAGCTGCGTGATGGGCGGAAAGTTGCCCAGGTTGTACGCCTGAGAAACCGCCGCATCGGTCGTGGCCGCGAGGATTGCGGCGCGTGCCACATCCTCCGCCCACACCCACTGCATCGTGGCGTGGCCGTCGTCGGGGATCACGATGGGGCGACCGTCGCGGATTCGATCCCAGAAGAACGCCTCGCGGTCGAAGGCGTTGTGCGCACCATAGATGAACGCCGGGCGCAGCGTGGAGACCGGCACGCCTTCGTCCCTGCACAGCGCGAAGAGGGCACGCTCGGTGTTCGCCTTCTGCGTGCCGTAGACGTCAGGATGCGCCTCAGGTAACAGCAACGAATCCTCGGTGTATACGCCGCCGGAGGGATAGACCGCGACGCTGGAGGTGAAGACGTAGCGTGACAGCCCGGACGCGGTGGCGCGTGCGGCGGCGAGCACCTGCTCGGGTGTGGTGCCGCGCTGCCAGTCGTACACGTTGTCGTACACGATGTCGAAGCGTTGTCCGACCAATGCGCCCTGTACCGCCCCGACGTCATTGCGGTCGCAGTGAATCGATTGCACGCGATCGCCGAAGGGCGTGGTGCTGCCACGGTGCATGAGCACCACCTCGTCGCCGCGCGCGAGCAGTTGCTCCACGAGCGCACGTCCGATGAGCTGGGTACCGCCAATGACGAGTACGCGTGCCATGCCTGCTCCAAGGTTCGGGGGTCTTCGCGCGCGACGGCCCTGCTCGATGCCGTAGGCGCGCGCGGAGGGATACTTGCGATACTCTATGGTATGCCGCGCCACGCGCGCCGCCAGCTCGACGGACGCCTGCACGCTGCAGCGCGTGCCTCGGTGCTGACGATCAAGGACTCTGACCCCATGGTCTCTGACCCCATGGTCTGGACGGCACGAATGAGCGCGTCTGGATATTGCGGCGGAAGGATCTGGTCATTCTCGACCGCTTCGGACGGCCCGGTCGTCAGTCGGGCGAGTTCATCCGCGCGCACATGATCGCCATCGACTCGCAGAACCGCATGTACACGGGCGAGGCCGGAAACGGCCGACGCATTCAGCGGTGGAATCTCGAGGGCACGCGACCGGCATCGTCGGTGACGCCTCCGCGGTGATGCCTCCGCGGTAATCACCCGGACTTGCGCACGGAACATTCGCGCGATACTGTCCGCCCGCGCTGCGGCGAGGTTCGGCCTGCCGCGTGCTTGGTCACGACGTAACCACCACCCACTGGAACGCCCTATGACTGCCCATACCGAGACTGCTCGCGCGATCTATGCCGCCTTTGCTGCCGGCGATATTCCCACTGTGCTGGGTGGGATGGCACCGGACATCCACTGGACGCAGGCGGCTGGTGGACCATACGGTGGGGTGTACAACAGCCCGGCCGAAGTGCTCGAGAACGTGTTCATGAAGCTCGGCACGGAATGGGACGGCTTTGCGGTGATCCCGCAGGAGTACATCAGCGAAGGCGACAAGGTCGTGGCACTCGGCGATTACAGCGGCACGTTCAAGGCGACCGGCAAGAGTTTCACCGCGCCCTTTGCTCACGTGTGGAAGTTCCGGGACGGCAAGTTGGTTTCGTTCCAACAGCACATTGACACGCACGTGCATCGGGCGCCGATGGCGTAGTGCGCGTCGCGCCAAGCTTCAGAGGTCAGACCGTCAGCGCGTTCAGAACCCAGAGATCAGACTGGGTATGGTGTTCAGACACGAGCAACGATAGTGCACAGTTCCGAGCTATTTGGCACTCAGCACGAGCCGAGAGAAAGCACGCCACCAAACTGCTCGAAACCGTTCACTGTCGTTGCTGAATTCGGAGCAAGGGGTCAGAGTCCTTGTCCTCAAAATGGGTCAAGGACTCTGACCCCTTGATCGGACGGTGCACGTGGTCAGAAGTCTCCAACGATCTCGGGGACTCGGGCGACTGAATGTGTGTGGGTACCTCGGGTAGGCCGAGTCACCCTGCCCGCAGCCTGGCGCCCTGTGGTCTCGCGCGGGGAGGCATATTGCTGAGAAGGCGCTGCGCGCGCTGGGTCCGCCGTCAAACCACTCTGTCGAGGCACTTTATGAGCCGAACTACCTGCTGGGGTGCCGCGTTGGCGTGGTCTGTTCTTTCGCTCGCGTCTGTGCCGCACCTTGAAGCTCAGCAGGTCAAGGTCTCACGCCTCCCGACGCCTGGCGGTGAAGTGGTCTTCGCCAATCCTGGCGAGAGGGTAGAGATGTACGATGCGCTCAACTATGCGGCGGCCCGCCGCGCTGGCGACTTTGTGTATCTCGCGGGAGTGGAAGCCGGGCCGGTCGCGGGCGAAGGGACGGATGTCGCCGCGTTCAAGGGACAGCTCCGGCGTGCATTCACGGCCATCGGTAACAGCCTCAAGGCGAGCGGTGCCACCTTCGCCGACGTGGTGCAGTTGCAGAGCTTTCACAATTGCAAGACGCCGAACTTCAGCGGCAACTTCGATGCGCAGCTGGTGGCGATGATCGAGGTGCGGGCGGAGTTTGATCGGAAGGGTGTCTATCCGACGTGGACGGCGCTGTGCATCGATCGGCACTACAGCGCGAACACCGTGGTGGAGATCCAGATGGTGGCATATGCGCCCTTGAATGCCGCGAGACCCTAAGACGCGCTCGGTCGCAGTTTCGGAGAGTCGCTACAGTTTGCGGGGTCCGTTCATGGGGGCAGAGTCCATGACCACTTGAGAGGACCTGCAGTTCATCAGTTCATGGGGTCAGAGTCCATGACCACTTGAGAGGACATGCAGTTCATGGGGTCAGGTCCATGTCCTTGAAATGGATCAAGGACTCTGACCCCTTCATGTGACCCTTTGATGGCGGATCATTCACGCGCGATGACGTTCCTGGCCGCAATCCCACTGAGTGTACGGGCGACGGCCACCGTGACGACCAGACGCGTCAACACCCCCTCGGGCGCCACGACGCGGGCGTTTCGGTAGTCTGTGTCTGGCGTGCAGAGCAGGCCGCCGAATGACGACGGCGGTGCGACCCTCACGCATTCTGCAGAGGCCAGTGGCGACCTGGACGTCGCCGCAGTGTGAAGCCCCCCGGACCCGCGCCACCACAGAAGCATCCGGCGACCTTGGGCCCGCCGGGACGATCCACTCCGTCGAGGTGAATGCAGGAGCCTGAGCTGCCGGCGCAGGTGATGCCGAAATCGCCGCTGCGGACGAGGTCGACGTTGCCGAGGGCCGTCCGGTTGGTGAACACGCTGCGACCATGGGGTCCGACCATGAGGTCGACCATGGGGTCGGGTCGACCATGGGGTCAGAGTCCATGTCCTCTAAATGAATCAAGGACTCTGACCCCTTGATCGTCCGGTCTTCTCCCGACGGTCGCTGGCGGAAGAATCATGTGCGACGACCGCCAGCTGCCCACACCCTGCCGCGATATCGATCCCGCGCCGCTGTCGCATCGTACTTGGCAACGCGTACTCCTGTTGCAGAATCTCTCGAAAGCGGTTGCCCGCATCGCTGTGCGTTGGAGCACCGTCGTAGCCGATGGTGGGATTGAGTGGAATGAGATTGACATGCGCGGGAAGTCCGCGCAGCAGTTCGCCGACCGCGCGCGCCTGTTCCGCGCTGTCGTTCTTCCCCTCGATGAGCGTCCACTCGTAGAAGATGCGGCGCCCTGTGAGCTCGCTATACGTGCGGCACGACGCCATGAGTTCATCGAGCGGCCACTTGCGCGCCGCGGGTACCAGAGCCGCACGTTCGGCCTGCGTGGCCGCGTGCAGCGACACGGCAAGATGTATCGGACGCCGTTCAGCGGCGAGCCGAAGGATGCCTGGTACCACTCCAACAGTGCTGAGCGTGATGCGCTCCGCCGCGAGCGATGGCCCATTCGGGTCAAGCAGAATATCGATGGCGTGCATGACTGCATCGTAGTTGTGGAGCGGCTCACCCATGCCCATCAACACGACGTTGCGCAGGCGCGTGCCCAGCGCATGTCGCGTCGCGCGCTTGAAAGCTCCCCTCGGCGTCTCGTGTCGCAGCACGCGCGCCACGTGCACCACCTGCGCCACGATCTCGCCCGGCGTGAGATGACGCGTATAACCCATCTGCCCCGTCGCACAAAACACACACCCCATTGCACAGCCCACCTGCGAACTCACGCAGGCGGTCACGCGGCCGGTGAAACGCATCAGCACCGTCTCGATACGCTCGTCGTCCGGGAGCGACAACAGATACTTGCGTGTGAATCCATCGGTGGACGCGGTGTCGAGCGCGGTGGGGAGCACGCCAAGTGTGGCCTCTGCCCGCAATCGCTCGGCGAGCCTGGGCAACAGCTCCGGCATGTCGTCCAGATGTGACACGAGCTCGATGTACAGATACTTCCAGAGCCGCGCGGCATGCACGGGCTTGATGCCCCAGTGCACGAGCTGCTGCTGCAGCTCGGTCCGGGTGAGGCCGTAGAGATTCAGGGGTGTCACGACGTCGCTCAGTGGCATGCCCAAAACTAATGGCCGATTCGGAGATGGTGAGGATGCCACCCGGAGCCGAGCGGCCCCCGCGTACCACTACGATCATGGGGTCGATCAAGGGGTCAGAGTCCTTGATCCCGGGAGCATGGGGTCAGAGTCGTTGATCCCGGGAGCATGGGGTCAGAGTCGTTGATCCCGGATCCACCGAGCATGGGGTCAGAGTCCATGACCTCCTCGGCATGTCACGGGCACAGGGCAGGCAACAGGAGGGTGATTGGTGGCACGTCTTCCTTGCTTCGAGAGTGGTTGGCGCACCCACCAGGTACCGCCCGAACTCCGTGATACGCTGGCTTAGCGGCGTCGGTGGCTCGACGGCGGCGGAGGTCAGCGTCGCGATCTTGTCCACCTCCGTCTGCAAGCCGGTCGCGACGACGAGCGCCACACCGCGCTCAGCGGCGATGTGGGTGCCGGAGTAGATCATCTTCCTGCGGTCGGCCAGATCCGTGCCCTGGGGCAGCGGGCCTGGATGCTTGCCGACGGGCATGGAATCTCCCGTGAGCGCCGCCTCGGCGGCTTCGAGCGCGGCGGCTTCCGGCAAACGCGCATCCGCCGCCACGACATCGCCGGCGGCAAGCAGCACGACGTCGCCAGGCACGTGGTCATCGCGAACGCCGGGATCGCGAACGTGCTGCCGCGCCGCACCCGGATCTTGAACGTGGACGGCTAGCGCAGCGATTCCATGGAGCGCTCCGCGCGGCTCTGCTGGACCGTGCCGATGAGCGCGTTGAGAAGGACCACGATCAGGATCGTGCCAGCATCGCCACGACGCCCCATGGCGAGTGCAAATCCCGCCGCCCGCCGCGTGTCAGCACCGAGGTCGACCTGAAAGCTCCGCTGATCAGTTTGGCGAGTGGCGCATCGTCGAATGAGTGCGCAGAACCACCCCGTGTTGCACTCACCGGTTTAATCCGCCACCATCCCCGCCTGATGCCCGCTCTTGATCTCGTCCTCGCCGCACTGCCCGTCGCGTTACTCGTCTTCTGGATGACGAAGCGGCGTAGCGTTCCGTCAAACCGAGCGTTGCCGCTCGCGGCGCTGGTGCTCTACGCCATTCTGCTCGGGTACTTCGCCGTGCGTCCGGTGCTGGTGCATGCGGCGGTGGTCGAGGGATTGCTGACGGCGCTCACGCCGATCCTCATCGTCTGGGGTGCGATCCTCCTTTTCAAGACGATGGAGCACTCTGGCGCGATGGCTACGGTGCGCCAGTGGCTCAACGGCATCACCACCAACCGCGTTGCGCAACTCATGATCGTCGGCTGGGCGTTCTCGTTTCTGGTCGAGGGCGTAAGCGGATTTGGCACGCCGGCTGCGCTGGCCGCGCCCTTGCTCGTGCGGCTGGGCTTTTCGCCACTCCCGGTGGCGGTGTTGTGCCTGATGATGAATACCGTACCCGTGTCCTTCGGCGCGGTGGGAATGCCGACGTGGTTCGGACTCGGCGGGCTCGACCTGACGCCGGATGAACTACGTGAAGTCGCCTTCAAGACCGCGTTGATTCATGCCGGGGCGGCGCTGGTCATTCCGCTGATCGCCTTGCGTGTCGTGGTGTCGGCCCGCGAGGTTCGGGAGAACTTCCGCTTCATCGGATTGGTCCTCGGCGCGACGATGTCGGTGTATGTCGCGGTGGCGCGGTTCAACGTCGAGTTTCCCTCCATCGCGGGCGGTGTGAGCGGACTCGCCGCCTCTGTGTGGCTGGCGCGGCATGGCATCGGGCTGGCACGCGCGGAGACCGCGGTTCGCGCAGAGAAAATCGCGACGGCCAGCCTGCTCAAAGCGACCTTCCCGGTGTGGGGCACAGTGCTCATTCTCGTCATCACCCGCCTCGATGCGCTCGGACTGAGAGCATGGCTGACCGCCAGCGCTCCCGCGCTCGATCTCCCGCTTGCCGCGCTCGGCGAGCTGCGCATCAGCCCGTCGCTCGTCGTCGAGTGGCGGCACATTTTCGGTACCGAATCGAGCTGGTCGCACGCGGTGCTGTATGTGCCGTCGGTCATTCCATTCTTTCTTGTTTCCGCGATCACGTTTGCGCTGTTCCGTACGCCTGCGGTGGCGGTGGGCGCGGCGTGGCAGCAATCGTTCCGCCAAGTGCTGCGGCCCATCGGCGCCTTTCTCGGCGCCTTGGTTCTGGTGAAGCTGCTCATGGTTGGCGGCGAACGTTCCTGCGCCGCGATTCTCGGCCACGGGCTGGCGCGCATTGGCGGCGGAGCATGGCAGTTCGCCGCCGTCTATCTCGGCGCGCTCGGCTCCTTTTTCTCCGGTTCGAACACCGTGTCGAACCTCACCTTCGGCGGCATTCAGGATGCCACCGCCGCCACGCTCGGCCTTTCCCGCAGCACCATCCTGAGCCTGCAATCCGCCGGCGGGGCGATGGGGAACATGGTCTGCATTCACAACATCGTCGCCGTCTGCACCATCCTCGGCCTGCACAACGAAGAAGGCCGCATCCTCCGGCAGACATTCCGACCTCTGCTGCTCTACGGCGCCATCGCGGGTGTGGTTTCACTGTTTTTCTGAGCATTCTGCTCGGGCTATATATGTAGGAATCGAGCCAAAGGAGCAGGCATGAAACAACGGACGATGAAAGCAGTGTTCTACGACACCAAGCCCTACGATCGCGACTATTTCAGCCGTGCTGAGGGAGTCGGGCACATCGAATGGGCGTTTCATGAATTTCGCCTCTCCAGCGAGACGGCAGCGACCGCGCAAGGTGCGCAGGCGGTGTCTGTCTTTGTGAATGACCGCCTTGATCGTGCGTGTCTGGAGGTGCTGGCTGGAGTGGGCATCAAGCTCGTGCTGCTGCGCTGCGCCGGTTTCAACAACGTGGACCTGGCGACCGCGAAAGCACTGGGCATCGCCGTCACGCGCGTGCCCGCCTACTCACCGTATGCGGTAGCAGAACACGCCGTAGCTTTGTTACTCACGCTGAATCGGAAGATTCACCGCGCTTTCAATCGAGTGCGCGAGTCGAATTTTTCCCTCAGCGGACTTGTCGGCTTCGATCTGCATGGCAAGACCGTCGGGATTGTCGGCACCGGCAGGATTGGCCGCGTTACCGCACAGATATTCCGGGGATTCGGTTGCGGTGTCCTCGCGCATGATCCGATGCCGACGCACGATTGGGCTGTGACGCACGGCATCAGCTATGTCAGTCTGGATGCGTTGCTGTCGGAAAGTGATGTGATCAGCCTCCACCTGCCGCTGACTCCGCAGACGCACTACCTGCTCAACGCCACGACGCTCGCCCGGCTCAAGCGTGGCGCGCACATCATCAACACCAGTCGTGGCAAGTTGGTGGACACCACCGCGCTGATCAAGGCGCTGAAGTCTGGCCATCTCGGCGGCGTCGCGCTGGATGTGTATGAGGAAGAGGAAGGCATTTTCTTCGAAGACCTCTCCAGTGAGGTGCTCCAGGATGATGAACTCTCTCGCCTGCTGACGTTCCCGAATGTGCTCATCACCGCTCACCAGGCCTTCCTCACGCACGAAGCTCTGAGCGAGATCGCCCGTGTCACCACGGAGAACCTGTTGCGCCAGGCAAACGCGCAGGCCTTCTTGCCTGAAACCATCCTGTGAAGCTGGGAATCTCTTCGCAGAAATGTCACCCGGCATGTACACGTGAACTGTCGAACTGAAGGGGTCACTCCACTTCAGCGCGCGGTTGAAGCTGAGACGGATCATCGTCGAAAAGCGGGCGTCATGTTGCGACTTTTCATGAGCGCCCACGCCGCATGTTCGCGTACGAGGGGCTCGGCATCGTCGCGGGCACGCGTGAGCACGTCCACCTCCGCCGCTGTGCCCACGTTGCCGGCGTCCCGCTTGATCCCCCGCAACTTCGCCCGCTTCGTCGGCGACCTCTTGAACGCGGCGCTGACGCCTCCGGCGACATCACGGGGACCTCACGTGAGAGCGTCACGGCGTCCTTGCCGCGAATCACCTCCCGCGCCACAAACGGCGACCCCGCAGCCAACTCCTGCGAGAACTTCACGTTCCACGGACACATACTCCGGGAGATGTGTCGGTATAACCGTTTTATGGTCGAAGTCGATATGGGTCTCGGAACTGTTGAGGCGACGAATGGTTAGCCCGCGTCTGCGGGCGTGTGCCGGTCCGTCATCACCGAACCACGCCTTGCGGTCAGGGCGAATTTTGCGGATACACACACGTATCCATTCAGAGACCCGCCATGACCATCGCGTGCAGGCGGATCTTCTCCAGCCGGAACGGTGAAGCGGCGTGGCTCCCGAAGGACATCGCGTTCGGAGACGACGTTGATCGCGTGCTGGTCCGCTCTGGTGACATCAGCACGATGTATCCGGCCGGGATGACGATCCCGGTAATTCTCGAGCGGCTGCGAGCGCTACCGCGTCCGCGAGAGATCGAGCGTCGCGACGACGAGTTACTTCGTGAACGATCGGGGATGTAGCGCGTGGTGTACCTCGTCCACACGAATGTCGTGTTCATCTGCGCGACGGCGACTCAACGATCGCCGCGCATGCGCTGGTGCACCGGGCGACATTGGTGACCAGGAACGCCGCCGACTTGCGCGACATCGCGGGCTTCGACATGCAAGTCTGGTGATCGGGACGGTTGGGCGTGACGTCGGGCCCCGAACGACACACGTCTGAACAAGAAATTCACCGTTTCCTTGCGGCCAATTGATCCCGAGGGCGGTGCGTAAAGGCCCTCGGCGTCAGGTCGCCGAGGGCACTGTGAGGCCGATGGTCAGGGCTGTGGCCTCTCCGAGGTGCCGAAGTATCGCTGGTGCGAGCGAGTGTAACCGCGCCTCCATCGGTTGCGTAGGATCGATACGCCAGCGAACGCGGGCGGCACACGCGTTGCCTTCACCCTGCGTCTCCGGGACCCATGTCTGCGATCATCGCATCCGACTCTCCACACCGTGCGCCTATGGCGCAGACGTTCGCGTCCGTGATGCGGCGACGCGCACCAGCTGAAATGCGCGCGTTCTGCTCGTTGATCGTGGTTGGCGCGGCTCTGATAAGCTCATCTGCCATCGCCCAGGACGTTACCGCGACAGATCGCTCCGGCCTTCACGCCGCGATGACGCGCGCGCTCCGCGAGGAGAAGTTGGTCGGGGCGGTTTGGGCGACGTTGAGTCCAGAAGGTGTCGTGACGGGTGCGGCCGGGCTCCGGGATTCCCGTCGCGCCGAAGCGCTCACCGCGGCGAACAAAGTCCAGATTGGCTCGGTGACCAAGCCGCTGCTCGCGACGGGTGTGCTCCGGCTGGTGACGGAAGGCCTGGTGTCGCTCGACACGCCCGTCGCGTCGCTGCTGCCGAAACTCGCGCTCAACAATCCGTGGGAAGCGACACATCCGCTGCTGCTGCGGCATCTGCTGGATCACACGTCAGGATTGGACGATGCGCGGCTCTGGCAGGTGTTCACGCTCGAAGCGCGGCCTGACATGCCGCTGAGCGCAAGCCTCGGGCGCGATCCGTCGCTCCTGCGCGTTCGCAGCCGACCAGGCATGCGCGTGTCGTACTCGAACCTAGGCTACACGCTGGTGGGCATGGTGATCGAGGCCGTTGTGGGTGCGCGCTACGAAGCGTATCTGGATGCGCATCTCCTGCGCCCGCTGGGCATGCAGAGCAGCAGCTTTCAGTTCATCTCGCAGACCGGCGCGCAGGCGGACACGCAACTCGCGATGGGCCACTTCGAGAACGGCGCGCCGCAGGCCGCTGTCGCGTCGTATCTGCGTCCCCCCGGACAGTTCACCACCACCGCGGCGGACATGGCCCGCTTCGCCCTCTTCCTGATGAGCAACGGTGAGGTGGATGGTGTGCGTTTCGTCGATGAGAAACTGCTTCGCGCCATGGGCAGGCCAGCGCAAACCGAAGCGGTCACCGCGGGTCTCGACGCGGGCTATGGACTGGGGCTGGCTCGCCGCGACAGGCACGGCGTACTCGGGCGCTGTCACGTGGGGACGACGCTGGGCTACCGTGCCAACCTGTGTCTCTTCCCCGAGCAGCAAAAGGCGTTCTTCGTCTCGATGAACGCCGACGTCGAGACGGCGGACTATGAACGGTTCGACGCACTCCTCGTTCGTGCGCTCACTGTCAGGGCCGCAGAGCCTGCAATGCCGGCCGCGCCGCCCGTCGGTGTTGCCGACTGGGAGGGGATCTACGCGCTGTCGCCGAATCCGACCGAAAGCTTCGCGTATCTCGACCACGTGCTCAATTTCGCCACATTGCGCTGGGACGGCGCGCGACTTCAGCTGAAGCCGTTCCAGTCGGCCGTGCGGTCCCTCAAACCAGTTGGCGGAATGCGCTTTCGGTCGCATGACAGGACCGCCGCGTCGCATATTCTGTTGACGTCATCCGACGGCCGGCGCGTCATCAGCGACGGCAATATGACATTTGAACAGGTGAGCGGTTGGCGCATGGCACTGCTCTGGGCGAGCCTCGCAGCCGGCCTGTCGGGCCTCGTGTATCTCGTGCTGACCGGCATGTTCCGCATGGTCCGCCGACGGTTGAGGATGTCCCAGCCGATTTTCGTGCCGTTCCTGGCGGCGGTGGCGCTCGCGCTTCCCGTGCCGTTCTTCCTCAGCCAGTCGTTCATGCAACTGGGTGACCTGACCATCGCCAGTGCGCTGCTGGCACTCGTGACCGGAGCGCTGCCACTGGCGATGGTGTTTGGTCTGTGGCGTCGCGTCGTGCAGCGCGGGGCGGAACGGCGTGGCATGCTGGAGGCGATGGCTGCAGTCTCCGTGCTCCAGTGGGCCGTCGTGCTCGCCTCTTGGGGACTGCTGCCGTTGCGGCTCTGGGCCTGACACACGGAAGGCGTCGGTTCTTAATACTCCTGCATCGCTTCGATGCGGACCAACACAGCGCCATGCTCACGTAACCTTACTCGGGGTTTGACGCGCATGGGTGGCTGGGTATCGGAGGATGGCTGGGCCCATGCGACGGGCTCGCGCATGCATCGGCCAGTCGCGACGGGTACGTGCCGACACGGCACTGGTCCGTGTCGCGACGAGTGCTACGCGCTCAGGCGCGGTCCCGTCAGCACGCAAGCCTTTGTCGGGCGAGCCGGACGGTGATGGACGCGTGCGGATTCGTCGTGAGTGAGTGGGACTGTCGGGCAGGTTGTCCGGTGGAGGCGGCGCTGGCGTTCCGGTGGTCCGTGCTCGACGGGCAGGGCAAGCCTTCCGAATGACTACAGCGGTTGAACCGTCATGCATTCCCCGCAGCCACAGGCACCGAGGTCTTCGCCGCAATGAACTGTCCGAGCGCGCTCAGCGACTCGCGCGCCTCGCGCATGAGCGTGCCGTACAGCTGCCACGCATGCGGCACGACTGGCCATGACGCACAATGCGCGTCGCCGCCCGCCGCGCGGATCTGGTCGACGACGCGTGTGCTGTCGTCGCGAATCATTTCGTCCTCGCCAACGTGTACCAGCACCGGCGGCAACCCGTGGAACCGACCGTACACCGGAGACGCACGCACATCGCGCGGATCGGCGTCGCCCAGATACGTACGCGACGCGAGCGCAATCGACTGTTCGTTGAAGAGCGCGCAGCGGTCGCTGTTGGTTCGGTTGCTCTCGCCGGTGCCAAGCATGTCAGTCCACGGCGAAATCAGCGTTGCGCAGGCCGGCATCGGCTCGCCGCCGTCACGCAACGCAAGCAGCAGCGCCAGTGCAAGTCCACCACCCGCCGAGTCGCCACTGACGGCAATCGCGGTTGATGGAATGCCCTGAGACAGCAGCCAGCGATATGACGTCAGCGTATCGTCGAATGCGGCAGGAAATCGGTGCTCGGGCGCCCGGCGATAGTCCGGTGCGAAGACGCGCGCACGCGCAGCGGTCGCGAGTCCACCAGTGATCGGCCGGACGGCGACCGGACTGCCGCTTTGGTAGCCACCGCCGTGCAAGTGCAGGATGGTTCGCATGCCATCGCTCCCGGTTCGCGGCGTCGTCCACTCGCCTTGCACTGGTGCATCGGTCGACGGCGTGAAGCGCACAGGCCCGGCCACCCAGGCACGTGTGAAGAGCGCACCGTCGAACAGTGCGCGAGTCTCTCGTGCGTCGGACCACAGTTGCGCGCGTGGCTTTACGACGCGGCGGAGCAGGCCGTTCATGATGTGTGCAAGCCTGCTCGCCGGCAGTGTGGTCACGCGTGCACCTCGGCTGGTGTTTGTAGGAGACCCGGGCGCAGCGACGGCATACTCGGAAGCCTATTCATTGATCGATCGGATCGACAGGACAACCGATCATGGGGGCAACCGATCATGGCGTCCCGATCATGGGGGCAGAGTCCTTGAATCCTTGACTCTGCCCCCGTGATCGAGCGATCAAGGACTCTGACCCCATGATCG
>Ga0209490_10004389_pt1 | contig 13024 bp, 11 predicted proteins | sample MAT06_FD_187209 | JGI IMG/M metagenome (GOLD analysis project Ga0209490, IMG submission 187209) | Freshwater microbial communities from Lake Fryxell liftoff mats and glacier meltwater in Antarctica - MAT-06 (SPAdes) (version 2) | ecosystem: Environmental > Aquatic > Freshwater > Ice > Liftoff...
CACAGCTCGGGCACACTGACCACCAACATGGCCATGGCGCCCACGATCAGCACCACAGAGGCGAGCCATCCGCCGAGCATGCTGTAACGGCCGTATCCATAGCTGTATTGAGCATCGCGACCCTTGCGTGCTATGCGTTGCAGCCACCAAGCCAGACCCAACACCAAGCAATCACCAGCATCGTGCATGGCATCGGCGAACACGGCGATACTGCCCGTCCACCAACCGCCGAATACCTCAACGATCGTGAATGCGAGGTTGACGAAGAAGGCGATGCGTAAGGCCGCCGCACCAGCGGAATGGACGTGGTGGTGCGGGTGGTCGGAATGGACGTGGGGGTGGCCCATGGCTGGGCGAAGGTAGAGGGGCTCAGAGCATGTTCAAGGAGTCGAGTAACTCCTGCTTCTTACGCCGCGCAACGGGGATGTTCTTGTCATTCGACAGGATGATCTCTCCACCATCCCCGCGGATGTATTTCTTGATGTGTTTGGTGTTCACCAAGTAGCTATTATGGACCCGGATGAAGTGATCCTCGGTCAGTAGGTCCTCGAACTCTTTCAGGGTGCGCGAGATCACCAACTTCTTCTTATCGCGCAAATGGATCGTGGTATAGTTCGAGTCCGATTCGCAACATACGATCTCATTCAAGTTCACGATCTCCAGACCATCACTCACAGGCATAGCGATCGAGCGATCGCCAGTGGTGCGGTCGATGTTCTTCAGGAGCATATCCACCATAGCGGGACGCTCTGCCGCGCGCACCGCTCGTTCGGCCTTAGAAATGGCCTCGTCCAGCTCGACCGGATCGATCGGTTTCAACAAGTAGTCCAAGGCACTGAAGCGGATGGCGCGCACGGCATAGTTCTCGTGGGCGGTGGTGAAGATGACGTGCGGACGGTGCTCGCCCAAGGTGCGCAAGAGGTCGAAGGCGGTCTTGTCCTTCAACTCAATGTCCAGGAACACCACTTGCGGAGTTGTGCGCCATATCAGTTCAAGTCCCGTTGGCACATCCACGGCCAAGCCCACGATATTCACCTCCGGATGCTTCCGCTGCAGCAAACCGAGCAAGCTGTTACGTGGTGATTCTTCGTCGTCCACGATCACGGCGGTCAGGTTGGTCATTGCAATTCGATCAAGTTTTTCTTCTGCGCCGCCAAGGCATGTTGAAGTGCTGCGATGTGTTCATTGGCTAATCCAAGGGATCTCTCCATGGCAACGACCCGGTCGAGCAGACTTTGGTTCTCTACAAGATTCCAGCATTCCTCATTTCCATCCAAGTCCGCCATATGTACTAGCTGTTCCCCGCTCAATTCTTCGACAACACGGGCCAAGTGCAGCATGTCTACATTCACCTGTAGGTCCAACGTCGTGTTCTTAGAGTAGAAAGACCACGCCATGGGCTCCGATCTTGTGACCAGACTGAAATTATGAGGCGAAAGTACGGTAGTGAAGCCGGCCTCGTCCATGACCTCCAACTCGCTGCTCGCTCCCGTGGAATAGAGGAGCACTCCATTGATCGGGACGCTGGGGGGTGTCCCGTTCTCCAACGCGAGCACCCTGGTTCCGCCGCCGAATGCGCTGCAACCTACACCCAGGTTATAATTGATACGGACGAAGTCATTGTCGAATTCACCGTAGAGGAGGGGTTCCGAAGAAGCTGAATTCTCGATGTACAGCTTGTTGCTCCCAGGTTCTGGTAACCCTGCCAGACGGCCGATGAACACATTTCCACTCCCGTTGGTCGGAGGTCCAGCGCTATAGCCAGCGCCAGCACCTAAGATCGTATTACTGTGGCCTGTTTCATAGAATAAGCCTGCTGAAGCTCCAATACAGACATTTAAATAGCCAGTTGAATTGTTGAGAAGTGACGCCTCACCCATAGCGGTGTTATAGGATCCGGAAGTGTTTGTGTATAGCGCCGTATGCCCGAGTGCCACATTACGCTCACCCTCTATGTTAGCCTCCAATGCCCCCCAACCTATGGCGGTGTTCGAATTCCCGGCAACGTTGCTCCTCAAAGAGTGTGCGCCTACGGCTGTATTTCCAGAACCGGATGTATTGTGGCGAAGAGCACTATTGCCAAAGGCACAGTTCGACCAACCGTCATTATCTCGCAGTGCGTTCCAGCCCACGGCCGTATTCCATTGTCCTGTAGTGTTGGAATACAGCGCCTGATAGCCTATGGCTGTCTGCTCATTCGTGGTTTGATTCAGGAATAATGCCCGGTATCCAAGAGCTACGTTCTCGGAGCCGGTCGTGTTGGCAGAGAGTGCTTCGGAACCAACGCTCGTACAACGAGCGCCGGTAAGGTTTGCGTGAAGGACGTACGAGCCAAATGCCGAATTGTCCGATGCTAGATCGGTTCCGTCACTTGCGTTCGAGTATAAACTTCGGAAACCCACAGACGTATTTCGTTCACCGATCATATTTGCGAACAGCGCCTTGGACCCAACCGCTGTGTTGCCACTTGCGGTTGTATTTGAATGGAGTGATCGTTCGCCAAGAGCCGTGTTTCCTGAACCGGTCTGGTTGAGTTGAAGTGTGCCACTTCCATTTGCAGTGTTCCAACTGCCGCTCACATTGGAACCGAGGGCCATATGGCCGGCAGCAGTATTTTCATGACCGATGGTGTTACCCACCATGGAAGCTACACCACAGGCAACGTTCCTCGAACCCGTGGTATTGAACTGTAGGGCCCACCCTCCAGTTGCAGTGTTTTCTATTCCCGTGGTGTTGAACAGAAGGGCACTGTAACCGCTGGCAGTGTTCAAACCGCCTGTAGTGTTGGAACCAAGGGCATTGGCCCCCAGCGCGCTATTCCAGAATCCTGAGGTATTGGCTCGCAGGGCCCCATGTCCGTGAGCGGAATTCTCTGTTCCAGTGGTGTTCGACTGAAGCGACCAGCGACCGGCAGCAGTATTCAGCGTACCCGAGTTCATGCCTCCAGCAAGATATCCGCAGAACGTATTCCCCGTAAGATGGTCGATCCTAGCGGCTCGCTGTCCATTGACACGCAAGGTGATGGGTACGTTATCCGTAGTGCCGAGGAAGTGAACACCGTCTATAGTACTTGCATTACCATTCAATGTCCAACCAGTGCCTCCTCCTGCTGCGCCGATCTCGATCCATTGCGCACCGTCCCAGTACCAATAGGTCTTGGTGGTGGTATCATAAACCGTCAAGCCATCCTCGGTGATACCCAATCCTGCCATACCGGTCCGGTCCACGCTGGATAGGCGGGCCAGCAGTACGCCACGAAGTATGCCTTCATTGTTCACATCGAGCAAGGCAAAGCCATTGGGTGCGGCACCCGTGGTGTTGATCCCCACGTTCTGTGCATTACTCGGTGCCATCAAGAACAGAAGAGGCACGCACCAGCCGAACCGGCAGAAGGTCGATTTATTCATGGTCGATCCGTATTGAAATGGAATCTAGGACTTTCTCACTGATGGTGCTTGGCTGGGAGGTCTCGGTGCGGTTGTGGAAAGTTGTTTGCACCGTGCTAATACCAGTTCGCACTACAGATCCACCCGATCCCGGAAGGCGGGACAGGTCCTGCTTGCTCTTTGCTTGTGCTGAGTGAAGCCGAAGCATCCGCATCACTAATTTCCGAGGGGGCATTACCGTCCGCCGTCCGGCGGACGCAACGACCTCCTCAGATCGTCCTGCAAATGTTTCATCCCGCTGGCGGGGAAAGTAGCGGCGCATCTTTGGGCGGATCCGTACTGCGAAATGGTAAAAGTTGTTCCCGTTGGAGCGAGAGATACTTGCACCTTGGCCGTATGATCGACCCACCGAAATGTGAACCTGCTGCGACAGGGCTGCACTGGCAGTTGTGGACACGTTTTGGCGGGGTACCCGGGTCTCTATATCACGTTGTTGCGCCGAGGTTTCGAGCAGTGTGGCGATCAATTGGAGGGCCAGGACCCAACGGCCAGATGCCTCCTTGATCCCACTCTCTTGCGCTTTCATGTGCTTTTCCGAATTCATCTTACCCCGAAGGTCAGCCGTTCGCTGGTCTACCGTAGACACGATCGAGCGCTTGGCCGGAATGATCGAGCAACTGGTGTTCAAACGGCACATGGCGTACTGGTCCGGTTCCGGTGGTGATCACCACGTCACTGCCGCGCAGGCAGAACAACTGCATCCGGAAGCGCTCTTGCTCCCCAGCCTGCATCCGGATATCGCCGATGACGAACACTTGGCGAAGGGGTTTGGGGTGTACCGCAGCTGCCATGTGGTGCGACAGCCGCAGGGTCCGGAGCACCTGCCGGTGCTGAACGATCGTGATCATGGCCCGACCACCGCACGGAAGGGTCAAGCGGAAGTGGCCAGAGGGCTGCACGCGCACCCGGAGCGTGCGCCTACCCGTGACCGCGAGAAGCAATTTGAAGGAGCCGGGTCTTCGGGAGGGTCCGATCAGCCGACCGCGTAGGACGGGATCGCTCCAGCCGGTGCATGTTGCGAAGAGGATGCCGGCCACCGAGAGGAGTAGCAGGAGGGCGTGAATGCCGATGTCGCTGACCATGGACCAAAGAGAATGGTCGATGCTGGCTGGGGCTAGAGCGCTTGAGTAAGTGGCGGGATCGGGTGAGTGGATGGCGTGGTTCGGAAATGCGAACGCCCGTGCAGAGTACACGGGCGTTCAGCGTTTGGAGCGTTGTAGTTCAACGGATCCCCAGCATACGGTTGTTGTGGCTGCTCACTGCGGAAGCGCTCCACATCATACCGATCGGGAGGGTAAGGAGCAGGCCAAGGCCGCCTGTGAACAGGACCACTGGAATGGAGATGAAGAACATGATCACGCCACCAACGACCGTGGCATACAACATGCCCAAGGGGCCGAAGAAGAAGGAGAGCAGCAAGGCGATACCGGTGCTCTTTTGCTTGATCAGGATCTGCGGACGGATGTTCTCGGTGCTCATGGCGTTTTGGGTTTTGTTCCGTTGCGGCACGATGCCGTATCGGTGAGGCCAAGATCCGGAGAACGTGGGGTGTTTGGAAAGAACCGATGAGTAGATGGTAGACTTCGCTGAGTGGCCGGCGGTCCGGAGCCGTTCGGGTGGGGCAGTTGAAGTCGCCGAATGCACAGCACGAACGAACGTTACGCGATGTGCGCCTCGTGCGAAGATTGGGGGGCGGATGGACCAGGTCGATAGCGCGAGCGCCCGTGCGAGATGTAGGGGCGCTCGGCCGTCTGGGTGAACTTGCTCCTTATAGCGGAGTGCTCACTTATCGAAGCATTAGGCCACAGCTTCACTTGGGCGAGCTCCGGAAGTAGAGTCGGGCAACTTCGCCTCGATCTTCTTCACGATCCGTTGGATGGAAAGGAACACCAACATGATGGCCACCACGACGATCAACAGTATCCCGCCACCGGCTACCATGAGCGACTGTTGACGGTATCTCTCCTTTTGGGCCCTGGTCGCATTGCGCTGCATCGTGGCGCGTTGCTGTGCTTGTTGGAATTCCGAATCGATCTGTCGCTGCAGTGCGTTATGCGCGTTGTCTATCCGTGCGATCTCCCCTCTGCGTTGTTCGTTCTTCTTCAAATAGAGCCCGTAGTACTGGGCCAAGGTCTTCGGCTGCATGGACGCTTCGATCCGATCGACCAACTCCAGATACATGCCGGTTGCTTCCTTTTGCTGCATCAGGTCTTGGCCGAAGTAGTTGAAGTAGCTGTTCGATGTCACGACAAGCACTTCTACACGAGCCGGAGGTGCGAAGCGCTCGATGCAGGACGCGATGAATTCGATGAAAGCAACACCCGCGGACGGGTTCTGTAGGCTAGTTCGCAGGAGGGCCTTTATGTGTTCTTGATCGTTCGTGACTTCCAATTTTGGCGGTAAGGAAGCAAGTGCTTCGTAGATAGAAATGTCGCTCTGCCAACTCTTCGATGTTCGTGCTAGGGCATAGACGAGCATATCGTACCGGTCCGCATTAGGGATCGCGGTCAATAAGGTGTTCAAGCCAGCTACAAGATCCCGTTTCGCAGTATAGTTCGTGGCTTTTGTGCGCTTGTACAATTGCGCCAGCTTGTCCTCGATGCCAGGCTCCGTCACCGTCCACTGCCTGTATTTCTCCTGTTTGTACACATCCCAATAGCGTTGACCGTAGGGGTAGCTCCAGTATCCATTTCCGTCCCACGGATGAATGGCGGGCGGCACCAACCCCCGCAACCGACCTATGGCTGCCTGATATTCATTTAACCCGGTCTGGTCTTCTACCTCAACAACCGGTGTTGTTATAGCGCCAGTAGTTCGAACGGGCTCGGAGATGGGCTCAAGTTGAGCGCTGCTCACAGGATCTGCTGGCGTGGGTCCAACGAGTAACAGCTCACTCAGATCCACTTGCACCGGTTCGGGGTAGGGTGCCTTCTCTGGTAAAGAGCGCGCATGTACTTGCTGTTGCGTCGACGGGACCATGCTCCACATGAATACGGCGATCCCGATCAGGATGGCGAACCCGGCCAAGAGCACCAAGAGATGCCAAAAGATCAAACTGATGTTGAAGACGAAGCGGTCCTCGACCTTGGAGAAGTATTTGGAAAGCATGTTGTTCAGAGTTTGTATGCGGAGATCGCAATGAGTGGTGTGCCAGCATCCAGGAGTTGTGTGATCCGTTCTTCACCTGAGGTGACCTTGCAGGAGGAACTGCCCTCACTGGACTCCATCACCTGCACCGTGCCAATGGGCGGGCCAACCTTATCGTCCTTGAGATGGATGTTGAAGGCGAACCCTTTCGCCATGCTCAGCTCCGACCCGCGATCCAAGGATATCCGTTTCGCGAACCCTTGCCTGTCTCGGTCGCCGATGCTTGCCACATTTGCTTTGATCCGGAAGGCCGCGTAGGCGATGTTGATCACCTCGGAGCGGATCAGCGATGGGGCCGAACTCAAGGCCGCGCTCCGTTCGGGGTAGATGCCCGAGGTCGCGGAAAGTGCACCGTTGTATAGCGTCGTGTTATACGCGAGGTCCATCACTTTCATGCGTAAGGAGGCTTTGCCCCGGTAGCCTGCGGGCACCTGGGTTTCGATGGTGCCCAATTTGCCTGTGGTCACCTTGTGTCCATTGTCGTACTGGGTTTCGCAACGTGGCTCGGAGAATTCGATCCGGTAACCGATGCGGCGGTCGAGATAGGGGTTCGACCGTGATCCCTCCAAACGGATCATGCGGTTCTCCACTGCACCGAATGCCTGTTCGCGAAAGTCTTGTGAAACACTACTTCCACTCCCAGATGGTTGAACCATGTCCACGACCACGAACAGCGTATCCGCTAGCGCACCGTACACGGCCATGAACAAGGTGCCCCCGGACCGCATGGCATGACGAACGGAAGTGGTCGGATCAACGTTGTTGTTGTAGATCACTTCCACGGATCGGTCATTGACGAACCGCTCCACTCGTTTCTTCTCGCCCGCAGGCCAGTAGGTGGTCACCGTGCCGTGCAGAACGCCGTTCACGTATTCCTCCTCCTTCGCTTTCTTCCCATCCGCATACCATTCGGTCCAAGTGCCCTCGGGCTCGCTGTTCTTCAGAAGCCCTTCCACCTGCTTGCTCCCTTGTGGGTTGTACCGAACTACGGGTTCGTACAGGACGTCGCCCTTGTACGTGGCCTCGCCCACTTTCTGGCCGTTGGCGTAGATCTCCACCACGGTCCTTTGGCCCTCGGCATCCAGCACCGTGTATCGGCCGTCCACGATCCGGTCGTTGAAATAGGTGTACTCCACCTTGCGCTGCCCGTTCTGGTACCACTGCCAATGCGAGCCCGTGCGCAGCCCGTTGTCGTAATGCCCTTCTTCCTTCTTCACTCCGGGGCTGTGGTAGGCGGTATGCAAGCCAACGCGCTTTCCGCTCCGGTATTCGCCCAAGCGTGTGTTGGTCCCTTCTTCTACCAGAATACCCGTGAAGGGCGCATTGCCGAAGTAGGCCGAGCCCCGGTTATAGTGTATCTCGTTGGGGTAGGCAGGAAGCAGGTCCCCTTGGGCGTGGGACGAGATCGCAAGTTGGCCAAGAAGCAGGACGGCAATGATCCCCTTCGTGTTGCGGGCTTGGTAGAGTAGGTTGATCCACATGGTCGGTCTGTTCCAGAAGCAGCAATAGCTTGCTGCAACGGTGCCAAATTGTGGTGTACACATGACTGCCACCAGCCCCAGTGAGCGGATGGAGGAATACAGGGAGTAGGTGGTGGAAAGGGCGGTGTGGGTGGCGCTGGTTCGTGCTAGATCATCTGGCGATCCATGCTATTCTGCCTGTTGAGCAGGTCCGGCCGTGTTCGTCAATGGCCCTGACGAAGGTTGTGCCGAAACACTCCTGTTCGATCACAATAGGTTTTGTCCCACCCCATGCCGGTTGTTCCAGAACACGGCCCAGCGCATCGGAATACACCAGCGTTCTTATTTCGCACTTCGCTTTGAACGGCAGTATGGTCGCCACCGTTGAAGCTGGATCCGGTGCGATGCGAAGTTCCTGGATCTTCAACCCATGGTCCGGCACGGAAGTAACTCCTCGCTCATACAAGTACACCAACCCAACGGCAGGAACTGCTGCGGCCAAAAGGTTGCCGTAATGTCAATTGGACGAAACTTGGCCTCCAAGAGGCATGCGAATGCGGAACGCCCAAGTAGAGCCTAGTCGAACATTCCTCCGTGAATGGCCCTGCTCAATGAAGAACACCGTTCCGAGCTTGAAGGCGGATGCTTCGCGGTCCAATGAACTGGTCCGCACCCACTGGGGCTTCGAGAACTCGTTGCACTGGGTCTTGGACGTGACCTTCCAAGAGGATGGCTCACGTGTACGAAAAGGCCAAGCCTACCGAAACCTCGCCGCGGCCAGACGCTGGGCCCTGAACCTCTGTAAGCTGGACATTATACCATTTCGCATTACAGGATCACCCAATGATGCGCCGCTATTTTCCCCGTCGGCGGGATGAAACATTCGCAGGACGATCCGAGGAGGTCGTTGCGTCCGCCGGACGGCGGACGGTAATGCCTCCTCGGAGAAGTAATGCGGAAAAAGCGTCATCGTCCCGACCCGTCGGGGAGCAAGCAGAACCTGTCCCGCCTTGCGGGATCGGGTGGATCTGTACTGCGAATTGGTATTACGCCTAAACGCTCCTTGAACCTCAACCGCAAGCAGGCTTCCTACTGAGATGAGTTCCGTGAACACCTGCTGCGAATTGGTATAAGGCCCGATAGGCCTGCTACTTTGAGGACAAGTCCGATCAGAGCATATCCAGCGAGTCCATCAACTCCTGCTTCTTTCGTCACGCTACGGGCACGTTGGCGCCAGTTGACATTACGACTTCGCCATCATCGCTACGGATGTGTTTGCGCATGTGTTTGATGTTCACCAAGCAGGAGTTGTGTACCCGCTTGAATGGTTGGTCCATGAGGGGGTCCTCGAAGTCCTTCATGGTGCGCGAGATCAACGATCGCTTGCCATCGCGCATGTGGAGCGTTGTGTAGTTGGAATCGGATCCGCAGAGAACGACCTCATTCACATGCACGAATTCCAAGCCGTCAGCCACGGGCAAAGCGATGATCCGTTCGCCTCCGGAACGGTCAATATTCTTCAAAGGCATATCGACCATACCAGGTTTATCTGTTGTGCGCACTTACTGGTATGCTTTGGCGATGGCTTCCTTTAATTCCCCCGGCATCGATCGGTTTCAGCAGATAGTCCAAGGGGCTGAACCGGATGGCCTTGACGGCATAACTCTCGTGTGCCGTGGTGAAGATGATATGCGGGCGATCCTCTCCCAGCGAACGGAGCAGGTCGAAGCCCGGTCCTGTCCTTCAACTCGATGTCTAGAAAGAGGAGCTGGGGCGATGTGCGCCGCACTTGTTCGAGCCCGGACGGTACATCGATCGCGGTACCCAAAACACGGACATCCGGATGGCGGTGTTGCAGAAGACCGGAAAGCATGCTTCACGGAGACTCTTCGTCGTCCACGATCACGGCGGTTAGTGCGGTGGGCATGTGGTTCTCGGATCGAATGAGAGGGTGCCTTGCGGGTCCACGGATCAAAAACCGCTAGCAGCCTTGCTGTCTTTGCGTTGCAATGTCGTAGGCGGTTACATGGGAGGCCTGCTAGGCTTAGTTCCTTTGGGTGCCATAATCATGAGGCTTATGGTATAAAGCCTATGCTTTCCAGATCGATGGTCACACTTGCGTTGTCGATCGGATAGTCCGCGCAAGGCAGGTCAATCCCCGGAATATGGTGAGTTATGGCGGCCAAATCGCCAAAACCGCCCCAAGTGAAAATGACTCCGGCGGGGTGATTGGGGTAGAAGTCAAAGACGGGCAATGTGTCCGTAAACTGCATCGCAACATCGTTGACACCCCCTGCCTCAAAGCGGATGGTGTATTGGAGCCATAAGGAGTTTGCAATTGTATCGAACCCGTTGGCAGCGGCTACAATATTCCAGGCGGTGCTGTCCATTATGTTGGGTACAGAAGACCCGTACCAACTCAGATCTGTGTAACAGACCGCGCGGGAGCCATAAGTGCCGGAAGGGGATGAATTCTCATATGAGTATAGGTTGTTTGTCCATTCGTCGCGCCTTAAACAACCACATGGGCCTTTTGCAGTTTGATTTCTTCGGCTCACGCGCGCACGTAGGCTGATCGTGGGCAGTTGCTCCATGTTATCAGGCGCATTCGGGAATGGGGCTGTGAAGTTCTTTTGGATAAACACTCCATCTTGTAACCCTTTGACAATAGTGCAGCAGCACCCGTCATCTTCGTTCGCCTCTGGATCGTAATTGTCAAAGGCGGCATCCATGCAGCCAACAACTGGCTTGCGGCAGGCGCTGTTGGACAGGATGATGGCTATTCCAAGGATACTGTAAATGTGTCGCATGAATTCGAGCTATTACGGTGCCTTAATGTTTGTCCGGCCAAGGATATAAGAGAAGCTCGTAGTGTACATTCCTAGCGGATAGGCGTTACTGGCTTCATCTAGATTGCGTCCCGGATCACCGTGAAAACGCTGGTTCAGACCTAAGACAACGGTTAGATCGACCCGACCGTTGAAGGACCATCCAAATTCGAAGGAAGTGTTCCAATACCAACGGGTATAGGGCTGGACCTGCTGTTCCACTGCACTTACTGGTATCGGCTCGTTCAATGGCCAGTCCTCCGGTACCGTGCGGATGGTTCGCTTATGCCAGCCGACCACCGGGCCAGAATAAAAACCGACGTTGAAGCCACTGCGGTCAACGCGCTTACGCCAGAATGGCCGTTTGAACCGTGGGCTCAGAGCAGCGACCAATGCATCAGATCGCTTGTATCTCGCATAGAGGCGCACCCCAATGCGAACGGAACCCAATTGCGAATTAGGCACCTTGGTGGTCCAAGGTTCAGTTGTTGTCGTACTATTCAGAGACAGAGAAGCAGCCGGTGGGTATGTCGTGTAGGACCAACCAGCGTAAGTCAGGAATTCTCCCGCCGCAGTGAGGTCGCATTGCATCCCAACCGGAAATAGCCCCGCAACTCGTACGCCATAGATCGGGGGGTGTTCCCGAAACATAGAGGCGTAAAGCCCACCGAGGGCCAACCGAGCGCCCAGCTTGGTGTTCTCTGTACTTGGACTAGAGATGATCGCGCTGGTATCGATCGCGGGAGCTTGGGCGTAAGCATGTATCGGTACAGAAAGTAGTATCGCCGCAACAAGAAGTCCGCGCCATAACCGGAGAAGCAGTTGTACACTCAGCTTATCGTGATCCGCATGTTTGCTCTTCCGGTCCACGCTGCACGCTGTCATTCCGCTTTCTGCTTTTGAATACTATTCTTCCTAGCAATACCATGCGTTGGTTGCACCGATCCACATTCGTATTCCTGTTATATACGGCCAGTAACAGCCACCCAAATTTTGTGCTGGTGAAGATATTACGCCCAACCTATTCTCGTGAAAGGAGAGATCGAACGGCCATCACTTGTTGCTTCCATTAAGCACGAATGTAACAATGCAAGCGACGGATACACAACTTCTGGGCGGGCATCAGACCTCGTCCCAAGGCAGTACCAGTAGCACATGAGTACCGACAAGCACAGGCACAAAGCTGAAACTTGCCGTGGCCCCGCTCTGGGCGGCCCAAAGCTCAAGACGTTCCTTGGTGATGGAGGTGCCCAACGACGTATGACCACTCCCCTTGTCGGCATTGACGCTTCGTCCAACACCGTTATCCTCAATGGTGATGCGCAGTGCGCCGTCGGCATGCGACACCGAGATCTGTATGTGTCCCTGTCCTTCTTTGGGAGACAGGCCATGCCAAACAGCGTTCTCCACGAAGGGCTGCAATAGCATCGGCGGTAGGGTCACCGCCTCCGGATCCACATCAAGTGCAATGTCCACAGCATAGCTGAAGCGGCCTTTCAAGCGCATCCGTTCCAGTTCAGTGTACATGCCAAGCACGTCCAGTTCGCGCTGCAGTGGTACCTCGTTAAGGCGGCTCATTTCCAATACGTGCCTCATCAACTTGCCGAACCTGACAAGATAGCCTGCCGCGATCTCGGCTTCGTTCTCCAGGATATGGTCGTGGATGCTGGAGAGCGCATTGAAAAGGAAATGCGGGTTCATCTGCGCGCGTAGGGCTTTGATCTCCAATTCGATGGACAGGCGCTGAGCGCGCGCTTGGCGGCGTCGGCGGTCGAAACGGTAATACGCTAGGCCCACCACGATCACCACCAGTGCGCAAACCGCAATGATGAGCGCAAGGCTCCTGTTCCTCTTTGCCTTCACCTGTTCTCCTTTCAAGTTCGACTCAAGTGCGCTGCGAACCTCGCTATGGATAAGACTGTCCTGCACGCGGGTCCTTGTGAGATCATTCCGTATCACGAGTATAATGGAGTCCATGGCCCTATCCCGGTCTACGATAAATGCCTCCAATAGCTGTGCGATCTCTCCCATGACCTGTGCTTCCTTCACGCGGCCCAGCTTTGAATAGACCCCACGAAGAAGCAGAGCGCCTTGCTGCCGTAGGTCCGCATCGTCCACTTCCGTGGCGATGTCGAGTGCCTTC
>Ga0209490_10004390_pt1 | contig 13023 bp, 10 predicted proteins | sample MAT06_FD_187209 | JGI IMG/M metagenome (GOLD analysis project Ga0209490, IMG submission 187209) | Freshwater microbial communities from Lake Fryxell liftoff mats and glacier meltwater in Antarctica - MAT-06 (SPAdes) (version 2) | ecosystem: Environmental > Aquatic > Freshwater > Ice > Liftoff...
GCTGAATTACCAGACTGCGGGTGCTGTGGGCGGTGTCAGCAACGGCCTGGGCACGGCGGCTGCAGGCAGCCAAGTGGTCACCGTCAACGGCAACGTCTTCCAAGTCGCGCAGGCGAGCCCAGGCTCGTTGCCCGCGGTGATCAACCTCGGCAACTTCCGCGCTGGCGCAGGTGCGCAGACGCAGACCCTCAACATCACCAACACCAGCGCCGGCGCGCCGGTCGGCTTCCAGGAAGGCCTGGCCGCCGCTGTCACTGGCACCACAGGCGCGGCCACGGGCGCCGGTTTCACCAACGCCACGGTCGGCAGCAGTGGTGCGCTGGTGGTCGGGCTTTCGGGCATTGCCGCGGGCATCAACACCGGCAGCGCGCAAGTGCAACTGCGCTCCAACGGCATCACCACCACCGGCACCAACGGGCTGGGTGACCTGGATCTGGGTTCGGCGCAGACTGTGACGGTGAACGGCACCGGCTGGCGCCTGGCACAGGCCAATGCGATAGCGCCTGTCGCCTTCGGCAACGTGCTCGCAGGTAGCACGCAAGAGCGTTTCCTGACCATCAGCAACACCGCGCTGGGAGACGGTTTCAGCGAGGCGCTGAACGCGGCTTTCGGCACCAACGGCGGTGCCAACCCCGGGCTCTTCATCACCAGCGGGTCGATCAACGGCCTGCTCGCGGGCGCGTCTGCCGACAGCACCAGCATGCGGGTGACGCTGAACACCAGCAGCACCGGCGCAGTCAGCGCCAACGTGCAGATCCTGCTCAATTCCAACGGCACCGCCGTGGGCAATGGCCTCGGGGTAACGTCGCTTCCGACACAGACCATCAACCTCGACGGCTTGATCACCGGTGTGGTCGGCAACCTGGCCAGCGCGGGCATGAGCCCGACCACGGTCAACTTCGGCAAGTTTCGCGAAGGCGCGGCCAGCCAGACGCAGCAGCTCAGCATTACCAACCTCAGCGCCGGCCCTGGCGAAGGGCTGAACGCGGGCTTCGGCACCGCGACCGGCGTGACCAACAACGGCGCCAGCATCGCAGGCCTGGCGCCCACGCTCAGCAGCACTGCAATGAACGTGACGCTGGGCGGGCTGGCCACGGCCGGCGCGAAGAGCGGCACGCAGGTGGTGAATTTCGCGTCCGATGGCACCTTCAACAGCGGCACGCCGACGGCGCTGCCGTCACAGACCGTGACGCTGAACGCCGAGGTTTACCGTCTGGCGCAGGGCAGCGTCACGCCGACAGTCAACCTGGCAGCGCGACGCGTCGGAGACGCGGGCTCCACGGGCACCATCACCATCGCCAACAGCGCTGTCAACGACGGCTTCAGCGAGAGACTGGCCGGCACGCTGAGCGCGGCGCCGAGTGGTTTCGTCGTGGCAGGCCCGGCGGCCACGGGCTTGATCAGCGCGGGTTCCAACACCACGCGTGGCGTGACCTTGAACACCACCACCGCCGGCAGCTTCAGCGGCATTGTGAATGTGGCTATGGTCTCCAACGGCGCGGGCACCAGCGGCTTCGGCGACTTGGCGCTGCCCGGTCAGAGCACCGCGGTGACCGGCAATGTCTACACGGCAGCCGTCGGCCAGACCCCGACGACGGCCCTGAACTTCGGCATCGTGCGCGTGGGCGACACCGTGAGTGCGCGGAACATCGTCATCAACAACAACGCCGCGGTGACGGCGCTGAACGACACGCTGAGTGCCGGTGTGACCGGCGTGGCGGGCCCCTTCAGCAGCAGCGGCGTGTCAGGCGTGGTTGCTGGCGGCAGCGGCAACGTGGGCGTGGCGCTGAACACCACCAGCGCCGGGATGTTCACGCAGACGGCTCTGGTCGCCTTCACCAGCCAGAACGGCGAGATGACCGACATCTCGGCCGGCGCCGACGCCAGCGTGTCCATCACGGCACAGGTCAACAACCTGGCCAATGCAGTGTTCAGCTTGGCGGGCGGGGCCGGCAGCCTCAGCCAAGCGGGCAATATCTTCACCCTGGACTACGGCAACCTGGTGATTGGCCAAAATTTGTCGACCACCATGGCTTTGATCAACGACATTGCCGGCCCGGCCGACGACCTTCAAGGCACGTTCGACATCAGCGGCGCAGGGGCCTTCACACTCGCTGGCTGGAACCCCTTCACCGGGCTGGTTGCCGGCGGCTCGATCGGCGGACTTAGCCTGGGGTACATGGCCAGCGGTGTGGGTGCGTTCACGCAGACGATCGGCTTCACTGGCTTCAGCGTCAACGCCAGCGACACCACCGGCATCAGCCAATTCATCCAGCTGGTGCTGCGCGGCAACGTGCTTGGCGGCGGCGGTGGCGGCACGGTGCCCGAGCCGGGCAGCCTCTCGCTCGTGCTGCTGGCTGTGGCAGCGGCGGGCTGGTCTGTGCGCCGCCGCAGCGCCGCGCGCGGGGGGGTGGTGCAATGAACCGCGTTCAGTACTGGACAGTGACAGCCGTGGCGTCCACGGGCCTCTTGCTGGCCGCTGCCAACGTGACGATGGCCTCGCTGAACCGCGGCCTGCAGAGCGACATCGGCGTGCGCCAGCAATACGTGCAGCAATCGGTGCAGCTCGAAGGGCTGTACCGCGAAATCATCCGCGCACTGGCCGAACTGGGCGCACGCAACAACGATCAGGAAGTGCGCGCGCTGCTGCAGCGCCATGGCATCAGCTACACCGTCAACGCTCCGGCTGTCGCGGCCCCTGCCGCCGCCGCCCCGGCACGCAAGTAACCGCCACTGGAACCGCGCATGAACATCAAATCCGTCGTTCCCATTTCATCCCCGGCTGGCGGCGAACCCCACGCCAGCAGCCCCGAGAGGGCTCGCCCAGAGGCCGTGCAACATACCGCCTTCTTGCCCGTGCTGCTGGGCGGGCTGGCGCTGCTGGTGGTGCTGGGCTATCAGACCTATGTGCTGGTGGCCGAGCGTGATGCGCTGAACGCCACGCACACCGGACAGCAGCAGACGGTGGACAACGCCGCCAAGCTGCGCAACTCGCTCGATGCGCTGGCCGCCGACACGCAGCGCCTGGCCGACATCGGCAACCCCAACGCCGGCTTGCTGGTGGCCGAGTTGCGCAAGCGCGGCATCTCGATCAACCCGCAGGCCGCAGCGGGTGCCAACGCCGCCGCAGCCGCCGCGCCGGCGTCTCGCTGAAGCATGGCAGGGACGGCAAGACGACCTTCTACGCGCCCGCGAGGCGCTCGTACCGTACGCGCACCGGATTCGGACGAGACCTGTTCCGAAAGGACCAGCACCGTCAGCAGCTTCGCGGCTTGTTCGTGGCGAGCGGCGGTGCTTTTCGGCGAGGCCGAGAGAATGCCAGGCCGGCCATCCACCCTGACCAGCCCTGACCAGCCCTGATTACTCCTGATAGGTCGTGCCGTAGAAGGAATGCACACCGCGCGCCCAGGTCTTGTCCGACATTGAAGGCCATTGCCCCTGGTCGAAGCCCGGCGCGTCCTTGAGCGCGGCCTTGGACACCTTCAGCGTGAAGCGCTTGTTCTCGGTGTCGAGTGTCAGCGCGGACCAGGGCACGGCAAAGAGTTTGTCGCCCATGCCGAACACGCCGCCGAACGACAGCACCGCATAGGCCACCTTGCCCGAGGCCATGTCGAGCATGAACTCCTTGATATCGCCGAGGTCCTCGCCTTCGGTGTTGTAGACGTCGTTGCCCAGCAGCGTGTCGGCGCCCATCAGTTCCGGCCCTGGGCCTGAACCGTCGGTGCCTGCGTACATGCCGAAGTTGTCGCGCGAAACATAGTTGGTACTCATGGTGTTTCCTTGGTTTCAGAAGTGAAAAGCAGGACTGCGGCACCAGAGTGCGGAGCAGCATTGAAAAGCATGCATTGAGGAGCATGCATTGAAGACAAGAAGCAGGGGCGTCGACGCCACGCCAGCGGGCATGCCCGCCGGCATGCACGCACCCGTTCAGCGCATGCCGAAGAAGCCGAGGATGAACAGCACGATGACGACGGCGCCAACGATCCAGATGATTCGATTCATGGTTGTTTCTCCAGTCGGCATTGAGATAAGGACAATTTGCATACGCTTCTGTGATTGCGTTGCCTGCGCAGCCAACTCTAGGCCGACGGGCTCCGCGCATCGGTGCGTTGTCGAACACAAAAAGCACGTCGGTCGGCGGGGTCCGTGTCAATCATCGCTGCCGCCGGACCGATCAAGTCAACGTGCTGGAGTCATTGAAAGACCGATGGCAGCAATGCACCCGTTCAGATGTTCGTCGCCGCTCTCAGTTGCTCATGGTCCGACAGATCCATGACGTCTTCGTTGTTCTTCTTCCATGCAGCCCGGTCTTCGTCGGTTGCGCGTGGCGAGAACCAGCCCGTGACCGCGTAGAGCATGCCGATCAGCGGCGCCGTCCAGCAGGCGAACGCAAGCGGGATGTACAGCAGATTCTCCATTTGTCCGTCCATGATGCCCAGGCCGAGCGCGCTGATGACGAAGGCGCCACCGGCATTCCACGGAATCAGCGGGCTCATCAGCGTGCCGCCCTCCTCGACGGCGCGGCTCAGGTTCAGCGTCGAATAGCCCATGCCGCGATACAGCGGCGCATACATGCGGCCGGGCAGCGCGATCGAGATGTAGGGGTCGCCGGCGACCAGGTTGGTGGCGAAAGAGGTACCGATCGCCGAGCACTGCACAGCGGCAAAACTCTTCGCGCGGGACACGATGCTGAGGATGATGGCCTCCAGGCAGCCGGTGCGTTCGAGCGCGCCCCCGAAACCCAGCGCGATGAGCATCAGCGAGATCGTCCACATCATCGACTGGATGCCGCCGGAATTGAGCAGCTTGTCGATCTCGGCCACGCCGGTGTCGATGACATAGCCCGACTGCGCATACGTGAAGACATCATGCAGCCCCACGCCCTGATAGAAGATGGCGACCAGCGCGCCCGCAACCACGCCTGAGAACAGCGCCGGGAGCGGCGCAATGCGCCTCAGCGCCAGTGTCACGACCAGCAAGGCCGGCAGCAGTGGTACCCAGCCGATCTCGAAACGCGCCGCCAGTCCCTGCGTGATGGCGTCGATGGCGCCGAACGATGTTGCCGCCGGCTCGATGACGAGAAAGCCCGCCGCCAGGTAGATGGACAGCGCGATCAGCATCGCCGGCACCGTCGTCGGCATCATGTTCTTGATGTGGTCGAAAACGTTCACACCGGTGACCGCCGGGGCCAGGTTCGTGGTGTCCGACAGCGGCGAGATCTTGTCGCCGAAGAACGACCCCGAAACGACGGCACCGGCCGTCCAATACACCGGAATGCCGAAGCCGGCACCGATGCCCATCAGCGCCAGCCCGACGGTGCCGACCGTGCCCCAGCTCGTGCCGAGCGACAGCGAAACGACGGCGCAGAGCACCATCGCCGCGGCCAGAAAGATCGAAGGGTTCAGCAGCGTCAGGCCGTAGTAGATCAGCGTCGGCACCGTGCCGGAGGCGATCCACACGCCGATGATCATGCCCACCACGATCAGCACCGCAAGCGAGGGCAGCGAGACATGGATGACATGGAACACGCCTTCGCGGATGTCGGGCCATGTCTGACCCCTCAGCACGCCCAGCACGGCGGTGATGGCCAACCCTATGGCCAGCGGAATGTGCGGCGTGAAGTCGTTGTAATAGAAGAGCTGCAGCGCCAGCACGCCCAGCGTCAGAAACACCGGCAGCAGGGCTTGCGACAGCGTTGGCAAGGTTCGCGATACGGTCGAAATGGATTCAGGCATCGCTCGTTCCTTGGTTGCCTCGGCCTCTAACCGCCATCGATCCTCGTTTGCCGGATTCGCGGCAAATAACGTTCCTGCGCGATGGATTCAGGCCAAAGTTCGGCCCAAAGTTCGGCCCGTGGTGATGGGCTCGCCACTTCGCGGCAAGGAGGGTTGAACGCAGACGCCGCTGCGGTTCGACCATCACGAAGCACACCCCGATGACGCAGCACCCTGCCGGCGCTGCGCAACGTGCGCCGCACCGGCCGTGCTGACGCTGCACTGGTCAACAACGGCGCAGCATCCACAAACTTCGCCGTCGTAAACAACGGCGCCGCGGGCATGCCCGACTTCAGCGGCGAACTCAGCAGGCCGTGCACACGCATCGCCACCACGCCGGCACCCGGGGCTGTGCTGCATGAACAGCGGCTGGGTGATGTGTTCATCGCGCTGCTGCCGCTGGCCTGCGACGCACCGCGCTAGCAGGCCGACTTCGAGGCCCAGTGGCCGCCGGGCCGGCAGCGCACCAGAGTGACTTCGAGCGCATCACGCGCGGGCCGGGTTTCACGCCGGCACAGGCTGCGCCGCGCCGGCTGGGCTGAAGGCGCCGCTCGGGCCGGCGTTCACGCCAGCCCCAGCGCCTTCAGCCGCCGGTACAGCGTGCGTTCGCTCAGCCCCAGTTGTTGCGCCAGTTCCTTGCGCGTGCCACCGCTCGTTTCCGCCAGCTGCCTGAGCGTGGCGTCTTCGAGCTCACCGCGGCGGCCCGGCGCTGCAGGCAGGGCAACCGGTGCTTGCAGGGCGGCAGGCTCGGCATTCAACGCATGCGCCGCATGCATCACTCGCGGCGGCGTGCCTGCGCTCAGCCATTCAGGCAAGTGTTCTGCACGCACCATGCCGTCGTCGGCGAACAAGCGCGCGCGGTCGAGCACGTTGCGCAGTTCGCGGATGTTGCCGGGCCAGGCATAGGCCTTCAGCAGGGCCATGGCAGCCGGCGCCACCATCACGCGCTGGTGCGGGCTGCCGCCGCGCTGCAGAAAGGAATGCACGAGCAGCGGAATGTCGGCGACGCGGTCGCGCAGCGGCGGCAGGTGGATGGGGAAGGCGTTGATGCGGTAGTACAGGTCTTGCCGGAAGCGCCCGTCGGCCACCATCTGCTGCAGCGGCTTGTGCGTGGCGGCGACGAGCCGGAAGTCGGACTGCTGCATTTCGATGGCACCCACGCGGCGGAAGCTGCCCGACTCGATCAGCCGCAGCAGCTTGACCTGCATCGACAAGGGCACGTCGCCCATCTCGTCCAGGAACAGCGTGCCACCCTTGGCGGTTTCCACGAGACCTGGCTTGCGCGCGTGGGCGCCGGTGAACGCGCCTTTCTCAAAGCCGAAGAGCTCGCTCTCGAACAGGGTTTCGGTCAGGCCCGAACAATCGACCACGACGAAGGGCCCGTCGGCGCGCGGGCTGGCTTCGTGCACGGCGCGTGCGAAGAGCTCCTTGCCCGTGCCCGACTCGCCGAGCAGCAGCACCGGCAACATCGAAGGTGCTACCCGCTGCACCGCCGCCAACGCGGCATTGAAGGCCGGCCCCTGGCCCACCAGACCCTCGGCACTGGCCCGTGCCGAGGCGCTGCGCACGGTGGTCAGGCGTTCGACATAGGCCACGACCTCGCGCTCGGCATTCAGGATGGGCCGCAGTTCCACGTCGACATGCTCAGGCCCGCGCGGCGTGTGGTGGATGTGCAGCACGCGGTCGACGCCCTTCAGTTCGAAAGCGCGCTTCATCGGGCAATGCTCGCCGGCCTGGTCGCACGGCACGTCGTAGTGGTGCGAAACGCGGTGGCACTTGTCGCCGATGAAGGGCTTGCCCACGGTGCCGAACTGGCGCTGGTAGGCCGTGTTGGCGGCCAGGATGTTGTAGCCGGGGTCGAGCACGATCATCGGCTGCGATTCGTGCTCCAGGTACGACAGCAGCGCGTGCATCTGCAGCGGCGTGCGCTGCGCTGGCTGCGCGGCCGCAGCGTGCGGGGTGGGGCCGAGCGGTTCAGCGCTGGTCATCTCGGGCATTCTGCGCGCTGGCGGCATTGACTGCCAAACCGGCCGCATGACTGCCATTTCGAACTGCCAGAATGGCAGTTCAGCCAGGCATCGCGAAACTCGCATCGGCAGCCCACGGACAAATGCGTCTCGAATCAAGCACTTGCAGGCGCCATCGGGCCCTTGGCGGGGTGTGGCACGCATCTTGATATCTTTCAAGGTGCGGCTGCCTGAAGGCCGCGGCTTCCCGCCCTCTCAAATCGACCGGAGACTGAACATGAAAACCAACGAAGGCACCCTGGACCGTGGGCTGCGCATTGCCGCCGGCTTGGTACTCATCGCATTGGCCGCCACAGGCGTCATCGGCCTGTGGGGCTACATCGGCGTGGTGCCGGTGCTGACGGGTGCCATCGGCTTCTGCCCGCTGTACAGCATGCTCGGCATCAACACCTGCCCGGTTCGCCGCTGAGCCCCAGACCGACAGCCCCGCCATGGACAGCCGCCGCAAGCTGCAGGTCGAAGGCTTTTTCGACGCCGACACCTCCACCGTCAGCTACGTCGTGCTCGACCGGGCGACCTTGCAGTGCGCCGTCGTCGACAGCGTGCTCGACTACGACCCCAAGTCAGGACGCACCTCGCATGGCAGTGCCGACAAGCTGATTGAGCGCGTGCGCGCGCTCGGCGCCCAGGTGCAGTGGATTCTGGAAACGCACGTCCATGCCGACCACCTTTCGGCCGCCCCCTACCTCAAGCAGGCGCTGGGCGGGCGGCTGGGCATCGGGCAGCACATCACCACCGTGCAGAAGGTGTTCGGCGCGCTGTTCAACGCCGGCAGCGACTTCGCGCAAGACGGCCGGCAGTTCGACCATCTCTTCGCCGACGGCGAAGCCTTCAGCATCGGCAGCCTGCCGGTGCATGCGATGCACACGCCCGGTCACACCCCCGCGTGCATGACGTATGTCGTCGACGACGGCGGGCATGCGGCCGCCTTTGTCGGCGACACCCTTTTCATGCCCGACTACGGCAGTGCGCGCTGCGACTTCCCAGGCGGTGACGCGCGCACGCTGTTCCGCAGCATCGACAAGGTGCTGAGCCTGCCGCCCCAGACCCTGCTGTACATGTGCCACGACTACCAGCCCGGCGGCCGTGAGGTGCAGTTCGTCAGCACCGTGGCCGAACAGCGCGAGAAAAACGTGCATGTGCGCAACGGCATCAGCGAAGAAGAATTCGTGACCATGCGGCACGCGCGCGACGCCACGCTGGCCATGCCGACGCTGATCCTGCCTTCAGTGCAAATCAACATGCGCGCCGGCGAACTGCCCGAGCCCGAAGCCAACGGCATGCGCTACCTGAAGATTCCACTGAATGCGGTGTAGACCGTCGCCTTGAAAGCTTGACGAGCTTCGGGAACCGCACGCCGACACAGGTGTCCAACGCCAGCCACCAGGAAACGCCACCATGAGCACCGCATCTTTCCCCTCAGCCGCCCAGGGCGCCGCAGACCCTGAACGGCGCACCTGGCTGTTGGTGGCCAGTGCTGCGGGCGGTGTGGCGGGCATCGCCACTGCGGTGCCGTTCATCTCCACGCTGGGCCCCAGCGAACGCGCCAAGGCCGCGGGCGGCCCGGTAGAGGTGGACATCACCGACATCCCGCCGGGCGGCAGCAAGATCGTTGAGTGGCGCGGCAAGCCGGTGTGGGTGGTGCGCCGCACGCCCGAGATGCTGGCCGCGCTGCAGGGCCACGACTCTAAACTGGCGGACCCGCAGTCAGTGCGGAACCAGCAGCCCGCCTTCGCCAGGAACGCGGCGCGCGCGCTGCGGCCAGAAATCTTCGTGGCGGTCGGCATCTGCACGCACCTGGGCTGTTCACCGAGCGCCGCGCCGGCTGGCAGCGCCAACCCCAGCCTGCCTGCCGATTGGCCGGGTGGCTTCTTCTGCCCTTGCCACGGCTCCACCTTCGACGGTGCCGGCCGCGTCTACAAGAACGTGCCCGCGCCGACGAACCTGGAAGTGCCGCTCTACCGTTTTGTCAGCGAAACGCGCGTGCTGATCGGCGCGGACACCCAGGCGTAAGACGAGCCGGCTGCGCCCGGCCGGCACGGCCCTCGACGCGCTACGGCCCGCTTCTTCAGGGCGTTGGCGGCGCCACCTTCATGTCGAAGGCGTGGGCGATGAAGGCCAGCATGTCGGCGCGCTCTTCGATGATCTTGCTGGTGGGCTTGCCCGCGCCGTGGCCGGCGTTGGTCTCGATGCGGATGAGCTTGGGCGCGCCTCCGGTGTCGGCCGCTTGCAGTGCGGCGGTGTACTTGAAGCTGTGCGCGGGCACCACGCGGTCGTCGTGGTCGGCCGTCATCACCAGCAGCGGCGGATATTTCTGCCCCGCGCGGATGTTGTGCAGCGGCGAGTAGGCCTTCAGCGCTTTGAACTGCTCGGCGTCATCGGATGAGCCGTAGTCGCTGACCCAGGCCCAGCCGATGGTGAACTTGTGGAAACGCAGCATGTCCATCACGCCGACCGCGGGCACGGCAGCGCCGAACAGGTCGGGCCGCTGGTTCACCACCGCGCCCACCAGCAGGCCGCCGTTGCTGCCGCCGTTGACGGCCAGCTTGGCGGGGTTCGTGATCTTCTGCGCCACCAGCCATTCGGCGGCGGCGATGAAGTCGTCGAAGACGTTCTGCTTCTGCAGCTTGGTCCCGGCCTCGTGCCAGGCGCGGCCGTATTCACCGCCGCCGCGGATGGACGCGCTGACGTAGACGCCGCCCATCTGCATCCAGGTCGCCGCGGTGACGTTGAAGCCCGGCGTGTTGGGTTGGTTGAAGCCGCCGTAGCCGTACAGCAGCGTGGGGTTGCTGCCGTCCAGCTTCAAGCCCTTCCTGTGGCCGATGAAGACGGGGAAACGTGCGCCGTCCTTGCTGGTGACGAAAGCGCGGCGGGTCTCGTACTGGTTGGGGTCGAAGGCGGTCTTGGGGCGCTTGAATAGCGAGGTCTCGCCCGTCTTCAGGTCCAGCCGCAGGATGTCGGCCGGGGTGATGAGGCTGGTGTAGTTGAAGAAGGTTTCGCTGTCCTGCCAACGGCCACCGAACCCGCCAGCCGTGCCCACGCCGGGCAGCGACAGTTCGCGCTGCAGGGCGCCGTCGGCGGCGTGGATGCGCACCAGCGTCGAGGCATCACGCAGGTAACGCAGGATGAAACGCCCGCCCACGGCGGTGGCCCCCACCAGCGCTTCCTTGGCCTCAGGCACCACGGTCTGCCACTGCGGTTCAGACACCGGCTGGCCAAGGTGCTTGCGCACGTCCACCGCCACCAGCTGGCCGTTGGCCGCGCCGCGGTCGGTGCGCACCACCAGGCGGTCGCCGTCCAGCACCAGCGGCACGTATTGCGCGTCGAAAGCCAGGGTCAAGGGCTGCGGCTTGGCACCGCGGTAGCCGCCGTCTTCCAGCGCCAGCAGCATCAGGCCGTTGCGCCGGCCCGAGCTCTTCCAAACGTTGACGAAGGCCAGGCGGCCGTCGTCGCTGACCGTGACGCGGTAGCCCCATTCCATGTCGGCCGGGTTCTCGGCCACCAGCACATCGGCCGCTTGCGGCGCGCCCAGGCGGTGGTAGTAGAGCTTCTGGAAAAAGTTGGCGCCGCTCAGCGCCATGCCGGGTTTCGGCTCGTCGTAGCGCGAGTAGAAAAAACCCTGACCGTCGGGCGTCCAGCTGACGCTGCTGAACTTCACCCAGTCGATGGTGTCGGGCAGGTCTTTGCCGCTGGCCAGGTCGCGCACACGCCACGTCTGCCAGTCAGAACCCGCCTTGGCCACGCCATAGGCCAGCAGCTTGCCGTCGCGGCTGGGCACGGTGCCGGTCAGCGCCACGGTGCCGTCCTTGCTGAGCGTGTTCGGGTCCAGCGCCACGGTGGGCTTGGCCGTCAGCGACGCTGCCGTGTACAGCACGGCCTGCTGCTGCAGGCCGTCGTTGCGCGTCCAGAAGTAGCGGCCACCTTCCTTGAAAGGCACGCCGTAGCGCTCGAAGTTGAACATCGTGGTGTACAGCTGGCGCGTGGGCACGCGCTGCGGCATCGCGGCGAAGTACTTCTCGGTGACGGCGTTCTGCGCCTGCACCCAGGCCTTGGTCTCGGCGCTGTTGTCGTCCTCCAGCCAGCGGTAGGGGTCGGCCACGCGGGTGCCATGGTAAGTGTCGACATGGTCCACTGCAGGCGTGGTGGGATAGCTCAAGCTCAGGGCTGACGTTGGTGCTTGGGTCGATGTCCGGACCGGTGAATGCGCGTTCACCTGCAAGACCGATGCGGCCAGCAACGCCAGCCAAGCCGAAGTGGCGGCCAGGTTAGACAGCGCGAGGGTAGGTTTCATGCGGCGGCTCGGTGGAAAGTGAAGGGCAGCATTGTGCTCAGATTGCGCCGCGCAGCCGCATCATCGCCGCCCGTTCAGGGCAAGGCCAGTCCGGCCCGTTGCCACACCGCGCGTGTGGCCGCGCTGCGGAGATGGTCCAGGAATTCAGCCGCCAGCGCGGCCTGCGCGCTGGCCGCCACCACCAACGCGCCGTAGCGTATGGGCGTGACGGTCGGCAGGGTCCCGACGGTGCGCACGCTTGCGCCGGCCGCAGCGGCGTCGCTGGCGTACACGAAGCCGGCGTCGACATCGCCCTGCTGCACCAGTTCCAGCACCTTGGTGCCGCTATCGGCCTGCACCAGCTTGCGCTGCACCGAAGGCCACAGACGCTGCGCATTGATGGCCTCGCGCGCGTAACGGCCCACCGGCAAATCGTTGATGCGCCCTACGGCAATGCGCAGCACCTCGGGCCGGGCCAGATCCACCAGGCGCTCCACCCGCACCGTGGAGATGCCCCCAGCCGGCGGCACCACCAGCACCAGCTCATTGCCTGCGAAGGCACTGCGCACTTCCGGGCGCAGCAGCCGGCGCTGCACGCCCAGCGCCGCGGTTTCGGCATCGGTGCCTGCCAGCACGTCGAAGCGCGTGGCGGCCTCGGGGTTGGCGATCTGCGCGAGCAAGGCGCCAGGTTCACCAGCCACCAGCACCACGCGCAAGCCGGGTCGGGTGGCCTCGAAACCGCGCGCGACTTCGCTCATGGCTTTGAGCAAGCTGCTGTCGGTGGCCACGGTGAGGATCTGGCCTTGGCCAAAGGCCGGCACCGCAGCGGCCACGCCCAGAACCCACAGGGCAAGGACTTGACGTCGGATTCGCAAGCCAGGATGTTGCAGAGATGGAAACATGCCGCGAGCCTACGGCAAACATGCCGTGGCCCGAAGTCGGGCCGCGAAGG
>Ga0209490_10004396_pt1 | contig 13016 bp, 8 predicted proteins | sample MAT06_FD_187209 | JGI IMG/M metagenome (GOLD analysis project Ga0209490, IMG submission 187209) | Freshwater microbial communities from Lake Fryxell liftoff mats and glacier meltwater in Antarctica - MAT-06 (SPAdes) (version 2) | ecosystem: Environmental > Aquatic > Freshwater > Ice > Liftoff...
CGCTGGGCTTAAGCGTCTGGCGCACCGGAATGCTGTCGCGAGCGGGCAGGGCGGTGCCGCCGCCTCGATACCCTGCACGCGAGAAATCGGGCACGATGTTGCGCGCACTGGCCGCTCCGCGCTCGCTGTAAAGACCGTATTGCAGACGCTCTCCATCGCGACGCAAGGCGACGAGCGGCGCGTTCACTTGGCTGTTGATGGGATGCGTGAACGGCCCTGAGTCACGGCTGGCGCTGGGTAGGGAACGGCTGCTTGAGCCTTCGAGCGACAGGCTGCTGCTAGCCGATGGCTCTTCGCGGCCGCAACTGGCCAACGCGCATAAAAGCAGCGGCGCAAGGAATCGATAGAACGTCAAAGGTTGCATGGAATGCCGCTCCGATTTGTAAAGTTTTTGGCGCGAGACCTATCGGCTGAGGGCTGCGAGGGGGCCACTTCACGCACGATTACTAAACTAAAGAGCAGACCGCTCCTGGAATGGTAGACGGTGCTTATTGCTGCAGGAAAGCGACGCTTTGATCGGAGTCGAACAATTCGGCTGCTTGCGCCGAGATTTTGCCTCAGACACTCTGGCTTATACAGCCCTGAAACCTCGAACCGCGCGCCGTACAGAAAACCCTGCCTCCCAAAAGCTTTGAATCACCACCCCAGTTTTGGGGTATCTGACAGGCGGAAACCGCGCGACGCTAGCCTCACTTCTCGCTGGAGTCACCGCCATGAAATTCACGTCAGTCATCGTCCTGGTTTTACTTGCCATCCAGGCCCCTATCCAAGCCCATGCCGCCACCTTTGTCGTTGACACCACCAGTAACGCCAGCTTGGTCGCCTGCACGGCTGCCGCCAACGACTGCTCGCTGCGCGGGGCGATTGCCTCGGCGAACACTGCTGCGGGGCTCGATAACATCAACTTCAATATTCCGATGTCCGACGCAGGCTGCGTGGCGGCCACTGGTGTTTGCACGATCACGCCGGGCAGCACACTGGTGGTCTTCGGCGGCGGTGCCGCCGTGATCGACGGCACCACGCAGCCGGGTTGGCAGGCCAACACCCTGACCCCGACGCAGGGTGGCCTCAACACCCAGCTCAAGATCGTGTTGAGCGGCAGTGTCTGCCCCGCCTGCTCCGCGATTAATCTCGCCGTTGCGGGAAGCCTTGTCCGCGGTGTTGCCATCTCCGGATTTACCTTCGGCGTCATCGTGGAGGCCGGCAACGTGGTGATCGAAGGCAATTTTATCGGCACTAACGTGACCGGGAGCGCGGCCGCAGCTAACACTACCGGCATCGTCCTGGGCAGCAATCCCGCCAATGTACGCATCGGCGGGGTCTTGCCCGCCCAGCGCAATCTGATAAGCGGCAATTCCGGCATCGGCATGAGGCTGACCGGCTTCGGCATCCAGGTGCTGGGCAACCTGATCGGCACCAACGCCGCCGGCACTACCGCGATCCCCAACGACAGCGGCGTGGGCCTCGTAGGCATCGACCCTTTTCAGTATCGATATCTCATTGGCGACGGTACGCCTGCCGGCCGCAACGTCATCTCGGGCAACAGCTTCGCCGGCATCCGCACCCAAGGGTCCAGCGGCAACGAAATCGGGACCATGAGCGATAGCCGCATCCAGGGCAACTACATCGGCACCGACGTGACCGGCGAGATGCCGCTGGGCAATGGCCAAGCCGGCATCCGTCAGACACTGACCATACTGACCGGGGACTCCAATCGCGCGGTTCTAATCGGCGGGCTACTTGCCGGGCAAGGAAATCGGATCCGGTTTAATGGCGGCGCCGGGATCGTCATTCCCGTGAACCGTGAAAGAACTTCCATCCTTGGTAACCAGATCAGCGCCAACGCCGGACTGGGCGTCAGCCTCGGGGCCACTGCGCGCCTTGCGAACGACCCGGGCGACGGCGATACGGCTGCGGCCGGCGCCAACTTCGGACAGAACTTCCCGGAGATCAGCGCCTTTTCGGTGACCGGCAGCACGCTAGATCTGATCTATCGGGTCGATTCCGCGATCGCCAACAGCAGCTATCCGCTGCGCGTGGAGTTCTTCAAAGCCGACGGCGACGAAGGTCGCGACCTGATCGGCGTCGATAGCTACACCGCCGCGCAGGCGCAGATGGTGAAAGGTATCAGCCTGGCGATTCCTGCGGGCATTAGCTTAAGCGCGGACGACGTGATCGTCGCGACTGCGACCGATGCCGCTGTGACTGCGATCGGCGCCGATGCCGTCGGCAACTCCAGCGAGTTCTCGTTTTCGCCACTGACGTTCACCATCGAAACCCCGGTCCCGAGCGCCTGCGTACTCAGCGGTCCGCGCATTTTTTGCGATGGTTTTGATGGGTCACCATTGCGCTCCATCGAAGTCACCGTACGCGCGCTTAGCACCGTGTTTAAGCCCAACGGCACTGTGCGTTTGAGCGATAACCGTGGCGCCAGCTGCACGCTAACGCTTAGGCCAATTAGCACGCCACTGACCAGCGCCGGCAGCTGCGTGCTGGGTGGCTCCGGCGCGCCCGGGCCGATCACCATCACTGCGGTGTACGACACCTTTAACGGCGCGTTTGGCTCGGCTACCGGTGGCAATATCACCGTGATCCAGAACTTTACGCTGTGAGGGTGCTATGAATCCAATCACAGAGTCTGGGCGAGCACCCAGCACGCTGAACATAGTTATGGCGGTTTGCGCGATCGTGCTGCTCGCCGTTTGTGGTGCAGCCGCTGCGGCGCAAGTCGTGCTCACTGGGCCGGCGGGGAGTGGCAGCTTTGGTGCTTCCGTTACGGTTTTACCCAACGGTAATTTCGTGGTGACCGATCCTGGCTTTGACGCCACCGGGCCGACAGTCAGCAATGTGGGTGCGGTGTATCTGTACCGGCCCAATGCGGTATTGATCAGCACCTTGCGCGGCAGCACCGCCAATGATCAAGTCGGCAGCGGTGGCGTGACGGTGCTCAGCAACGGCAACTATGTGGTAATCAGCCTAGGTTGGGACAACGGCGCAGTGGTAGGCGCGGGCGCGGTTAGCTTTGGCTCAGCTCTTAGTGGCATCAATGGCATCGTATCGAACGCTAACTCCCTAGTCGGTAGTACGGCGAGTGATCAAGTCGGCAGTAACGGCGTTACCGCGCTCAGCAATGGCAACTATGTGGTGGGAAGCTCGCGTTGGGACAACGGCGCAATGGCGGAGGCAGGTGCTGTTAGCTTTGGCTCAGGTCTTAGCGGCATTAGCGGGGTCGTATCGGCCAGCAACTCGCTGGTGGGTAATACGGCGAGTGATTTTGTCGGCGGAATCGTGAACGCGCTCAGCAACGGCAACTATGTCGTGCGCAGCTACGACTGGAACAACGTCGGGGCGGTAGATGCGGGCGCGGTGACTTTTGGATCAGGCCTTAGTGGCATCAGCGGGGTCATATCGGTCAGCAATTCGCTGGTAGGCACTACGGCGAATGATTCGGTGGGCAGTGGCACATTTGCCGAGCTCAGCAATGGCAATTATGTGGTGACCAGCCCAAGTTGGGACAACGGCGCGGCGGCCAATGCGGGTGCTGCAACGTTTGCTTCGGGCAGCACCGGTATTACTGGCGCGGTGTCGGCCAGCAACTCGCTCATCGGTAGTACGGCGAGTGATCAAGTCGGCTCTGGTGGCGTCACCACGCTCAGCAATGGCAACTATCTGGTGACAAGCCCTTCGTGGACCAACGGCGCGGCGTTCAATGCCGGTGCTGCCACTTTTGCTTCAGGCAGCACCGGCATTGCTGGCGTGGTATCGGCCAGCAACTCGCTGGTGGGCACGACGGCGAATGATGCGGTAGGGCTACGCGTCACCGCGCTCAGCAATGGCAACTATGTAGTGTCCAGCTCAGAGTGGAACAACGGCGCTGCGGTCGATGGCGGCGCAGTCACCTTTGGCTTAGGTCTTAACGGCATTACGGGCATCGTATCGGCCAGCAACTCACTCATCGGACCTACGGCGGGTGATCAAGTCGGCCGTAACGGTGCTACTGCGCTCAGCAATGGCAACTATGTGGTGATAAGCCCAATCTGGAACAACGGCGCGGCGGCCGTTGCCGGTGCTGCCACTTTTGCTTCGGGCAGCACCGGCATCGCTGGCATCGTATCGGCCGGCAACTCGCTGGTAGGCACCACGGCGGGCGATCAAGTCGGCAACTTTGGTGTCACCACGCTCAGCAATGGCAACTATGTCGTACGCAGTTCAGGCTGGGATAACGGCGGGGTGGTTGATGCGGGTGCGGTGACTTTTGGCTCAGGTCTTAGCGGCATTACTGGCAGTGTATCGGTCAGCAACTCGCTGGTGGGCACGACGGGCGATGATTCAGTGGGTACAGGCGTTACTGCGCTCAGCAATGGCAACTATGTCGTACGCAGTTCAGGCTGGGATAACGGCGCTGCGGTCGATGTCGGCGCAGTCACCTTTGCCTTAGGTCTTAACGGCATTAGCGGCGCCGTATCTGCCGGCAACTCGCTCATCGGTAGTACCGCGAATGATCGAGTGGGCATTAGCGGGGTTGCTGCGCTCAGCAATGGCAACTATATGGTACGTAGCCAAACTTGGGGCAACGGCGCAGTGGCTAATGCCGGCGCGACTACTTTTGGTTTGGGCACGGTCGGCATCATTGGGATCGTCTCGCCGACTAACTCGATGGTGGGCAGTACGGTCAATGATCGAGTGGGTTTTAGCTTTGCCGAGCTCAGCAATGGCAATTATGTGGTGCGCAGCGCAACATGGGACAACGGCCTCTTGGTAGATGCGGGCGCCGTGACCCTCGGCCTCGCGGCTGGCAGCGTGATCGGTCCGATTACCTCGCAGCACAGTGCACTCGGTATTGCGGCCGGTTCGGGCGGTACTCAAGTGTTCGCATACGACCCGTTCCGCAACCAACTGATCGTGGGCCAGCCTTTTAGCAATCGCGTGGTCTTGCAGCGCACCGGTATTGCCAGCTCCACCAGCATGTTCGCTGAAACTCCCGACCCCTCCGTGGTCGGCCAGCTGGTCACCTTTACCGCCTCCGTAATAGCAACAGCAATCAGCATTCCCAGCGACGGAAAAGTCACATTTCGCGCCAGCAGTGGCGAGACTTGCACCGACACCTCTCCGACCGTATCAGGCGGCAACGCCAGATTTTCGTGCACCTTTGCCTTCACCGCCATCGGTATTTCAAACGTAATTGCCGAATACACAGGCTCGATAAAGCATACCTACAGTGCCGGCGGTGCGCAGTCCCACAGCACCCTTGAAAGCAATATTTTTGCCAATGGCTTTGAGTGAGTGCGCTGGAAAAATCGTCTCCGTGAAAGGGCTGAGACTCACAAAATTAAGGCGGCGAGTGCGAGCGCTGCCTCGCCCGCAAACCTTTCCTTTCCACCTTAATTCTGGGGTATCTGGCAAGCACAAATAGCCTGAGGCTAGTCACACCTCTCGCTGGAGTTGCTGCCATGAAACTGCTCTCAATCATTATGTTGGCTTTAGTGGCCACCCATAACCCCATTCGGGCCCATGCCGTCACCTTTATCGTTGACACCACCAGTAACGCCAGCTTGCAGGCGTGCTCCGACGCTGCCGTCGGGATCGCCCTCGACGCGGAGGTCCTCGATGCCCACCTCGGAAATGCGCTTGCTGTCAGTGCGATAGACGCTGGCGCCGCCGAAGCGTGCCTCGATAGCATCCACAATGGGCGCGTCGAGAGTGAGTGTGTTGCCGTCCACCGCTGTTACTACACGTTCGTAGTGCACGGCGTAGTCCGCGACTTTCCAACCGTAGCGCGCGGCCTCCATACCCTGCACGCGAGAAATCGGGCACGATGTTGCGCGCACTGGCCGCTCCGCGCTCGCTGAAAGACCGTATTGCAGACGCTCTCCATCGCGACGCAAGGCGACGAGCGGCGCGTTCACGTGGCTGTTGATTGGATGCGTGAACGGCCCTGAGTCACGGCTGGCGCTGGGTAGGGAACGGCTGCTTGAGCCTTCGAGCGACAGGCTGCTGCTAGCCGATGGCTCTTCGCGGCCGCAACTGGCCAAAGCGCATAAAAGCCGCGGCGCAAGGAATCGATAGAACGTCAAAGGTTGCATGGAATGCCGCTGCGATTTACCACCAGTGCGTGGATTTCTTTGCCTCAAGTGCACTCTGCACCGTGCACTGCCCTAGTGTTTATCGCCGCTTAGGGCAGTTTGAAAAACCTTAAGCGAACGAGTCGAGGGCTAGGCGCACCGCGCGCAGGAACCGCAGCGGACATGGAGTCGTTAAGGATTCCGAGCACCGAGCAACTTAGCCATCGGCTCGCGCAGTAGGTTTTTCAAACTGCCCCTTAGACGATCGGAAGAAGTTACATGTTATCTAACGAAAAAAAACTCCTGGCCGTTTAAGCGCTAGGAGAGATTGTTGAGCGAATCGCGATAGCAGCTCGGCGCAAAGCGATTGCGTTCGGTATTCTGGCGCCACATTCCGTTGCAACGAGGAGACACCATGCATCAAAACCGTCTGCTGATTAGTAGCGCAGTGTTCGTACTTTTATTGGCCGGCTGCACAAAAGACGAGCCCGCGCCTGCGGCAGCCGCTGTCCTCGAAACGACCAGCCAAGCGGTCACAGCCGACACTGCAATGCCCGAAGTCTCTGCGCCTGTCGAAGCAGCGGCACCTGTATCAGCACCGGCGCCTTTACAAGCGCCAGCCGCAGCCGACTCCGGATTTAGCGTGGACAACGTCGCCGTATCGACTGTGTCGCTCCCGCCTTTCCCGTTCTTTGCTATCCCAGAGGGGTTGACCGGCACGGTCAAGGACGACAAGAACACGATCGGCTTCGATCGCCATTTCTTTCTCGCTGGGAAGAGCATGGTGCTGGTCGAAGGTCGCCTTTACTACAACACCATGAGCCTGATCAGCCAGGACAAGAGCCGTGAGTATTCGCCCACGGAGTTTCATCGCAATTATGAATTTGCGGTTCTGGCATTGGGTGGTAAGAAGATAAGCGAAACGCAGTTCACGCGCGCGATCGTCGAGGAGGCCGGCGGATTGCGTGAAACCAACAAGCACTGGCGCAGCGCGCCGCCCACCAGCGGCTACGAGCATCACACTTACCTGGTTCGCACTCCGGTCCAGGAGTATTGGATCCAGGTGAGTACTTCAGCCGCCAAACCAGCGGGCTATATCGCGGTGCTGGAAAAAATGCTGATGACCCAATCGCTCGGCTTTCTCAGCGCCAGCGCGCTGAAAGAAGCGCTCGATACCGATGGCCGGGTTGCGCTGTACATCAACTTCGATATCGATGCAGCGACGCTGCGCGCAGACAGTCAGGCCGCCATCGCTGAAATAAAGACGCTGCTCGACTCGAATGCCGGGCTGAAGATTTCCATCGAAGGGCATACCGATAACACCGGTGGCGCCGCGCACAATCGTCAGCTGTCGAGCGCGCGGGCGAGCGGGGTACTGGCTGCTTTGGTCGGCTTGGGCATAAATCCGTCCCGCCTGAGCTCCAAAGGCTTCGGTCCTGACCAACCGCTCGCCGAAAATGCCAACGAGGCCGGTCGCGCGAAAAATCGCCGGGTCGAACTGGTCAAAATCTGAAGGAGCCGCGTGTTCCATGCCGTAGCTCAGCAAGCGATGAGGCACGTTGTCTACATGTCGAGGGTTACGGAGTGGTTAGAGGAGCTCAGGTGCAAGAATCGCGGCGATCTATTGAAAGCACAACCTCGCCGACTGGTGGAGTACGGCTCGCGCTTTCCGGCCTGCGTATCGGAAACTCACTGACCGCTCGCTGACCAGCACATTGAGCTCTCACCCTAGCGCGCTCTGGCCGAATTTGCGCTTGAAATTGTGCCCGATGAGCGAGCACTGGCGCACGCTGTTGCGCTTGCTCGCCTGCAATACCGGATCGAGTTAGGTGGGTGTTACGCCTACGCGCTGGCGAAGCAACGCGCGCTGCCGCTGTTGACGCTAGACCCCGACTTTGGCAAAAGCGATAGTGAACTGGTAGGGCTCGGGTAATGGCATCGGGTAATTTGCTTAAAGAACTGCAACGCCGCAACGTCATTCGCATGGCCGGGCTTTATCTGGTCGGTGCGTGGTTGGTCACGCAAGTCGCTGCGACTTTGCTGCCGGTATTTGAAGCGCCGGGCTGGGTGATGAAGGCGCTGGTTGGGCTGTTGGCAGTTGGGTTCTTGGTGGCGCTAGTGATTTCGTGGGTGTTCGAGCTGACGCCTGACGGCCTGAAGCGCGATGGCGACGTCGAAGTTACCCAGGCTATCGCACCGCAAACCGCTCGCCGCATGGATCGCATGCTGCTGATGGTAATGGCCCTGGCATTGGGCTACTTTGCGGTGGACAAGTTTGTGCTCGCATCGGGCCGCGTTGCCGGTATGCCAGCGCCAGTTGCCGCCGCAAGCAAGGCCACGACCGCGACCGCGACCGCGACCGCGACCACACCCGAGGTCGAGGTCGCGGCGGCTAGCGCGCTCGGTATCGCCGTGCTGCCTTTCGACAACTTAAGCCCCGATCCGGACAACGCCTTTTTCGCGGGCGGCATCCACGAGGAAGTGCTGACGCGGCTGTCGCGCATCAACGATCTGCGGGTGATCTCGCGCACGTCGATGGAGAACATCGCGCGCGAACATCTGCCATTGCCGGAAATTGGCCGCCGCCTGGGCGTCAGCCACGTTTTGGAGGGCAGCGTGCGCCGCGCCGGTAATCAGGTGCGCATCACTGCTCAGCTGATTGAAGCGGCCAGCGACAAACATATCTGGGCCGAAAATTACGACCGGCCGCTGGATGATGTGTTCGCCATCCAGACCGAGATCGCGCTGGCCATTGCCGGGCAGCTCGAGATCGCGCTAAGCCCGGCGCTGCAGGGCGTGCTCGCTCAGCGCTACACCAACAATGCCCAAGCCTATGACCTTTATCTGCGGGCCATCGCGGAGCGGCGGGTGCAGCGATACTCCGATGGCTTTCGCGCGATGGTCGCGCTGCTGGAGCCAGCGATTAAACTGGATCCCAATTTCCTGCAGGCGCGCGTCGCGCTGGTGGAGGCTTATGGCCGCATGGTCTGGTTTCGTGCGGATTTGGATGGGTCCTTCGAGGTCAAAGCCGGTTTACTGCTTGCGGACATCGTGCGGCGCTGGCCAGGGACTAGCGAGAGCCGAATGGCCCAGGCGCAGTTCGACTACACGGTGCAGGAGGACTACGCAGCAGCGCTGGCGCAGTTCCAGGTCATCGAGGCCGAGCGCCCGAACGATGTCCTTGTCGTCAGCTATGTGGGCGCCAGTCTGAGGCGGCTCGATCGTTTCGCTGAGCAATTGGTGGTTGCACGCCGTGCCGTACTGCTCGATCCAGAAGATCAAACCGCGCAAGCGGAGCTGGTGCTCGCCCTGACCTCCAACGGCCTCGCCGATGAAGCCATCGCGCTCGCCGAGGAAAACCTGCGACGTTGGCCGGAGTTGTCCTATAGCCACTTTCAAGCTGCAGAGACGAAGCTCGAGCTGCGCGGTGAGCGCGCACCCTTGCTGGCGCTGAACAAAATTGACTTGGTCGGTGCCCCCGGTCCGATGTTAGCGCTCGTCGCCGTCGCCAGCTTTGCCGACGGCGATATCGATGGCGCCGTCGCCACGCTCGATAACGCAGGCAAAACCCTATCGGGCTGGGAGGCGAACTGGCTGTTGGCCGCCCAAGCGGAGCTGCTGCTGCTGGCGGGTCGCGACGCCGAAGCCCGGCCATTGGTGCGCAGGGCATACGCGGCGGCCCGGCAGCTGATGCAGGACGAACGCGCCGCCTCTGAGGAGTTCCACATAAGACGGTTTGCGCAAGCCGCATGGATGGCCGCACTGGCGGACGAGCCGGAAGCCGCCCGCGCCCTGGCAGCCAAGGCTACAGCTGGAAGGGGACCCGCGCAGGAATCGCAACGGGTCGGCGCCTTGGCGCTGTCGCGGATGCATCGTTGGCTGGGGAATCCAGATGCGGCTTGGGAAACGCTTAAACCGGTGGCGGGGCACCCTGTCTCCTTGTCAAATGGCCGGCTGCGCGGTCTCAAACCTTACTACGACGCCCTGTATGGCGAATCGGCCGGCTATCGGGCCTACATGGCGGCATTGGAAGCTCACTGACAAGTAGTAAAGCTGCGGTAGGATTGAACGCATGCTTTACCTCGAAATTTTCTTTACTTTATAATTTGCTTACTTTAGATCAGTAAAGGAGCCCACCATGCAGACCGTTAAAGCGACTGTTTCCAGCAAAGGGCAGGTCACGTTGCCCGCCGCCATGCGTGCCAAGCTCGGCATCAAGGCCGGTTCGCACATCCACTTTGAACTGCGCGAAGGCGAGCTGGTGATCAAGCCGGAGGTTCCCATGAGTGCCTACTACGGCATGCTCAAAGGCTTTGATCTGGGTGATATTGAGCCCGAGAAAGAGCCGGACAAGGATTTTGAATGAATGTTGTCGACACTTCCGGCTGGATAGAATTTTTCAAGGCAGGTAGCAACGGCCCTATCTTCAAGCCAGTGATCGAAGACCACCCCCGCCTGCTGGTGCCGACGATCGCCCTGTATGAGGTGCACAAGATTCTGAGCCGTGCGCTGCCGCCTGCGCTGGTGGCGCAAAGCTTAAACGTGATGCGGCGCGGCCGCGTGGTGGATTTCACCGACGCCCGCTCCATTGCCGCATCCGAAGTTGCCCTGCGCTTTAAGCTCGCAATGGCCGACGCCGCGATGTACAGCGTGGCACAAGAATTTGGCGCCACTTTTTGGACGCAGGACGCGGACTATCAGGGCTTCGCGGGCGTGAAATATTGGGCTAGGTCAGCGCCATGAAAATCCTCGCCGAACTGCAGCGCCGCAACGTGATCCGCATGGCCGGGCTTTATCTGGTAGGGGCGTGGCTAGTCACGCAAGTCGCCGGAACCATTCTGCCGATGTTCGGCGCACCCGATTGGCTGGCGCGCAGCGTGGTGATCTTGTTGGCGATCGGTTTTGTCCCCGCATTGGTGATTTCCTGGATTTTTGAGCTGACGCCGGAGGGTTTGAAGCGCGATGCCGATGTGCCAATCGCCGAATCCATTGCGCCGCAAACGGCGCAAAAAATGAATCGCTTATTGCTGATGGTGTCGATGCTGGCGATTGGCTATTTCGCGTTTGATAAGTTCGCGCTTGCGCCAAAGCGCGACGCGGCCCTGGTGGTGCAAACCACGCAGCAGGTCACCCAACAATCAATCGCTGAAAAATCAAAAGTAAACCCAAACTCCATCGCCGTGCTGCCGTTCGTAAACATGAGCGGCGATGCCAAAAACGAATATTTCTCCGATGGCATCAGCGAAGAAATTTTGAACGTGCTGGCGCGCACGCCTGCTTTGCAAGTAGCGGCGCGTACCTCGTCGTTTTCGTTTAAGGACAGCAAGCAGGAAGTGCTGGAAATCGCGCGCGAGCTGAAGGTGCGCATGATGCTGGAAGGCAGCGTGCGCAAGCAGGGCGATCGGGTGCGCATCACCGCGCAGCTGATCGATGCCAGCAGCGGTTTCCACGTCTGGTCACAAACCTACGACCGCGAACTGAAGGACATCTTCGCCATTCAGGACGAAATCGCCAAGGCGATTGGCGATGAACTGAAGGTCCGCGTCGGTGGCGCGGGAGCAGGCGGCACCTCAGTTAGCGGCACCAAGAACCTTGAAGCCCACGACAATTACCTGCGCGGTCTGGCGCTGTGGCAGGTGCGCCGCGACGACGAACTGTGGGCGGCAAAAGAAGCGTTCGAGCGTGCCATCGCAGTAGATCCTAACTACGCCCAGCCCTGGGGCGGACTGGCGATGCTGTACGCCGTGCTGCCCGACTATACGGTGCGCATCAACAACGCGGGCGCCTATTCGCTTGGGCAGCAAGCGGCGCTGCGGGCGCTGGTGCTCGATCCGACGCTGGCGGAACCGTATGCGGCGCTCGGCAGCATCGAAAGGAACCTGTGGCACCTCGACACTGCCGCGGCCTTGCTCAAGCGCGCCGTTGAACTGCGGCCCTCCTTCGCCAGCGGCCATCAATGGCTGGGCACTCTGCTGATGTTAACCGGTGACCTGGGCCAGAGCATCGAGTCGTTGCAGCGTGCGGCCTCGCTGGATCCGCGCTCGGTGGTCATTGCCAACAATCTGGCAGCCGTCCTGATGATCGCTGGCCGCAATGCGGACGCGATCAAAGCCTGCAAGCCATCGCTTGAGTACGCGCCGGACTCCATGTTGTGTGTTCCCCCGATCGGGCTCGCGCACTTGCTGGATGGAAGGCGCGATTTGGCGCGGTCTTATTACGAGCGTTGGGCTGCAAACTGGGGCGTCGGCACTGATCGTCAGGTCGCCGAGCTGCTCGCGGCGCTGGAAGGGCGGGGTGATCGCCGTGCCTTTGCGACTCAACTGTCCGCGTGGCCCAGCCGCAGCGAACTCGACCCCAACAGCGGGAACCTGTTCAGTAGCTTTGACACTCCTGCCCTGCTGGTACTGCTGGACGAGCGCGAGCTCGCGATTCAGTACCTGTCGCAGCCCGATGCAGTCAGCTACATGATCTGGGGCATGCTGCTCCCGGTGCACGACCCCATCCGCTGCGACCCGCGTTTCCGGGCGGTGCTGAAGAAGCACTCGATTACCGACGCGCGGGCAGCGAAGCTTTGCCAGGGGAAGCCTTGATATGAAAGTTCTCGCCGAACTTAAGCGCCGCAACGTCAGCTTCGGGCCGGATGCGCCGACACGCAGAGATTTCCTGAGAAACGCCTCGCTACTGACACTGGGCGCAGGGCTGGGTGCGTTGCCTATTTGCGGATGGAGCGTCGGCGACGACATCCTGCGGATTCGCGGCTTCACCGACCTGAGCACGCTCGACCCGCCGATGACGCTGTCCGGGGCCGAAGGCATGATCGTTGAGGCGATCAATCTCAGCCTGATCCGCTACCGCCCCGGCGACACTTGGGAGTGGCAACTCGACGCCGCCGAGGCTTTCGAGCAAATCGACGATACCCACTACGCCTTCCGCCTGCGTCCGGGTATCCAGTTC
>Ga0209490_10004401_pt1 | contig 13010 bp, 15 predicted proteins | sample MAT06_FD_187209 | JGI IMG/M metagenome (GOLD analysis project Ga0209490, IMG submission 187209) | Freshwater microbial communities from Lake Fryxell liftoff mats and glacier meltwater in Antarctica - MAT-06 (SPAdes) (version 2) | ecosystem: Environmental > Aquatic > Freshwater > Ice > Liftoff...
TTAGGCGCTGCATCAAGCTAATCCGTGCGAAATCGCTTTCGATCAGCGCGCCGCCCACTTTTACGACCACCGTCATAGCTGCCAAACCCATTCAAGAATGGCCTTCTGCGCGTGCAGGCGGTTCATCGCTTGCGCTTGGGTCAGTGAGCGCGGCGCGTCGATCACCGCATCGTCGACCTCCACGTTGCGCCGCACCGGCAGGCAGTGCATGAAATACGGATCGTCGCCCAGCGCCAAATCGCGCGTGCTCAATCGCCAGCTGCGCTGCGCTTCGCGCGCGGCTTGCTCGCGCGCCGGATCGTCGTATGCGCCGACGCCACCCCACGCTTTGGCGTACACCACATTCGCACCCGCAAGGCTTGCATCGCGGTCTGAACTTATCCTCAGAGAGCCGCCTTGCGCGTGCGCCAGCTCTCGGGAGTAATCCATCACCTGCGCATCCAGATCAAACCCTTCCGGCCGCAAAACGGTGATATCAAAGCCCATCCGCGCGGCGGTGGTCAACGCGGAATTTGGCACCGCCATCGGCAACGCTTTGGGGTGATAGCACCACGCCAAAACGAACTTCTTTTGCTGGCACTGCGCTCCAAACTGCTGCTGCAATGCCAGCCCGTCGGCCAGCGCTTGGCACGGGTGCCAGAACGCCGATTCGAGATTGATCAGCGGTACGCGAGAAGCGCGCAATAACGCGCTAAATACCGCTTCGTCGCGGTCTTCAGCATAGTTTTTCAACGACGCAAACACGCGCACGCCGATCGCGTCTACATACGAGCTCAACACGCCAAACGCGTCGCGAACGTGCTCGACAAAAGCGCCGTCCATGACCGCCCCATCGCGCCATTCAAAACTCCACGTGCCCTGCCCTGGATTCAGGGTCAAACAGCGTGCGCCAAGCTCGGCAGCCGCGAGCTCCATCGACGCGCGCGTGCGCAAACTGGGATTGAAAAACACCATGCCGAGAGCGCGCCCGGCAGCGCGTTGATCCAGACGCTCGCGAGCGCTTGCGTGCACTTGTGCGCGCTCAAGGCACGCCGTCCAGTCGCTCAACGGCAGCTGCCGCCAGTCCACAAAATGGCGCGTCATAACAGGCCCTTGGCGTCGTCAAAGTTGAACAGTCGATTGAAATTTTGCAGCGCTTGCGAGGCAGCGCCTTTGAGCAAATTGTCGAGCGCAAACCCCAGCAGCGCGCGTCGCCCGCGCGCCAGCAAACCAATGTCGATAAACGGCGTTGAAACCGCAAAGCGCAGCTCCGGCAGCGTGGCTGAATGCAGGCGCAGCAGACGTCTGCCTTGATAGAAATCGCGATAGATTTGATCGAGCTCCGCTTGCTCCACAGCGCGGCACAGCGACACGCTCAATGTGCCCCAAATGCCGCGGCTAAACGGCCCTGAAATCGGCACAAAATCGAGCTCAAGGCTTTCGCCCAGGCACTGTTTGATTTCCGCCAAATGCTGATGCGCAAACACTTTGTAGGCGCGCAGATTGCCCTCGCGACGCGGGAAATGGGTCGCTTCCGACGGTTTGATGCCCGAGCCGGTGGCGCCGGTAATCGCGTTGATCGAGGCGTGTTCGAGCAGATTCAAACGCGCAAGCGGCAACAGTGTGAGATTGATGCCACTGGCGAAACAGCCCGGATTGGCGACATAGCGCGTGCGCTCGGTATTCGGCAGCGCGTCGGCCAGCCCGTAGACAAACTGCTCAAGTCGGCCGGGCGCTGGATGCGCAGCGCCATACCAGCGCGGGTAATCTAAAGCGTTGCGCAGGCGAAAATCAGCGCTTAAATCGATCACTGCACCTTGGTAGCCGCGCTCGAGCAGCGCCTCGACCAGCAGCGCCGCCTGGCCATGCTCGGCGCACACAAACACGCAGTCGAGTGCGGCCACATCGAGCGCATCGGGTGCAATAAACCGCAGCGTAGAGCGCCCAGCCAGGCGCGGTTCCACTTGATCCAGCGTCAAACCTGCCTGCGAGCGCGAAGTCAGCGCCGTAATCTGCACTTCGGGATGGCGCAGCAGCAGCTCAACGAGCGCCAATCCGGTATAGCCGGACGCCTGCAATACCGCAGTTTTGATCATGCGCACGCCCTCAACGCGGCTTGTAACAGCGGCTCGATCGTGGCGGATAGCGCGGCGGCGCGAGTGCTTGAATAGCGTGTCTGTTGAGCGTCCATATAGCTGTCTTGATTAAGTTCAAGTTGCACGGCGTGGATGCCGCGCGCGGGTTCACCGTAGTGGCGCGTGATGTAGCCGCCTTTGAAACGTCCATTAAAGACGTGACTGAAGTGCGCGTGCAGAGCGCACTCCTCAAACAACGCATCCTCAATCTCGGCGCTGGCGCTTGAACCGCCAAATGTGCCGAAATTCAGATCAGGCAAGCGCCCCGCAAAAAAGCGCGGCACGCGTGCCGGAATCGAGTGCGCGTCCCACAGCAGCACGTAACCATGCAGCGCGTGCAGACGCGCTAGTTCAGTGCGCAAAGCCGTGTGATAGGGCTGCCAGTAACCGCATATGCGCTCAGCAACCTCGGTTTGATCAGGCTCGCAGCCCGGGCGATACAGCGGCTCATCGTTAAAGCTGGACAGCGGGCACAGGCCGGTTTCGCTGCGCCCCGGATACAGCGTCGCGCCATCCGGCGCGCGGTTCAGATCAACCACGTAGCGCGAGAAAGTAGGCACCAAAATCGATGCGCCTAAGCGCTCAGCCAGCGGTGCGTAGAGGTCGGCCACAAACCAATCAGTATCGGCAAGCGCATGCGCCGCTGGCGTCATTCGCGCAGCGATCGCCTCCGGCAGCTGCACGCCATGGTGCGGCACGCTGATGAGCAGTGCGCAATGTCCTCGGTTGAGCTCGAAGGTCGTCATCGCTGAAGTTTACACAGCATGCCGTTCGGCCTATTCCCGAACCGGGGATCGTTGGTGTTATAGTTGACCAACACACCAAGACATCTAACCCACTAGGCCCCGCACATGAACCTCTCCTCCCCCACTTCCCGCCTCGTTTTTGGTTTCCTAGCCTTTAACCTGGTGCTGTGTTTTGCAGTTGGCAAACGCGCTGAGCCCAGTGCGATTGTCACCGTCAAGCCAACCGAGCGCGTCGAGCTGGTCGTGGCGGTCGAGGAAGACATCGTCGATTTCATCACCATGCCGCTGTTCAGCTTTGCGGGCCTCACCAGCGCCCGCAAAGCCCCGACCCTGTGATTTAAGCCGATCGATATGGCCGTGACTTGGAATAGCGAAACGCCGATTTATCGCCAGCTCAAGGAGCGCGCTGTGGCGATGATCCTTGATGGCGAATGGAAAGAAGGCGACGCGCTGCCATCGGTGCGCCAAGTGGCACAAGATTTTCAGCTCAACCCGCTCACGGTGTCGAAGGCCTGGGGCGAGCTCAGCGATGAGGGCTTGGTCGAGAAGCGCCGCGGTTTAGGGATGTACATCGTTGAAGGTGCGCGCAACGAGCTGCTCAAAGTTGAACGCGAAAAATTTGTGCGCGAGGAGTGGCCAAAACTGCTCGAACGCCTTAAGCGCCTCGGCCTTGAGCCGACGCAATTGCTCGCGCTAACCGCCACCCACACTACGTTTCAATGAGGTAACCCTGTGTCAGAACTTAAGTTTGAACCCGCACTTGGCCACGAGCACCATTTCGTCGATGCGCTTGCCAAAGCATTGCTGCCAATGATGAGCGAGGCTTTTAAGCCGGCGCGCAGCGTCAAGCCGATTACAGCACTTGAGTTGCCGTGGGTGCCGACGCAGTCATGAGCGTGATCGAAGCAAAAGCCTTGAGCAAACGCTACGGTACGAAAATAGCGCTCGATGCGGTCAACTTAAGCGTGCCTGCCGGGCGCATTGTCGGCTTGATTGGCCCCAACGGTGCCGGCAAAACCACGGCATTAAAAGCCATTCTCGGTTTGACCGATTTTTTAGGCGAACTCAAAGTGCTGGGCCTCAATCCGCACAGCCAGCGCGATGAGCTGATGCAGAACGTGTCGTTTATTGCCGATGTGGCCATCCTGCCGCGCTGGATTCGGGTCGCTGACTTGGTCGCATTTACCCAAAGCGTGCATCCGAAGTTTGATCGCGCGCGCTTTGATGCGCTGATCAACAAAACCGAAGTGAAATCGAAGGCCCGTGTGCGCGAGCTATCCAAAGGCATGGTCGCGCAGCTGCATTTATCGCTGGTCATGGCGATCGACGCAAAGCTGCTGGTTCTGGATGAGCCGACGCTGGGGCTCGACATCATTTATCGCAAGCGCTTCTACGACACGCTGCTCAACGACTATTTTGACCAGGAAAAAACCATCATCGTGACCACGCACCAAGTGGAGGAAATCCAGCACATCCTGACCGATTTGATCTTTATCCAACACGGCCGCATCGTGCTGGATGCCTCAATGGACGCGGTCGCCGAGCGCTTTACCGAGGTGATGGTGCCCGCCGCAAAAGCCGATTTGGCGCGTGCGCTCAAACCTCTGAACGAACGCCAAGTGTTCGGCAAGCATGTGTTTTTATTTGATTCGGTGGACCGCCACACGCTGGGCGAGCTCGGCGAGATCAACGTGCCTGGCGTCGCTGATTTATTTGTCGCCACGATGAGCGAGCAAGCCGCATGAACCACCTATTGCCTTTGTTAAAGCGCGAAATGAATGAGCACCGCGGCGGCCTGCTGTTAACGCCGTTTATTGTCGGCGGCGTGCTGGTCCTTTTTCTCATATTGGGCCTGATTACCAGCCTGACGCTCAAAATTCAAACCAGCTTCGGCGGTGAAATTGCGCGCTATGCGCTGCAAAGCAATCCTGAGTTACTGGTAATCACCGCAAAAAAAGCGCTGCAAGCTTTCGGACTTGCCGCTGCCGCGATTATTAATTTGACCTGCGCGATAGTCGTGTTTTTCTATTGTTTAGGCACGCTGTATGACGATCGCCGTGACCGCAGCATTTTGTTTTGGCGCTCGCTGCCGGTCTCCGACGCGCTGACCGTTTGGTCCAAAGTGCTGATCGCGGCGGTTGTCGCGCCATCGATCGCTTTTGTGGCGGTGATTGCCACGCAGGTGTTGATGTGGATTGCCGGATCGGTTGTGGTGCTGTCGATGGGCGGGTCGCTGAAGGCTATGTTTACGGGCGACCTTGCGGGCCTAACCAGTGTGGCGCGCCATCTGGTCGCGCTGCCGCTGCACGCACTGTGGGTGTTGCCGCTGGTCGGTTGGCTGCTGCTAGCTTCGGCGTTTGCCAAATCCAAACCGTTTTTGTGGGCGGTGCTGCCACCGCTGGGCGTCGCGATTGCCGACAGTTGGTTTGACGTGACCAGCACGCTAAGCCTGCCGAAAAATACCGTTTTCAAGCTGATCGGGGAGCGGATTTTCAATGATCCGCTGCCGATGGCGGCCAATTTGTCGCAAGAAGGCGTGAGATTGGCCGGCAGCCTGATTCCCTTCGCGGCTGCGCCATCTAGCGTGTTTAGCGATTGGCCGGTTTATTTACAGATGTCCAGCCTGTGGATCGGCGCTCTGCTCGGCGTCGCGATGATTGTGGCGTCGGTGTATCTGCGCCGCAAGAGTGAAGATGCGTATTAAACCGGGCTAACACCCAAGCGCGCTCCTAGGCGATCTCCGCTGGAAAGCTAATCACCTGATCCAGCGCGTTTAGACCCAGCAGTTTCATCAATAGCCGATCGACGCCCATGGCCACGCCCGCACACGCGGGCAGGCTGCTTGCTAATGCCGCAAGCAGGCGTTCATCGTACTGAACGCACGGCTTGCCGCGCTCAGCGCGCACGCGCAGATCTGCCTCGAATCGCGCGCGCTGCTCAACGCAGTCGGTTAGCTCGAAGTAGCCATTCGCTAACTCGATAGCACCCCAATAAAGCTCAAAGCGCTCAGCCACCGGAACAGGATCTAAGCGAATTCGCGCCAGCGCGCACTGGCTAGCAGGAAAATCGTAGACCACCAGCAGCTGATCACTGGCAAATTGCGGTTCGATCAAATGGGTCAAGGTCAGCTGCTGCCAGCCGTCGCGGTCTAACTCGCCTTTAAAGCCGGGGTTGATGCGCGCAAATTCCTCGAGTGGCGCGTGAAACGGGTCGAGACCGACGTAGCGCTCAAACAGCGCGCGGTAGCTGAAAGTGATCGGCTCGCGCAGTGGCACTGAAAATTCAAGCGCACACAGAGTCACCAGTTCGAGCAGCTCGGCAATCAGCGCGTTGAGGCTCATGCCGGGCCGATACCACTCCAGCAGCGTGAATTCCAGATTGTGGCGTGACGAGCGCTCGCCTGCGCGAAACACGCGCCCCAGCTCGTAGATGGCGCCTAATCCAGACGCTAGCAGGCGCTTCATCGGAAACTCAGGACTGGTGCGCAACCAGCGCGTGGGGCCGCTGGTCGTGGTCACAAAACTCTCGATCTGCGGATCGCTGGTGGCTGCCGCGCTCAGCAGCGGCGTTTCAACCTCAAGGATCTCGCGATCGTTCATAAAAGCACGGATCAGCGCGTTCAAATCGGCACGCGCGCGCAGCGCAGCGGCGCTTGTCGTCGGTCGAAATTCGAGTGGGAATGGCGGCAAATTCATGGCTTTGGCACGAGATTTTGGGAGGTGGCGTTTGGCTGTCATCTTGCTTTCGTCAAGCGCGATGCAATATAAGCGGGATCTCCTACGAGTTAACCCGAGTGACCCACGATAATCGGCCAGAGGTGCTGCGCACGGACGTGTCCGGCATGCCGCTGGAGTGGATTGACTTCCAGCAAGCAACCAAACTCATTTGCCTTGATCAAGTGAGCTACGCCCTAGGCCCGGTGCTGTACCGCATCCTCGGGGGCATGAGCGCGCGCACTGGCTTGCAAAGCTTTGTCGACGTCAATGCGATTATTGCCACCCACGGCACCAATCCAGAGCTCGCCGGCCACCACGAACGCTACACGCCGCCGCTATCGAATTTCGCGCTGTTTCGCCGCGATCACAACGTGTGCTTGTACTGCGGCAATCAGTTTCAGGCCCACCAGCTATCGCGCGACCACGTGCGCCCGCTCAGCCGCGGCGGCGTGGACGCTTGGGGCAATGTGGTGAGCGCCTGCAAAAGCTGCAACAACTTCAAAGGCGGTCGCATGCCGGAAGAAGCCGGCTTGCAGCTGCTCGCCATTCCCTTTGCACCGACCCACGCCGAGTACGTGTATCTGCAAGGCAAACGCATCCTTGCTGACCAGATGGATTTTTTGCTAGCGCACTTCCCGCGCAATTCGCCACTGCTTAAGCGCGTAATGGCCACGCGCGCTGCTTAACGACACCCAACCGCGCGCACGGCGCAGCTGCGAGCGGTTAGCATCGGCGTTTTCACGGTTGAAGGTGCGCTCATGCTGTATCTGATCGACGCCAGCATCTATGTTTTTCGAGCGTACTTTTCGGTTCGCGATGAGTTTCTCGACCGCGACGGCCAAGCGTGCCACGCGGTCTTTGGCTTCGCGCGATTTTTAAGCGAACTGCTTGAGCAGACCAGGCCGCAGCACATTGCGGTGTGTTTTGACGAATCGCTGACCAGCTCGTGGCGCAACACCATTTACCCGCCGTACAAGGCCAACCGCGAGCTGCCGCCGGCTGATCTGAAGTATCAGTTCATTGGCTGTCGCGCGGTGACCGAGGCGCTTGGCATCGCGTGCTTCGCCGACCACTCGCTGGAAGCCGATGATTTGATCGGCGCGCTGATGCACACCGCGCGCGAGGCCCGCATGCGCTCGGTGATCGTCACTGCTGATAAAGACCTAACCCAGCTGATCGAGCCGGATGACGTGTGGTGGGATTTCGCACGCCGCGAAAAGCTCGATGTGGAAGGCGTGCGCGCCAAATTCGGCGTGCCGCCCGCGCAAATTGCCGAGTTTCTAGCGCTGACCGGCGACCCGGTTGACAATATTCCCGGCGTGCCAGGCGTGGGCCCTAAAACCGCCGCGCAACTGCTGCAACATTTCGGCGGGCTTGAAGCCATTCTTGATCGCGCGGCTGAAATCGAGTTTTTACGCGTGCGCAACGGTCGAGCGATTGCCGAGTTCATCGCCCATCATCGCGCTGGAATTGAACTTGCCCTCAGACTGACGCAAATTCGCGTGGATCTAAGCCCGGTCAGTGAAATGGCGCAGCTTAGGCGCCGAATCCCGAAACTCGACGACGTGCTTAAACTCTGCGAGCACTACCAATTTGGCCCGCTCACCCGCTCGCGGCTGCTAGCGGCTTGAGCCTAGGGGGCGATTTTTGAAACCGCCCCTTAGGTGTAGGCCGAGCCTAAGCCCGGCTCAAATTACCAAATTGCGATAAGCGACTTGCCACTGCGTACCATCGGATCGGTTGGCTTGCAGTTAAACGCAGCCGCAAACGCCGGCATGTTTTTCGGCGCGCCGTTGGCACGGAAGCGAGCCGGCGCGTGCGAATCGGTAACCAAGCGCACGGTCATTTCTTTGTCGGTGTAATTGCGCCGCCAAACGGTGGCCCAGTTCATGAAAAAGCGCTGGTCTTGGCTGATGCCATCCTTGCTTGAGGCCGCTTGCTCGGGATGCGCGCTTTTCAGCGCATCGTAGGACACCGTTAGGCCGCCGAGATCGGCAATGTTCTCGCCCAAGGTCAGCAAACCGTTGACCTTTTTGCCGGCCGCTGCTTCATATGCGTTGAACTGCTCGACTAGCTGCTGCGTGCGTTTCTTGAAACCGGTCGCGTCGGTTGGCTGCCACCAGTTGGCGAAACTACCCTGCGCGTTGAAGCGGCTGCCCTGATCGTCGTAGCCGTGCAGCATTTCGTGGCCGATCACCGCGCCAATACCGCCATAGTTTTCAGCGGGATCGGCTTTCGGATCAAAAAACGGCGGCTGCAAGATGGCCGCCGGGAAGGTGATGTCATTTTGCAGCGGGTTGTATTGGGCGTTCACCGTCTGCGGCATCATGCCCCACTCGCCACGGTTTTTAGGCTTGCCCACTTTGGCCATTTCATAGGCAAAGTTATAGGCCAACGCGCGGCGCACGTTACCGACGTAATTATCGGGCGTGCTGCTCAATCCAGACCAATCGCGCCAAGCGTCTGGGTAGCCAATTTTCGACACAAAGCTGCCCCACTTTTCGAGCGCTTTGCTGCGCGTTTCAGGCGACATCCACTCGAGTTTTTCCAAGCGAATTTTCAGAGCGCCTTTGAGTGAGGTGACCAGCGCTTCCATTTGCGCTTTCGATTCAGGCGGGAAAGCCACTTCGACATACAGCTCGCCCATCGCTTCGCCGACTTGGCCATTAACGGTATCGAGCACGCGCTTGAAGCGCGGCTTTTGCTCTTTTTGGCCGCGCAACGCTTGCCCGTAGAAGGCAAAGTTCTGGTCGGCAAACGGCTTGGCCAAATAAGGCGCCGCGCTGTCAATCATGTGGAAGCGCAGATAGGCCTGCCAGTCAACCAGCGGCGTGGACTCAAGCATTTCGCTCAATTGCTTGAAATACGCCGGGTTGGCCAATGAGATTGTGCCGGGGGCGGCTAAGCCTGAGTCGGCAAAGTAGCTGGTCCAGCCAAACGTCGGCGCCAGCGCTTCGGCATCTGCAACGCTGATGGGGTTGTAGTATTTGGACACATCGCGCGAGAGCTCTTCGCTTGAATAGGACTTGTCCGCCAAAGCGACTTCGATGGCCAAAACCGCCGTTGCCTGCGCGCTTGCATCCGCATCGGTCGCGCCCGCTAGCTTGAGCGTGGCTGCGATGTGCTGTTGATAGGCCTCGCGCTCGACTTTGTGCGCATCGCCGACGTAATAGGTTTTATCCGGCAAACCCAAGCCGCCGGGGCCGACGTAGGCAATCACCAGGTTGGGATCTTTGAAATCTGATTCAGCGCCCAAGCCAAACAGCATCGGTTGCCCAAGCGCCTGCTGTGCGCGCAAAAAAGCCACGATCGCCGGGGTGGAATCGAGCTTGGCAATTTGATCAAGCTCCGCTTGGATGGGCTGCAATAAAGCCGCGTCGATCGCCGCTTCGTTCATGCCGGATGCGTAAATATCACCGACCAGCTTGCCGATGCCGGTGCGCGCCGGATTGGCTGCAAGCTGCTCGGCGAGCTGCTTTTGCACCGCCAGCGAGCGCTCGGCGAGCATCTCGAAACTGCCCCAAGTGGTGCGATCAGACGGCACCGGATTGGCCGCCAACCAGCGTCCATTGACATGCGCGTTGAGGTCCGCACACGCGGGAGCGGCTGGATCTAAATCGGCCGGATTAAAAGCAGCCAGCGCGGGCAAAGTGCTGCTATCGAGCGTCAGTGGCGCGGCTACCGGCGCGCTGGTCGCGACCGTTGCGTTCGGTACTTCGACTTGATCTGCGGGTTGAGATGCTTTCTGGCAGGCGCTAAGCGCGAGGCAAGCAGCGATGGCGATGGCTAACGACGAGCGAATTGGGGTCATGGTTTGAGAGTGCGCTGGGCTAAAAAAGTGCGCGAGGGCTAGCGCGGAGCTGCGCACTTTTGCATGTGCTGATGGTATGGAATGCAATGCGCAACGCTCCTCACCGGTCTATGAGTGACCCCACCTTCGATTTGAGCTTTTTATGCGCGCCGTCGCCGCCAGCTTTTTCCTTGCGTTCATTGCCGCCACCGCGCACGCAGCCTCAATGTGCGAGACCGAAAGCGCGCAGCTGCGCCGCCCGCTGCTTGAGCTGTACACCTCGCAAGGCTGCTCAAGCTGCCCGCCTGCAGACCGCTGGCTGGCGGGATTAGCTCCAGAAGTCAGCGCCGGTCGCTTGAGCGCGGTGACCTGGCATGTCGACTACTGGGATTATTTGGGCTGGAAAGATCCGCTATCGATGCCTGAAGCCAGCGTGCGCCAGCGCTGGTCGGCGCGCCTGGCGAATGCCGTCGTGTACACGCCCGGCGTTTTTCTCAACGGCCGCGAGCACCGCGCGTGGCAGCAAAGCCGTTTAAGCGCCTTCCAGCCAGGCCCGACAACCATCAGCTTGAAGCTCGTCGCCGAGCGAATTGGCGGCGAGCTCAAGATCGACGCCCGCAGCCAGCGCGCGACGCCTGATTCGAATATCGTGCTGGTGCTCGTGCAATTGGCCCACTCCAACACCGCCGCTAAGGGCGAAAATGCGGGCCGCAAACTCGACCATCAATTCAGCGCGCGCGCCCTGCTCAGCGCCCCATCCGGCAGCCCACAGCCCATTCAAACAAACATCCCGTGGCCGCCCTACCCCGCCGCCCTCGTTGCCTGGGTTCAATCGCCCAGTGGCGACGTGTTGCAAAGCGCGCAGTTAAATCTCGATGAGTGCACGCAGGCACGGTAATGCTTTGGCCAAATGCTCAAGCAGAGTTGAGATTCACGCCGAAACGCGCGCCGCGCAGCGTGAACGCGCTGGCGATAAAGCGCGTGCCGTCGAACGCCCCGTCGGCGGCAATCCATTCAGGCCCGCCGCCGTCGGGTTGATAGGTGTACCAGGACACCACCAGCCGATCCGGGGCAATCAGCGCGAGGTTGAAGCCCTCGCAGCTGGTGGTGGGGTCTGCATGCCGGCCAAGTGCCTTTGATAACGCTGGGATACGTTCCAGTGGCTGCGCCCGACCGGCTGCAACAAGCGATACCGCGCCAGCGCAGGTCAGCGAAAACCGCTTGCAACACTCGCCAATGCGCTGAAGCTTACGGCGTATGACAAAACCGGATTACGCAAGGCTCCCGCCAACGCACGCATCAACGCGCGCATCGACCGGGTCGCGGAAGAGCAGTTGCGCTACGTCAGCGAGCACACCCAGATGAACGTCACCGGAGCCCTGCGCGCATCGATTGCGCTGATGTACGACAAAATAAGGCGCGAGCATCCGCGTCCGGCCGACATCTTAAAACGTGCGGAAAACTTCATCGCGATGGGCGACAGCGGTCGTGAAGGCGGGTCGGAAAATTACAAGGCTGATCTCGCCGCTGCCTATGCAGGCAAGCTGGCCGATGCTGATCGCTGACACCGGCTTCTTTTACGCGCTGGCAGATCGCAGTGACCGCCATCACGCGCGCGCTTTGGCGCTGCGTGAAAGCCTTAGCGAGAGTCTTATTACGACCTGGCCCGCGCTGACTGAAACCACGCATCTATTGAATACGCGACCTGCGCCGGCCGTCAGCGCGCGCTTTTTCAGGCATATCGCCGACGGCTTTTGCGCCGCGCACGCAATTGACCCCGCGCACCTGCGCCGCGTGTCGGCCTTGATGAGCAAGTACGCCGACCTGCCCATGGATTTGGCCGACGCCTGCCTGCTGCTGTTGGCCGAGCATCTGGGCGATGGCCGCATTCTGAGCACCGACCGCCGTGACTGTCAGACCCGTCGCTTCAAGAATCACCAGCCATTTCGCAACCTGCTGGTGGACGATTGAATCTGGCCCGGACTTTTGCTGAATTTTATCGCCGCGCGCAAACGCTGCAGCGGCAGCGCTGCACGCAATCGTGAGCTGTCGAGCGCGCGCAAGCCGCGCGCTGGCAGCGCTGGCTAATTTAGGGATCGATCCAACCCGACTAAGCGCCAAAGGCTTCGGCACCGATAAGCCCTTGCGCCCGCGGCATGAGTGAGGTGGCCGAACAGTCTGGTTTGACTTAGGGAGGCGTTGTACAAAGCATTGCGCGCAAGCTCACAGCCGCGGTTCGATACCATCAATCGGGTATGCAATGCCTTGGGTGTGCACCTTGTTGCACAGACGAAGCCGGCGCATTCAAGCTGATGCCCAGCGCGCATCGCGCGGTAGGTTTTTAAAATTGTGCTGTACGCATCCGAGGAACCAACTCCAACAAACTGCTTGCGCACGTTTTAAAAGGGGTCTATTTAAATGACTCACTATTTCTAGGGTTGGCAATATTCGCTCCGCCTGCGGTTGCGCTACCAGTTGGACAAGTACAGCTCAGGTCGGCTTGGTCTATTCCACCTGTTAGGTCGTTGTCGATGCCGTCTCTACATTGATTGGCGCAGTTGAGCCCTGCTTGCAATTGAAAACACGCGCTTGGCACAGGAGTGATTAAATTTTGTTGAGTATCTCTTGCATTAAAACTATAGGT
>Ga0209490_10004410_pt1 | contig 13000 bp, 8 predicted proteins | sample MAT06_FD_187209 | JGI IMG/M metagenome (GOLD analysis project Ga0209490, IMG submission 187209) | Freshwater microbial communities from Lake Fryxell liftoff mats and glacier meltwater in Antarctica - MAT-06 (SPAdes) (version 2) | ecosystem: Environmental > Aquatic > Freshwater > Ice > Liftoff...
ACGAATCGCCTGATCCTCTGGAACAGCCGCGATCGCGTTATCAAAAGCACGAGCTAGACCATCAAAGTCTTTCACATCTGCTGTGACTCCAATCCCCTTGTGACCTACAACAGGCTTGACTGCAACAGGATACCCAATCCGCTTTGTGACGGCTAGCGCTTCTTTGAGAGTGTAAACGATGCTGCCGATAGGAACTGGGAAACCGAGGGTATGAAGAAATTTTTTGCAATCGTCCTTTCCAGTTGTGAAATCTGAATCAATGTGGCTGTCCTGATTAAAAGTGGTGGCGATGCCTCTTACCTGCTTACGCCCATAGCCATACTGCATCAGCCCTTCATCCCACAGGTAAAAAGTAGGAATACTCAATTCATAAGCAGTTTTAAGCAGTGCGTAGACTGTAGGACCTCCATAGACAGAATCTCGGAAGATGCCTTGGAGTATTTCGATCTCTTCTCCAATCCTGAACTGCTGGTTGCGTGTAATGGCTTCAAACCAATCCCATACGCAGTAAATGATCGCTCGACTCGTTCGTCGGTGCAAGGACTGTACGGCTATCCTGGTTGACTTTGTATGAGCTTGCAAACTCCATTGTGTTAGGTGGAGATCCATCTCAAGCTGATTGACTTCAGCGATAGTACGGGCAAATAAATGGGCATAGGAACCGTAAGATTCATCTACTAGCTGAGGATAGCGATCGCCCACAGCAGCTATGTACACATCTAGTGGAAGCAGCGGATGATTCTCAACGATGTCAAAATCAAAAACGGCAGCGGCTGTCTTGAGGTATGGATTTGAGCCGATATAGTGCCGCATATTAAAGACATCAAACGCATCAGATGTAAGCGCGTTCACCCGCATCATTTCTATACTTTGATCCAAAACCATAACTCGCTGTTATATTTGTTCACCTATTCACACTAGCCCTTTAAGCTATAGTTTCCTCTATCAAAGGGAGTGAATTTTTACTACGCTTAATTCGATAAAATTTACCTCTATCTAAAGAAATGATTCTTTTGAAAGGGGCAATTAAAAATTGAAATAGCTATAGTTAACTAGCACGTTGTTGGCAGGTCATAACCTTATGAACAAGAACGATAGAAACGCCACGACCTTTGACTTAAGGGAAGAAGTTCACACATTAGCTGAAGCTGCTTTTCATAATCACCTGATCTCTGGACATGGCGACGGCGAATATGATAACGAGTATCAAATCGTGCATGATGGCAAGCCAAGACACATGCTGCTTGCGGATGCCCGCTCTTTCTTGAATGCTTTGCTAGAACAGAGTACCTGATCCTTTTTTGAAATCTACCGAACGACTGTACTGATTTTCCCAATAAAAATGTTTTATTAGGAAATCATCACATTCAGATTTGGAGATTTTTATGACTATACAAGAGGTTCATGAGACAAATTCAGCATCCCGCAAGAGCGATCCAGAAACCCAAGACAGCGTGGCGCTTCCCGAAACGCATGGGCAACTGGTGATCATTGGTGGCGCTGAAGATAAGGAAGGTGATTGTAAAATTCTGCGTGAGTTTGTGCGTCGGGCAGGCGGGCTACAGTCTCGGATCGTGGTTATGACCGTGGCAACTGGGTTGCCTGGAGAGGTGGGTGAAACTTACATAAATGTGTTTGAGCGGCTAGGTGTAGAGTCTGTCGAGGTCGTAGACACTGCCAAGCGTGAAAATGCAAGCGATCCTAAAGCTTTAGAGTTGATCCAAGGTGCCACAGGCGTGTTTTTTACAGGTGGCAACCAGGCTCGAATTACTGAATGTCTGAAGGACACTGAACTAGACAGCCTATTGCATCGTCGGTTTTCTGAAGGCATCGTTGTTGCTGGCACTAGCGCGGGGGCTGCAATGATGCCTGACATGATGATTGTTGAAGGAGAGTCGGAAACCAATCCACGGATGGAGGTTGCCCAAATGGATCAGGGTATGGGTTTTCTACCGGGTGTTGTGATTGATCAGCACTTTGCCCAGCGAGGGCGACTCGGACGATTGCTTTCTGCGATCGCTCAACAACCTGTCAATTTAGGGTTTGGTATTGATGAAAATACTGCAATTGTAATCAATGGCAAAGAGCTAGAAGTCATTGGTGAAGGAGCAATTACGGTGGTTGATGTCGCCAATCTCACCTATACCAATGCTGATACTCTTCTAAAGGATGAACCTCTTGCTCTATGTAATACAACGCTACATATTCTCCCTCATGGATATGGGTTTGATCTAGAAAAAAGAACTCCTATTGTTAAAAAATAAGCTTAGCCGCAAAAATTGACATTTTGCAATAGTCCCATTCAGTAGGGCTTTTGGGGATGATTTCGTAAAATGGGTTGAATGGAGGCGAAAAATCATCAACGTGAGAATGCACAGAGAATTATGTGTACGATTCGAGCGTAGGCATCATTAAATCTAAATAAGGCAGAATTAGTGCTGTTTCTGCGGCTACAAAGTTGGACGCGATCGCCTCTTGCAAATTTTGATAGGTTTGCCTCCAGTGGTTATTCCGCTTATATGCCAGCAGAATTGTATCTAGCTAACCCAGCATTTTTTCCTTGAACAGAAGATCACCATCTCGCAAAATTGACGGCGCAATATAGCGCAAAACTTTCGTCATATCGTATTTACAACGCGGTCTATGTTGTTGAATAAGCTCTGAATCGACTTGGGTAAGTTCCCGTATCGCCAAGATTACCAGTTTCTCGCCGTGTTCTTGCAGGAGACGAAATGCATAAATTTGGAAAAAAAGTAATCGTTTGCAGCAAGCTTACCTTTTCCTATTGAGCATCGATCGCCGTCACATCATGAAAGTAGCTGTAGTCCACGACACGCTGTCCGTTGGGCAACGAGAAAATTACATCCACAAACCGCTGATTCCAAATCAAATCGCGCACGGCATAAGATTCACGAGCGTTAATGGGCTGGGCAACGGTTTCATCAAGCCCCGTAAGTGACACGATAATATCTGCGTCGCTGTTAGCGAGGGATTCGGCTGTTTCTCCATAAAGGGGGCTATTTTCGTCGATTGGGTGCATGGCAGTCCAAGACAAAGTGAATAGAGGACTGTGGCTGCGTACCAAATTGAGGTCATAAATTCGCCGCATGGTGTAGCCTTCAGCCGTGGTTTCCGATCGCACCAGCGTTGCCCATAGTCGCGCTTCCAAAATTTGGTTGCCACGATTGTTTGCAGTGCGAAACATCAGGGTGGGGTTGCCATCGTAAGGAATGACAACCGCCACTCGGCTAAAAACCACCCGTGCTGATGGGCGAGAAAATCGGGCAAACATCAAGCCGGTGATCATGGCAACCCCCAATAAGCCAATCAGCGCTTCGATCGCCACGAGCAAATTGGCATAGAGGGTTTTGGGATACATTGCGCCATAACCAATGGTTGCCATCGTTTGGATGCTAAAGAAAAAGGCATCCACTAAGGAACCAGATCTGGCATTGGCGATCGATTCACCTCCTAAAACGTAGGCAATGGCAAACACTAAATTACTCACCAAATAAAGCCCAACTGCTAAGCCTAAGAACTGAAGCCAGGACATGGTGAGCAGCAAGTGATAGAGATCGCGCCAGAAGGCGGACTTGGCATTGATCTGCAAAAAGGTGGTGCGCCCGTTAGGACTCATCAGCGTTTTATAGGAACGTCGCCGACCCATTTTGAAGTTGAGCGAAGATTGTGACTGGGGATTTGTCGGACTCTGAGGATGCTGAAAATCGTCAGGATGTTCGATTTTGGTCATAAATAGCTACTCGCGATCGCGATTGCATTCAGTCTCGATTATGGCCGAAAGCATACTGCTCGATTGACAAAAAGTGGTTGACAAAAAGTGATTGACAAAAAAGCCGTTTTTATAGTACTTTTATACTATTCACTTCATCGCTCCTAAAGCTAGCTGCCCCCGAAAGCATTGCTGAGGGGGCTTTTTTGTCGATAGTTTTTGGCTCAGCCTGTGTTTCGCATTCCGGCGGCGATGCCGTTGATGGTTAGCAATGCACCCCGCAACAGTTCGCCCTTGCTGTAGCGCGATCGCACGATGCCCGATGCCGCCTCATCTTTGCTTTGACGCAGGCGCTTTAATAAGGAAACTTGCAGGAAGCCAAGGGGGACAATTGTGCCGTTTCGTAACTGCACCGATCGCTGCAAATCTGGGTCACCATCCAACAGTCGCTGATGTCCCGTGATGGTGAGAATCATGTCGCGAGTTAAGTAAAACTCGTTGGCAATTTGTTCATACACCGGCTCAAATCGCTCCCGATCTTCGGGATGCACCAGTTCATTCATGTAGTGTCGCGCCATTTGCAGATCCACCTTGGATAAGGTCATCTCCACTTTAGAAATCACGACTTTGAAGAACGGCCATTTGAAATAGAAGTAGCGCAGTAGCTTCAGGTGTTCTTCAGGGTGATCTCGCAAAAAGTCCCGCAGGGCAGTGCCCACGCCATACCAGGCAGGCAATAGCAGGCGGCTCTGCGTCCAGCTAAACACCCAGGGGATCGCCCTTAGGCTTGCCAAGTCGCGCTTGCCGCCGCGCCGCGCTGGACGGGAACTGATCTGCAATTGGCTAATTTCGTCGATCGGGGTGACGCTATGGAAAAAGTCGATGAAGTCGGGTTGCTCATAAATCAGGGCGCGGTAGTGAGTCCGCGATCGCGCCGCCAACTCTTCTATAATCTCGTGCCAAGGCTCAATTTCATCGAACCCAGTGCGAAGCAAACTGCTCTGAAGCACTGCTGAAGCGACCTTCTCCAAGTTATAGAGCGCCAACTCTGGCAGGGAGTATTTAGAAGCCAGCACTTCTCCCTGCTCCGTAATTTTGATGCGTCCATTCACGCTGCGTCCCGGTTGCGCCAGAATTGCTTCGTAAGCAGGACCGCCGCCCCGACCGACTGAGCCACCCCGCCCATGAAAGATCCGAAGTAAAATGCCGTAGCGTTCAGCCAAGGATTGCAATGCTTGCTGGGCTTTGTGAATTTCCCAATTACTGCTGAGGAAGCCGGAGTCTTTGTTGCTGTCGGAGTAGCCCAGCATCACTTCATGCAAGTGCGGCTTGAGTCGCCAAGATCGTTTTTCGACTGGCAGATGCGCTTCGGCATCGGGATTGTTCCCACCTGCCAGCATGGTGCGATATAGCGGCATTTCAAAGAGTTGGGTTAAAACAGCAGGCGCTTTTTGTAAATCTTCCACTGTTTCAAACAGAGGCACCACGCGGATCGTGCTAATGCCCGTTCCCGGATCATAGAGTCCTGCTTCTTTTGCCAACAGCATCACTTCCAGCATATCGCTGGCATCATGGCACATGCTGATGATGTAGGTATGGCAAATTTCCGGACTAAATTCCTCATGCAGGGTGCTAATCATCCGAAAGGTTTCGATCGCTTCGTTTGCCTTCTCAGAAAACGGCAGCGCTCCAGGAATTAACGGGCGGCGGGTTTGCAGTTCCGTAGTCAGCCAGTCAATCCGTTCGGCTTCAGTCATCTCGCGGTAGGGCTTGGGCAGCAATTGCATATATTCCACCACTTCATCAATGGTGTCTGCGTGGCGGGTGCTTTCCTGGCGGATATCCAAATGGGCTAGGTGAAAGCCGTAAATTTCAACCTGACAGGTGAGAGTTTCTAGGTCACGACAGGTGAGTCCAGTTTCGGAAAGATTACTCTGAATCAGCCGTAGTTCTGCCAAAAATTCTGCGCCAGACCGATAGAACGTGGCGCGTTCTTGGTCAGAGTGAGTTTGCTGAACATACTCGCCCTTATACATTTTGAGGCTGCGATCGCGGGTATTTTCCAGCCGCGTTTGAATATACGCCAGCTTGAGACGGTAGGGTTCTTGACGATAGCGAATTGCCAGCTTGTCGTAAATGGCGGGAAGTTGCAGTTGATCTTGCTCCAAGGACTCTAGCAAGTTGGGCAAGACATCGCTCCAATGCAAGGAAAGGCTGAGCAGATCGATCAGCTTGCCCACAGAACCAATGTATTTATTCAGCACCAAATTTCGCTGATAGCAAGCGGTTTGCCAGGTGACTTGGGGGGTAACGGAAGGGTTGCCGTCGCGATCGGAGCCGACCCAAGAGCCAAATCGACAAAAATCGTAGCTGGGTGGTTTAATGCCAGGAAAGGATTCTTTCATTGCCCACTTGAACCGCTGATGCAACTGCGGAATTACATCAAATAGCACTTCCTGAAAATAGTGCAATGCGTAGTCCACTTCATCCAGCACCGTTGGCTTAAATTGATGCAATTCATCGGTTCGCCACCACAACCGCACTTCTTCGGTGAGTTGTTCGCGCAGTTGGTTTTCATCAATTGAATCAATATCTAGCCCTTGGAAGGCTTGGCGTTCTTCTACTTGGTCAAGCTGGCGCAAAACGGTCGCGATCCGGCGCTGTTTATCGCGAATGGTATGGCGCACAATTTCAGTAGGATGGGCAGTGAACACCAACTGAATGTCCAACTGCTCTACTAACGCTTGAATTTGCTGAGGTGGAACATTTAGCGCTTGCAGTTTAGGAAATAACCAGTGGAAGGTGCCCAATGCCCGACGCGTTGCCGGATCTTGAAGCGTTTTTTCTAACAGATCAGCTTCTAAGCGGCTAGCGGGGGTGGTTTCTTCACCAGGGCTGGAAATGCCTGAATCTGGACTGTTGGCATCGCGAACAGCCGCTCGATATTGCAGTTGATCCCGTTGTTCGTAGTGTTGCTCGACAATGTTAATGAGCTGAAAATAAAGGGCAAAGGCACGGGCAGCCCGAATTGCTTCATTTAGATCGAGCTTCTCAACCACCTTAAGGACTTCAGACTCAATAAAAGTGTTTGCCTGTCCTTCAGGCGAACACAAGTCGCGAAGCTGATTTAGCAGATCGACGAGTTGTTGCCCACATTCTTGCCGTAAAACGGACTCCCAGGTTTCTTCAACCGATTTAAGCCGCATCTTAAGGAAAAGGTCGGAAGTGGATGCCATAGACATCTCTGCCACTGTTCTAGGTTCAATTGCTGTACTGGAACTAAACGCATCATCCGCCGAAGAACGGGTCACACTCATGGAGGCTCTTTCTAGTAAGACATCAAAGTATTCTATGGGCTATTTTCTACCTGTGAAGTGGTTCAGGTGACCAAATTTTTTTAGCAGATATGCCTGAACTAATCAGGATTGACTGTATCAACCGATGATAGGGCTGAATTGCCAAGGTTTAACAGCGGTAGGCGATCGCCCCGAAACACTTCTTCTGCTAATTTGCCAATCTCTTGAGAGACTTCTGCTAAGGCTTTTCCGCCAACTAAGCCAATCAACAGGGGGGCGGTTGCCAGACTAATCAATAGCTCTAAAGCTGGGGCAGGGAGAGAAGAAACCGGGGCTTTTGTGGGTGAGCGATCAGAAGTTTGCATGGTGAAGTTTAACTATAATTTTTGTGAAGAGACTTTATTTGTGCAGTAATAAAACGTGAAAAGAAAATAACTTAGCCTGAATAAAAGCAATATTACCTGAGCGCTTTTTAAAATTAGGTGTTCAATACTGGTACGAGATCCGGGTTGACACTAATCATGGCATTGAAACTGTGACTTCATCGTAAACTATGCCAGGTCTGATCAAAATATGTTATCCCTATGGGGCGCGATCGCTGTTAATTAAGCCCTGTCTCTATCTAAATCAATTGCTGATGCTAATGTTCTCATGCTGAACGCCGATACACAACTCCCACTCTCTTCTGGAACACCCCAAAAATCTGCGATCGCTCGTAGGCACTTAAAGCATTGGCTACAGGAGGTTTTTGGACACAGCCAAGCTCATATCAAAATTCGTTTGAAGGGAAATCACCTTCACATTTTGGTGGAAAGTGACCCCAGTCCAGATGCAGAGTCCATTGTTGCGGCGCTGTCACAGGCTTTAGCCGCTGATGCTCCAGAGCGCTCTTTGCCTCTTAGTTCTGAGCCGCTCAGATCTGCCCAGATTCATCGTCTGATTGTGTATGGGCGGCGCATCGGTGACCCTCAGCCGCTTTGGACAAAAGCGATCGATTTGAACTGGAACGCACCTGCAACCTTGGGCGATCGCGCTTTAAGTCCGCCTCATCCAAATCCTGATCAGTCTGTGGATTTGGCTCAAATTGATCCAGTGATATCCGCTTTTGCCCAAGCCCAGCAGGGAGAACCCGACGCGATCGCCCGATATCTCAGCAGTGCGCTCAGCAGTTTGGGTGTTGCCGTGCGTGCCAAAATGGAGGCGGTTCACCTTGAGCGATCGTCGTCTCAGTCCCCCGCCAATTTGGCAACACCGAGATTAACGATTGTTTGCGAGTCGGCTTATAGTCCCGATCTGTCTTTATTAAGAGATGTAATTGCCCAGCGGCTCAGAGAACTGGAGCTTCAGCAGATTCGAGATGCGGTGGTGGTTGGGCAGGTAAGCGGTGAGCTACGCCCTGAATGGGTGTTGCGGGTTGATCTAACCCCAACGGAAAATATCCTCAAAGAATGGGCGCGATGGGGCGATGTGCAGGCGATCGCTCAGTTGCTGAATCGCCAGTTGGCAGGGCACGCAATGAAACTATCGGCGCTGCTGAAAGAGTCTACTTTGCATCTCTCCTGCGTTGGGATTAACGGCACGGTGCCCGATCAAGCCAGCGCGATCGCGGCGATTGAACCGCTACTGCAAAGATCACTACCCCAGGGAATCCAGGCGGCTGCCCTCTACGGTGTAACGACTTTTGCAACGGCAACAGCCGACTCTCCTGCTTGGGTTCACTGGCTAGAATTACCGGCTGCCCACAATGCATCCTTGGCGAACACCACGCTCGATCTTGCTCGTCAAGGCAACTTAGAAGCCGTTACTTTTTTGCTGACGCGATTGGTGAATCCTGATTTAAGTGCCAAGTTGGCAACCGGCGGCATTCGCGTCCAGATTCGCCAAAAAGGTGACTTGTTGCACATTATGACGGATGCGCCCAACTGTCCCCGTCAGGATGCTGTGGCTGCGCCGATCGCCCGGTTTCTCAAGCCGCTCCACATTGCTTCGGTATCGGGTGTGCGGGTCTACGGGCGACGCTCTGGACAGCGGCTCCCGCTCTGGCATTATGGGCTTGATTTTAGCGGCGATCGCTTCGTTCCTACCGCTACCCCAGAATTTGCCGCTTCGGATATCCATGTAGATGATTTACTGTCGCCTGCGGGTACCCTGGTGTCCTGGTCAGCGCACCCGACCACCGATCGCCGGAGTGCGATCGCTCAAGTTCTGGAACGCACTCTGGAGAAAATTCAGCGATCGCTGATCCAAACCCAATTCTTTATTCCGTTAGACTCTGCACCGCTGAATCCCAACCCTGCTTCAACTGAAACTCCTGACATGCCGAGCCGTCAGCGTTTAGGGATTGGTCTGGTTTGGAGCATTGTCGGGTTGCTGCTCGTTCTGCAAGCAGATTGGCTGCTGGGCTATTGGCTTCAGCTATCCTCTCAAGCCCAACCTCAAGCCCAAGCCCCTGCTCCATTGATGAGTAGCCCGAAATCAACGACTACCCCGAATCTATCGCTCAGCAAAAAAGCGAGTGATCCCGCCGCCTTCAATGCGTCCAGTTTTACCCAACCGGGCGAAACGACGCTATCTTTGCCCCAATCGACCGATTCAACCGATGCGAAGGTGCTACCCGCTTCTCCTATGCAGGCAAAAGCCGATACGCTCGCGACAACACTGGACTACCCCAGCTTTAACAGCCGCCAATTCGATCGCCAGCTTGCCGTTTATAAAAGCTACTTAGAAATTTTTGGTGCGCCCGATGTGCTGATCATCGGCAGTTCTAGGGCGCTACGAGGCATCGACCCGGTGGCATTAGAAAAAGCGTTGGCAAAACAAGGCTATATCGGAGTGCAGATTTTCAACTTTGGGATTAATGGTGCAACGGCTCAAGTGGTTGATTTGCTGGTGCAGCATGTGTTACCCCAGGACAAACTGCCGAAATTGCTGCTGTTCACTGATGGAGCGCGGGCATTCAACAGCGCCCGTATGGATATTACCTACAACGGTATGATCACCTCGGAAGGCTACCGCAGCTTAACCGCCGGTAAACCCCCGATCGCCAGCACAACGATCGCCCAAGCACCTACCGCCAAACATCAGCCCAATGGCACCTCCGCATCTGTGAATGAAGAAGTTGCCTCTACGGCGACGAATCGATATCAGCAGGTGAATGAGGCACTGACGAACCAGTTGGGCGGATTCTCGGCAGTGTATAGCCAGCGCGATCGCCTCAAAACTCGGCTGCGCGACCAGTTAATTAGCCTATTGCCCCCGGCGCTTTCATCCGGTGTGCTGGCATCCTCCGATAGTTTAATTAATTCCAGTTCCCCCGCTGCTGCTGCCAGTTCTGCTCCTTCGCTCTCTGCCGATGGGCAGGGCATGATCGATATTGACGGATTTTTGCCGCTGCCTATTCGCTTCAATCCGGTGACTTACTACCAAAAATATGCGCGGGTTTCGGGCGATTATGATTCTGACTACGAATCTTTTACCTTGGGTGGCGTGCAAACCGAGGCGATGATCGCGATCGCGAAGTATGCTCGATCCAAAAAACTACCGCTCGTATTTGTCAATTTACCCCTCACACAGGAATACCTTGACCCCGCTCGCAAACGCCATGAAGATGCCTTTCAGCAGCATATGCTCAGCCTTGCGCCTGAGTTTGGCTTCCTCTACCGCGACCTCAGCAGTGCCCTGGCAACTCAACCCGATTATTTCTCTGATCCCAGCCACCTCAATCGCTACGGAGCCTACGCGATCTCGCAACGCCTCGCTCAAGATGTGATGATTCCGTGGCAAGTCTCCAAGTAGCGTATTCTCGATACTAAAAGAAAAATTAACGACTAGCGATAAAGCGGAGGCGCAGTTGATTTCACGGGTTGAAAACCTTTTGCACTTCCGTAACGGATTGTTTTGAATTCGATCCGCCCGGTGTTGGGTTGATAGAGGGTGTAAGTTGCCTGTCCGGGGATGCGCCCCACGCTGCCCACGCCGACAATTTGGCGAGGTTGAACCGTGGCGATTTGAGGAGATGCCGGATGGTCTAGAGTCGCGATCGCAGATGCAATACTGCCCTGTTGAATTTCATACTGAAAGGCTAAGCCGGATCGTCCACAAAACAAGGTGTTTGCATCGGTTCTCAGCAGGCGATCGAGCATTTGAATCGGCGTAGTGTCGGGGGTTAATTCGTCGCTGACACTGACGGTGCTGCCGTGAATCATCAAGCAATCTAGCTCAAAGAAGCCAAAGTCAAGCGATCGCACCCATTCCACTTGATCACGGGGCACGGCATCCCACAGTGTTTTCACCGCTGGCTTACCATAGCGCTCAATCAATTCAGTCGGTTCGCCGGTGTGCCCCAACCCGTGCAAAATCAACAGTTGTTCTTCCCACCAACCCTGACACACTTGCGGCTGAAGTTCACCAGCACGCGGCGATCGCAGACGCTGAATCACTGCTAGGCTATTTTGCGTAAGAGCAATCACATCACCCAAAATATAAAGTTCTTCGACGGTCAAGCGCGATCGCTTCAACTCTGCTAGCACCGCCTCATAGGCAGCCAAATTTCCTTCAATGCCGCTCAAAACTGCCCACATATCCGTTCAACCTGTTCTATTTAAACTGTCTTAATTCAACTAAATCCAATTCGCGGCACTGGTCAAGGTCGTGCTGAATTTGAGCAGCATCCAGATTGCGACCAATGAAAACAAGTTGGTTACTCCGAGGCATTTTCCAATCATCGACTTCCATGCTGCATCGTTTACCGCTCAATTGAAAAATATGTCGCAGTTGGCTTTCGGCAAACCAAAGAATTCCTTTACCTCGAAAAATATCAGGGTTTAGATCATCTAAAAAATGTTGGAACTTGACCAAATTGAAGGGGCGATCGCTCGTAAACGACACCGATACAAATCCATCATTTACCAAATGATCTGAGTGATGCTCGTGATGGTGATGATCATGCTCGTGGTCATGCTGGTGATGATGTTCTGCCGAGTGATCTGCTGACTGAAGCAGAGCATCATATGCCTTTATATCGGTGTAGCCCACATCCAAAATCAGCGGCAGGGGAACTTTTCCACGCTGACAGCGGATGATTCTGGCTCCTGCTTTCGTGGCTTGTAGATAGCGTTCTAACTCGTCGATTTTCTGAACGGGCACTAAATCAGTTTTGTTGAGCAGCACCACATCCCCATAAATCACCTGGTTGATTGCGGCTTCACTATCAAAATGGTCGGGGGTAAAAGTTTCTACATCTACTAGGGTCAAAATTGAGTCGAGATGGGTCAAATCCCGGAGTTCTGTACCCAAAAACGTCAGGATGATCGGCAAGGGATCGGCAACTCCCGTCGTTTCAATCACCAAATAATCCACTGGTTCATCGCGCTCTAACACTTTATAAATCGCTTCCACTAGCCCGTCATTAATCGTGCAGCAGATGCAGCCATTACTCAATTGCACCATATCTTCGTCAATCGACATCAACAACTGGGTATCGATATCAATGTCACCAAATTCATTGACTAGCACCGCTACTTTTAAATCATCGCGATTATTCAAAATGTGGTTGAGCAAGGTCGTTTTACCACTGCCCAAAAATCCGGTAATGATGGTGACAGGCATTCCTCGCTTGGGCAAAGTTAGCGCGGGTGGATGGTTCATGGTTCCCTTGTGTGAATTGGTGGAATCGTTGGACTAGAGCAACATTTTGGATGGGTGCAAGATTAAGGCAACGTCTTTAGCGAAATAGGTCAAAATCAAGTCGGCTCCGGCTCGCTTCATGCTGGTCAAGGTTTCTAGAATGACCTTTTTTTCATCAATCCAGCCATTCGCAGCAGCGGCTTTGATCATGGCATACTCACCACTGACGTTATAGGCGGCGATCGGTAAGTTCGTCTGCTGTTTGATCTGGCAAATAATATCGAGATAGGCAAGTGCAGGTTTGACCATGATGATATCGGCTCCTTCAGCGATGTCTAAGTCAACTTCT
>Ga0209490_10004418_pt1 | contig 12986 bp, 11 predicted proteins | sample MAT06_FD_187209 | JGI IMG/M metagenome (GOLD analysis project Ga0209490, IMG submission 187209) | Freshwater microbial communities from Lake Fryxell liftoff mats and glacier meltwater in Antarctica - MAT-06 (SPAdes) (version 2) | ecosystem: Environmental > Aquatic > Freshwater > Ice > Liftoff...
GATGGCTCTCACATTGCCTGCGATGTCTTAACCGACACGATCTTGAGCTGGGGACTATTAAAACTCCAGGGCATCATGATTTTTGATGACTATGACTTTGGGTTTAAAGAGTATGGAACTCGCCAAGGCATTGATGCGTTTCTAAATAATTTTGCGAAAAAGATTGAGATTGTTCATCAGTCGCATCAGGTGCTCATTCGTAAGCAGGTGGCGTAAAGCCTGCTACGGATTAGACTGTTCCTATGGCCTGATTATCCCTCATCGTGGCTCAATCGAATTGCCAGCAAAATTTCTGCCAGGGTGCGCTGTAGGGCATAGTACCAGCCTGCTTTGCCGTCTAAAATGCCGCCTTTGAGTATCAAGCAGTAGAGCAAAATCACAGCGGGGGCAAAAGGAGTTTGGCGGCGGAGGCGATCGCCCCAACTCAACTGGGGGATTGGTGTTTCTCGCAGTTTTTTGGCCTCTAGTAGCATGTAGCGATCTTGTGCCCACAGCCAGCGACTCAGGGGTTTGCGATCGTCGTGGTAGATGTAGCCAGAGAGCGATCGCACGGTGCCGTTGATTGAGACGCGATGGGCGTGGCCATCGTTGTGGTAGGTGGCTTGGGGGGGGCGGTAAAGCACCTGGCGCGGTGGCAGCAGCGTCCCTCGCAGGGGTTGGCCAAAGACGCAATATTTGAACCGGGCGCTGTAGCCAGAGATGCGATCGCCATGTCCCTGAGCACGATTTGACGCATTATCGGTGTCATCATCTGGCAATGCCCGAATTTCCGCCAGCAGCTGATCCGATAGCACATAGTCGGCATCTAGTGACAGCACCCACGGCGAACTGATTTGGCTCAAACCAAAATTGCACTGTGCGGCAAATGAATCGAACGGACGCTGCAACAGCTTAACTTGCGGGTAGCGCTGCACAATTTCCAGGGTGGCATCGGTGCTGTAGCTATCAACGACGACGATGGTGGTGGCCCAGGTGAGCTGCGCCAGGGTGCGATCGAGATTGGGCGCTTCGTTGTAGGTCAAGATTAGGGGGGTGATGGTGTTTAGCTGCATGGCTGGCTGCTGCGCTCAGGCCGACGGTTGCGATAGGGTGCAGGCGCAGACCATTGATTTCCAAAAGCCAGGAAACCGTCCGGCAAACTTGAGCCGCATGTCTGAAAAGCCTTCTTCTCGAAGCAGTTGAGTCAGGGTGGCGGTCGAAAAAAACCTAACGTGGCCGCTATCCCACAGGGGATTGAAGTGCTGGTCGGTTTTGCCGCAGAGGGCGATCGCCAAATTTTTCCAATACCCGTGGTAGGGCGTGGTTAAAATCAACTGCCCACCGGGTTTGAGGCAGCGCTTGGCTGCCCGCAGCAGTTCGCGGGGATAGCACAGATGCTCAATCACCTCAACTGAAATCACAAGATCAAAGCTGTGGTCAAGTTCTGCGGGCAGGTCGTAGATACTGGCTTGAATAAACTGACACTCGATCACCGCCATACGAGCCGCCTGGATCCCAGAGGCCGAATTTTCGATGCCCACCACCTCATAGCCGAGCAGCGCCAACTGCTGGCTTAAGCTGCCATTGCCGCAACCCAAGTCTAAAAGCCGCGTCTGCTTGGGGGGCGCAATCAATGCCAATAAGGGTGGCAGCAAATAGGTGTGATGATGGATGGGCTTGGCGTCGGCATAGCCATAGCTAGGGTCAGATCGAGGGGTATCGGCTTTCATAAACAGGGGGTGGGGAATGGGGGATGGGACTGCCGCTCAAAATGGCGGTGTAGAGATCAATGAGCTGGGTGGCGATGCGCTCCCAGGTGTAGTGGGCTAAAACAAACTGACGGGCGCGATCGCCCATTTCGCGTGCGGCTTGGGGGTTTGCCAAACAATCCATCAGAGCGGTGGCGATCGCCTCGGCGTCAATTGCCACTACCTGGGCAGCTTGGGCAGCGATCGCCTCTGGGAAATTGCACCCGGCTGTAATCACGCAGGGCAGACCTGCCGCCATTCCCTCCAGCACCGACAGGCTCAGCCCTTCGGAATAGGACGGAGCCACGTAGATCTGACTGGCAGCCAAGGCCGCCTGTTTCAATTCGCCCGTGAGCATGCCCGTGAAGGTGACGCGATCGCGGCAGTTGGCGGCGACAAACCACTGTTCGGCGGTGGGTCGAAAGCCGATGTTGTCTGGCCCTGCAATGATCAAATGAGCCTGGGGATAGTGAATTTGAACGCGGCCAAAGGCGCGCGCCAGCAAATCTAGCCCCTTTTTGGGATCAATTCGCCCTAGAAATAAAATCAGCGATCGCCCCTGCGTCTCTGGAAAAGCAGCGTAGAACAGCTGGAGATCGGGCAATAGCTGGGTGGGTGGGGAAATGCCATTGGGCACAATCACAGCAGGCGAGGGCAAGTTTAGCGAGCGGATGTTAGCCAATTCTGCGGGGGTCAGCACCTGCACAGCGCTGGCATGGCACAGGGCGGGCTGTTCTAATAGACCGTAATACAACCGTTTTTTCCAGGCTTTGTACGACAGCGCCCAGGGTTCCAGCATGCCTTGGGGGCTAATCACGTAGGGGATTCGATGCCAACGGCAGATCCAATGCGCCATGAGCACCGGGATGGAAAAAACCGCGATCGTATGCACCAGGTCGTAGTCAGGCACCTGTTGCCAGAGCCACTGGGTCAGGGCGGCGCTAATTTTGTAATCGCCCCAGTGCCAGTGGGGAAAGTACTGGACGCGATGGCTGCCCGCCTCGACCCAGCGACCCAGCGGCACGTCGAGATCGGTGGCTCCGTTGGCGTTGGTGGTAACAATGTCAATCTGCACACCCTGCCACCCCAAGGCGCGGGCTAGCTCGACGGCAATGATGGACGGCCCACCATAGACTGCGCCGATCGCTGGAATCACGAGCAGGATCTTCATGGCGCGTTGTGGGGATAGGAGGGAGGACAGGAGGGGCGATCGCCTACCGTCACGCCCCGCCAACGGTGGTGGGCGATCGCATACTCAACGGCCTGCAAGCAGCCATGGGCAAAGCCATCGGGCGAAAACTGTTGGATGTGCTGGAGGGCGGCCTGCCCCATGCGCTGTAAGCCCAACTCTCCGGCGCTGGCCTGGTGCAGCAGCGACGCCAAGGCCGCTTGATCCGTGGGGTCAAAGCCAAATCCGGTGATGCCCTCCAGCACCAAATCCGCATAGCAGCCGCAGCGGTTGGAAACCAGCACGGGCAGCCCCGCCGCCATCGCTTCGTTCACCACTAGCCCCCACTGCTCGTGCAGGCTGGCATGCACCAGGCATTCGGCGTGCGCCAAATAGGGCAGCAGGTCAACTTGTTGCAGAAAACCGGGCAAATGCACCGAGTCGGTGAGGGCTAATTTGCCAATCTGCTGCTGCAACTGGGGACGCAGCTCGCCCTCACCGCAGAGCACCAAATCCCAGGCGGCGGTGCCAAAAGCAGCACGGTAGGCGGCATAGGCCGACAGCAGGAAGGGCAGATTCTTTTTCGGCACAAACCGACTGATGGCCAGAAAATAGCGCCGTGCCACGGGTCGAGGCCGGCAGGCAATCTGGGCGGGGGCGAAGGTAGCGTTGCCGACGCTGTTGTAGCCCGTAAAGATGGCGGCGATGGGCATACCCAGGTTTGCCAAGTACTGCTTTTGGGGCTGGCCACCGACCAATGCCGCGTCATAACGGCGAATCAGGCCGCGCTTGAGGGTTTCTTTCCAGGGCTGTCGGAGGGTGTCCTGTGCAGTAGTTTCCGACATCAGCACGGTCGGCGTCTGGTGCCACCGACCCCAGGCCAGCGCTGCCAACATGGCGGGTCTACCGTAACCTGCGATCGCCACCACATTGGGCTGTAGCTGCGTCAATGTTGCCCACAGCCGCTGGAGTAGCTGACTAAAGGGCGTCTGTTCTAGTTGGTTGGAGCTGAGAGACACGATCAGAAACGGACTGCCCGACAGACTCGTTTTCCAGGCATAGTCGGCTTCGGAGCGGGCAAGTTCAACCGCTGTAATTTGCCACCCTCGCTCACGGCAGGCGGCGTGCAGCTGCGTTAGCCGCGCCATGTGGTAGGGACCCAAATTCGTAAACAGCACAACGATATGGGTCATGACGCATTCCGTTTAACTTGGGGAGCAAGGGTTCTGGGCGATCGCTTCTTGCCAATGGCTTCCAACAGCCGCACCAGGCCATAGCCAAACACGATGGGAAACAGCACCAGCAACGTAATATCTCGCCCCAGATTAAACGTCACTCCCAGCCCTGCCAAAAATAGACAGAGCCGCAGCGAAGACTGGCTTTGCACCCACAGGCGCGACAACAACGCCGCCCACAACGCCAGGAGGAAAGCCGGCGCGATCGCCCCAAAAAAAGGACCAAAATTGACAATGCCCTGCCCCAGAAACCCTGTGGCGATCGTGGCCACCACCCCAATATCACTAGAGCCGCCGCCAAAGCCCCGCAGCAGCGCATAGTCGATGCCAATCAGCGGCTTGCCGGGCCAGATCGCACGCGGAATGACGTTGGCCAGCTCTGCCAAATAGCGCCCGCCGTAGCTCAGGTGCAAAATCCCTTCTTGATAAAACGTGTTGACATAGCACAGCTCTTCCAGCATGTTTAAGCCCAAATGCTTTTTCTCCGCTAGCGGCGCGGCACCCAGCGACGACCCGTCTAGCAGCGCCCCAAATCCCACATTGCGGTAGGTAATAATCAGCGTCAGCACCTGATTTAGCACCACAAATAAAAATGCCGTAATCAACAGCTTGACCCACCATTTATGCCGCGAAAATAACGCATAGCTGAAATAGGCCGGAAACACCACGGCGAGCAGCTGATTGCGGGCACCCAGCAAAATGTAATAGGGCAGCGCCAGCAGAAAAATTAGCCCGTTGAACCATTTGGCAAAGGGCTTAGTTTGCAGCGGCAGCAACGTGCCAAAGAATGAACAGATCAGCAGATAGAGGTAGCTGGCCGTAGAAACAATGAACCCCGTGGGACCCGCTCCTGCCGCCGCCGCCCGTTCCCACATTTGCCCGCCCGTTCGTGAGGCGATTGGCAACAGAGCGGCGACAATATTGCCATTGGTGCGGCTGATGCCATACAGCAACAGCATCACCCAAATACCGACCAGCACCGTTAACAGCCGCGCTGGGTCAAAGGCAAATAGATTTTCACTGGGACGCACACTGCGGATCAGGCGGTTGGATAACGCGGGAAGCAGCAGGCGAAAACATCCCAAGAACAGCATGATCTGGAGATAGCAATTCTCCAATATTTCTTGAGAAAATGCTTGAAAATTCTCTGGAGTATAGGCTAACTCCATAAAGTACCAAATAAAAGTAGTGCCATAAACGGCCAGCGCCGGAATGCTCCACGCCCGGTTTTTATACGTGGCGATCGCCTCAATCACCAACCCAATTAATAGCCCTAGGGCAATTCCATAAAACGGAAAAATAACAGCGAGCGGTTGATCCATATTCTCGAACTACATCACACTCTAAAAAACCCTGAAAAGAGATTTACGTCCTCCCTAGTGACCCCGGCAGAGGATCCCCACCCACCATGCCTTGAAGCCGCTCCTGAAGCCGCAGCAAGCTGAAGGCTGACAGGTCAACCGACTGCCTAGAAAGCGCTAAGAGCAGCTCAGGATGATTGATCCAGTTCTGCAACACGGCGGCGATCGCCTCAGCGGTCACGGCTGATAAAATCACCCCATTGACTTGATCTTTCACGACTTCTCCACAAAATCGGGATGCAATGATCGGCAGTTGCCATGCCTGCGCCTCTAGCTGCGTTAGCCCAAAGCCGTCGGAGAGCGTCGGAAACAAAAACACATCGGCAGTTTGATAGAACGGATCTACGGCATGGCGGGGCACCGAGCCAAACCAGCGCAGGTTGGGCAACGCCGCAAATTTGGCAGATTGCAGCGGTGGGGAGCCAACAATCCAAAACTCAATCGGTTGATTGACCAGCTGTGCCGCCGCCTGTAATAGGGCAGAAATCCCCTTGCGCACAATAAACTGCCCCAGAAATAGGACGCGCAGAGGGCGATCGCCAGAAAACTGCGACGGGTACGTCCGTTGAAAAGCCGCCGCCCCCCCCGCAGGAGCGTAGGCCAGAGGCATCACCTGGACTTTGGCCGCTACGCCCACCTGCTGAAGCGCCTGGGCAGACCAATTAGAATTGACCACAATGTAATCCGCAAGGCGACACTCCTCACGCCAGTTGTCCCAATACGCCGACGGTGCCCGCTGCACATCTACACCCAAATCGGCATAGGTAGCGCCATGATCGATAAATTCTTGGTAAACCTTAGCCTCTTCCAGCCAGCCCGGATCAATTTGTCCCAGCACCGTCGTCCAGCCCTGCTGCTTGGCATAGCGAAAGATTTCCAGCGCCGCATAGCTATAGGCAAACAAAACCGGAGTTGACGGCAACTGAGCCAGCGCCGGCTGAAGCGACATTAGCGTTTTAATCGTCTGCTGTTGAAACCACTGATTCCGGTGCAGGATTCGTTGCCAGCCATTTACGCCGCGAATGGTTTGACTTACCTCAAACCGCAGAGCAGCACCGGTCCAGGCATATACGGGAGCAGATATGAGGCCAAGGTGAGTGCGATCGCGCAATCGAGACAAACCAAAGAACGGCCACCCATACAGCCGCGACGAAGATGGCACCCAAGCATCCGTAATTAGAGCAGCAAGCTGATACTGGTGATGCAGCGCCGCCGCAACAGCATAGTGCTCCCGAGCACCCAGTTGACAACAAATCCACATCATCACATTTACATCCCCCCTAATTTGATCCCATCGCACCCCCCACATAACAATTGCGACCCCCCACACTGCAATGCGCACAGCAACAGCAACCTTTAACGCTCACCGATGCGCCCTTGCGGAGGGGGTGTGGGGGACGGGCTTCGTCCCCTGCTGGGGGTTTGGGGGAAACCCCCAAGGCTGTTGGCTCGGTGCCAAGCAACCTAACCACCCCATCAGGCCGAAATCGGCAGCGCCATCAGCAGGCGATACAGCTCCAACGGCAAAGGCTGACGTTGATGCCAATGCATAATGCCATGCTGCATCCCCGCCATTAGCCCATGCAAATGAGTCAGCGGCAGTTGGGTTTGCCACGATAAGCGACTATAGCTAGCCAGCGATCGCACCAATTCAAACGGCAACCACAGCAAAGGAGTATGCAGCAGATGATTCAGCACCCGATTGCGCGGGCCATAGAACCCCATGCGGCGATAGTTGCGCGACTGGGGGCTGACCCAATGGTGTACCCGACAGCCCGGAAACGCATGCACCTCATACCCCGCCGCCCAAATTCGGGCGCATAGCTCCGATTCCTCCCCCTGATGAATAAAATCGCAGCGGTATCCACCCAACTTCACAAACAAGTCTTGACGAATCAGATGGGCGCAGCCGACATAGGTAAAACACGGGTAGGGCGTGAGATCTGAAGCAGCGGCTGGCGTCAAACTGTCTACCAACGGGAACGCTAAAGCCGCCACATTGGGATGCTCATGCAGATACGCAATAGCGCGATCAGGTCCATCAGGATCGACAAAACAAGAGTCGTCATCCAAGCTAAAAATCAAATCAAACGGAGCCTGCGTGTTGCTGTAGTTGCGGTTGACAATGTAGCCCGTGCGCTGAGCATTGCAAATCACCTGTGCCCGTTGCCGAATCGTCTGCCAATATTCGGCAGAAACCGCCTCGCTAGCGTCGTCATGAATCCATAGGGGCAAATTTTGCCACCGAGGCTGCGCTGCTAGCAACCAGAACAATTGGTGCAAATCCTGCTCGCGATTGCGGGTGGTGATCACAATTCCAGCGTTCATGGGAAATCATTCCGGTATTCATGAGTAACGCTAAAGCTCCCTAGAGGAACGGGCGCTGCACTGGTGCGGTATTTGATCACACGAGCAGGATTACCCACGGCGATCGCCCCCTGCGGCAAGTCTTTAGTCACCACACTACCCGCCCCCACAATCACATCGTCGCCAAGGGTGACGCCCTTGAGCACCACCACATTTGCCCCCAACCAAACGCGATCGCCCAACTGCGTGGGGACTGCCACCATCGGCTGTGACAACGGCGGCAGACCCATAGCTTGTCCATGATCGTGATCGGTTAAATAACATCCCGATCCAATGGCACAGTGTTGGCCAATCCGCAGAGATAGAACGGCATCGAGAACGGTATAGCGATTGATGTAAGTATGGGCACCAATATAGATTTTGGGGTGCGATACGGACGCGCCGCTGCACAGTAACGTGACGCCACGATCAATAGCGCAGTCATGCTCAATTTCAATTTCTGCGAAGTTGCGCGGAATCTCAATCTGTCGCAGCCAAACATAGCCGTGCAGCTTGACCCCCAACGCCCGGTAATATAGATTGCGCCAGCGGCTCTTTAACCCTTCCACAGTAACCCCCCGTAGAGACGCGATTCATCGCGTCTCTACCGGATATTTATCCGGTATGACCACATGATTGATTCATTCGAGATGGGCAGTAGGCTGTCCGGAATGATTGGGGCGGGGAGTTGCAGGGCGCGCGATCGCCCCCATTCCTTGCAGTTTGCCCCAGAGCAAGGCAGGGAGCGATCGCCAGCCCGCCGCCGACACCAGCGAGGCGGCAATGCCAAACAGTTGCAGCAGTGCCAGCTTGCCATAATCTTGCCAGTGCCGCCGCCGCAACACCTGCGTCATCACATAGTGGCGGTTGACCAGCTCCATCTTGGCCACCGCCCCCACACTATTTTTGTGCTCACCCGGTTGGCTATCGTGAAAAATTCGCGCCGTGCGGCCATTGGCCAATTGCCAGCGTTTGCCCACCGTGAGCGACAGGGTTAGATCTTCAAACAATGAATATCCGGTGAAATGAACTGAAAATGGCGGATGAGGCAGAACTTCGCGTCGATATAAGGTGCAGCCCAAATTTAGCCAGTCTACTGGTACCACTTCGGGCAAATCGGGACGGTCTTCGGGCAACAAATTCAACCCTGGCCCGATGCACCGCCCAGCATAGCTGGCCTCTGACTGCCCATGCAGCACCCGAAACAGCAAACGGCTGACTCGCCCCGGCGGCAGGTAGCGCTGATTGGTAATCATGGCATTGATTCCGCCTAAGGCCGGGTCACGCTGCAACGCCTCCCACAGGCGGCTGATACAGTCTGGCTCGAACCAAATATCGTCATCGCAGAACAGAATATAGGGCTGCGTGGCAGCCACAACAGCCTGGTTGCGCTGCCACGCAGCCCCGACGGCGATCGCCCGCTCATAGCAAATCTGGGTGGCCAGTCCAGGGATGGAACTCTGGCAGAGCTGCTGGGTCTGGGCATCGGTGGAGGCATCGACCACGACCAATTCTGCGGGCTGTGCCGACTGAGCGGCTAGGCTATACAGCATCCGCGATAGCGGCTGGGGGCGATCGCGCGTCGGCACAATGGCAGAAATGGGGAGCAGGGTCGCCATAGGTGATGGATTAGGCGCTGATGGATTAGGCGCTGATCAACAATTGTGTCCCTGCCAGTGCCGGGATGCCCTGCAAGCGCGCAAAGTAGCCGCCGCCGCTAAACCCGGCAATGGCACCATCGGGGTTGTAGTAGAGCTTGCCGCTTGCGCTGCTATAGACCACAGCAGCGGTGCTCACGCCAGCGAGGGAGTCGCTGGTGACGGTAGTGAACTGGCTACCGCTCAGCGAGGTCGCAATATTTTGACCCGCAAACGCCGTGAACACCGAGCGAGAAAGCTGAATTTGGTCGCCTTCCGCAGCATTAAAGTCATTCAGGGTATCGACCCCCAAATCCGCAAAGGTTGCCACACCAGAGAAAGCAAAGCGATCGCCTCCAGCCCCCCCGACTAATAGGTCATCGCCTTCTTGCCCTAGGAGGCGATCGCTCCCCTCTTGCCCATACAACGAATCGGTGCCCGTGCCGCCAAACAGTTGATTGTTGGCACTATTTCCGACCATGCTGTTGTTCAAACTGTTGCCCGTTGCCACCAGCGGACTGTTGCCTTCCAAGGTGAGGTGACGCACCCCAGCCGCGTTGGTGGCCAAGCTGTAGTTATTCGCCGAGGCAAAGACTCGGTGCGGCCCGCCAGCATTACCGGTGACCACATCGCCCAAATTATCAACATAGTAAGAATCAGCTCCGGTGCTGGTAATGAAGGTATCGGCACCCGCCCCGCCATCGAGGAAATCGTTACCGCTGCCCCCGTCCAGCGTGTCGCTGCCACCGCGCCCATAGAGGTAGTCGGTTCCTCCCAACCCATTGAGGCTATTGTTTCCACTGTTCCCGGTCACATAATTGCCCAGGCCATTACCCGCCCCGGCCAAATTGCCCGTACCCGTCAGCACTAGGTTATAGACGTTGCCGATGGTGACCACACCGCCAGTTAAATTTAGCGAAATCGACGAAAAGATCGTGTTCACACCCGCTCCGGTGGGGCTGGGGTTGTTGGGGTAGTCGCCAATCCCCGTGGCAATGACGCGATCGCCCCCATTATCCACATAAAACGAATCGCCGCTAGCACCGCCACCACCACTCATGGTGTCTGCACCCACCCCGCCATTCAGCACATTCTTCCCGGCTGTGCCAGACACCAAATTGTTCCCGGCGTTGCCCGTACCGTTGAGATCGCCGCTGCCGATCAAAACCAGGCTGCGAATGTAGGCTCCCAGAACGAAATTAATGCTGGAAATCACCGTATTGAATGTAACCGGGTCGCTGGCATCGTCCTGGATGGTATCGCCCGGACTATCAACGAAATAGGTATCGTTGCCAATCCCCCCAAACATGGCATCATTACCCGTACCGCCATCCAAATTGTCGTTGCCGCCGCTGCCATAGAGGGTATCGTTGCCGCCCAATCCCGAAATTTGGTTGTTGCCATTGTTGCCCGTGATCACGTTGGCTAGCCCATTGCCGATCACATTGTGGTTGAGCAGTGATGAGGTTTGGAACAGCACCAGATTTTGCGTATTCGAGGCAAACGCGCTCATGTTGTAAGTAATAGCCGTCAGGGCAGCCAGCCAAATGGTATCGAAACCCGTATTGGTTAAGACCAAATCGGTTTCATCGTCCACTAGGTAAGTATTGCTGCCGCCATCGCCCTGCATAATGTCGGCACCTGTACCGCCATCAATCAAGTCATTTAAATCTGTGCCAAAAATGATGTCATTGCCGCCCAACCCGTAGATATACGCAGGCTGGGTCAAGTCAATCAACGGAGGCTGGAGAATATCATCGCCAGGGGTGCCGAAGTAGTTTGCCATAAAAAGGGGGGCTGGATAAAGTTTTGGGGAGGCTACGGGTAAACGCGGCTATCACTCCCTTCTTCAATTTCCCCTTTACCAGTCCGGATGGGTTTTTCGTAAATATACGTAAATTTTTGGTGAAGCGATAAACGTCAGAACCCTGGTAGTTTGCGCTTAAGGGCTGCGATCGCCTCCGCCACCGTAAAGCCAAACCGCTGGTAGCAAAATCGATACAGTAGGGGAGCCGCTGGCTTTACTGGCACAAACCCTGGCTCAGTCTGCCGAATTTGAGCGACAATCCCTGCTGCCCAGCGCCGATCTGATAACCAGATCAGCCGCGCACATTCAAACCGAGACTGATTGATCGCATGTTGTCGAGCCGGGGTGAGGGCTTCGGTAGTCTGCAAATAGCTCTCTGCCTGGTCAATAATCGCCAATCGCCGCCGCCGCGTTTCCGTTTGGTTTTGGCGGCACACCGTCGATTCGCTCCACTGGCGATAGACCGATCCGGCCTGATCGCCATACACAAACTGCTTGCCCGCTATCAGCAGCCGGAGGTAAAGTTCATGCTCCTGACAGCAGGGCTGATCAACCTTCCAGCCACCGACTGATGCGATCGCCTGTTTGCGCCAGAGTGGACTGCCCGTTTGCGGTAAATACCACCGCGCTAGCAAAATCCACGGATCGTGAGGAACTGGAATCGGCAGTATTTCCTGGCGTGAACCCGTGACGCTCCAATCCTCCAAAATGCTGGGGCTATAGATCACGTCGGCATCTGGCTGGCTCGCTAGACATTGAATCTGCTGTTCCAGCTTGGTTGGTAGCAGATAATCATCGGCATCCAAATATTGCAGCCACTCGCCGCCGCTGATCTGCAACAGGCGATTGCGGGCAGCATTGCCGCCTTGGTTAGGCTGGGTAATGGCATGAATGCGATCGCCAAACTGTTGAATCACCTGCCAACTGCCATCCGTTGAGCCATCATCTACTACGATTACTTCGATCGGCAGGTAGGTTTGACTCAGGGCGCTGGCGATCGCCTGCTCAATCCACTGCTCGGCGTTATAGCACGGAATCAGAACACTGACGGTCGGCACCATAGAGGATCGGGCTTCAGCCATATTTGAAACGTTCGTGAGGCAGGCTCTGGTGAGTTATAGGCGGATTGAATATTCATCATCCAAAATATATGGAAGTAATCGCCCTATTTGGGAATCGACTTGCCTTCAATAAATATATTTGAGTCAGAATGATGATCAATCGATGGTTGGGGATCGCGTAGTAGATGAATAGGGCGATCGCCATTAAAATTCGGTTGTTCGAGCCACAGGATGCGGATCAAGTGGCACGATTGTTCCATGAAACTGTGCGTGAAGTTAATAGTCGCGATTACTCCAGCGCTCAGGTTAAAGCCTGGGCACCCGACGATATTTACTTTAGAAATTGGGCAGAGGTCTGCTCAAATCGGTTTACCTACGTGGCTGATCATGAAGGTGTCATTGCAGGATTTGCAGAGCTAGAAGCCAACGGCCACATCGACTGCTTTTATTGCCACAAAGACTATCAACGCTGCGGAGTAGGCAGTCAACTGTATCGGGCGATCGAAGCCAAAGCGCCGGAATTAGCCGTGAGCCGATTGTTTGTTGAGGTTAGCATCACGGCAAAACCATTCTTTCAACGCATGGGGTTTGCCGTGGTTGAACAGCAAACTGTCCCGTGCCGAGGTGAAACCTTGATCAATTAT
>Ga0209490_10004419_pt1 | contig 12984 bp, 12 predicted proteins | sample MAT06_FD_187209 | JGI IMG/M metagenome (GOLD analysis project Ga0209490, IMG submission 187209) | Freshwater microbial communities from Lake Fryxell liftoff mats and glacier meltwater in Antarctica - MAT-06 (SPAdes) (version 2) | ecosystem: Environmental > Aquatic > Freshwater > Ice > Liftoff...
CGTAGCAGTGACTCAAGCAGTTGATCCGTCTTATGTTGATTCCTCTTACCCGAAAAATTTTTGAAAGCCTGATTCCACTGGTCGCCACTGGTGGGCAATATGCCTATTTTTGGGGTAAGCCACGCGACTTATTGAAACGGGTGCTGATTTCAGTCGTTGGTATCTTTGCGATCGTGTTCGTTCGGGTCCTGTTATTTGGGGTGATCCCCGATGGCATTTTGTTGTTTGTTGGGTTGTCCGTTGGGTTGTATTGGATCTGGGGACCGATTTTGTGGGCAAGCCTCCGAAATATGGAATATCGCCGATTTGGATATGCTGGCTTTTGGCAGGGTAGGGTGACAGACATATTTTTGACAGAAGAACTGATTGGCACTGAAGAAAACGTCAACAATCGCGGTGAGTTGGTGGTTGTGGAAAATCGCGAGCGCTGCTTGAATATAGAAGTGGGGGATGAAACAGGCTTCACGGCTCAGTTGCGCGTTCCACTCAAGCGCTACCATCGAGCGATCGACCTAGGTGATGTTGCAGAAATGGTAGTGCTATCAAACCGGGGAGATTTGGGGCGCATTGCTCAAACTTCAGACATTTACATTCCAGATCACAATCTTTGGGTGAGTGACTATCCTTATTTGCAGCAGGATGCTTTTATTGATGTGAGTCGTCGGTTAAGTACTCAATATCCTGATGCGGCAGACCCGGTGGAAGCTGAAGCTCAGCCCACACGCCGTAAGCGAACTCCAAAAAGTGGGTCTTCTCAGGAAGGAAGTTTGGTACGGAGCCGCTCTAATGATGCACCTGATACTCGCAAACGCAATAGTCAAGAGGTAGAGTCCGATTATCCAGCCGCCGCATCGCCCCGAAGACGGCGATCGCGTCGCCCTGCTAATGAAGATTGGTAGATATCAATCAAATAACGCCTAGCTGTTCCTGCCCATAAGCTTGCCATGCTAGATCGACTAGCCCATTGACGATCGCCGCCGCCACCACGGAACTGCCTTTTCGTCCAGCGATGATGATGTAGGGCACTAGCGCGTCTGCCAATCGCTCTTTTGCCACATCTGCCCCTACAAAACCCGCCGGGGTGCCAATCACTAGCGCGGGTCGAATGTCTTCGGTTTCAATCAGTTCGGCGATCGCCGTCAGGGAGGTCTGGGATTGCCCTATGACAAACACCCCTTCGGGATAACGCCGTGCCAAGGTTTCAATCCCCCAAGCGGCGCGGGTTTTCTCTTTTTGGGGACGAGTCAAAGCATCCATGCTGCAATAGACGGGATTAGCGAAGGTATGCTGAATCGTGGAGGCGATCGCCACCTGAACCATTGGCACATCGACCACGATGGTTGTTCGAGCCGCTAGTGCTGCCGCGCCCGACTGTAGCGCTGCATCTGAAAATCGGATGAGGGATTGATAGTCAAAATCTGCCGTGGCGTAAATTACCCGCCGGACAATCTCATACTCTGCTGGCGAAAATGTATGCTCTCCAACTTCCCGGTCAATTAACGCTAAGCTTTGCGCGTCCGTCACATGCCATTCCATGCGTTTACCTGTAGACTTATTCGTCAATCGGCAAAATGCCGAAGAAGACTAGAAACAGAATAGGCGATTATGTTTCAGATGGCGAAGAACGATTTAGCAGGGGGGCTAAAAATGCCACCAGTGCGCCGATTAAAAAGCCCGCCACATTGCGGAACAGAGGCAACCAATCGGACGTGCGCGTTACCACAGGACCGATACCAAACGCAATAAACAAAATGCCCCAGAGCGGCGAAAAAATTAGTGCCCACTGCCAGGAAAAAACTTGTCCTTCCTTGCGGGGGTGTGCTGCAAAACCGCAGATGACTCCACCCAGAATTGAGGTGATTAGGGTTAAAATCCACTGTTCTCTAGGTAAGCCTGGAACGACTTGACATCCTCCTTGGATGAGGCAGGTTTTTATCGATGCGATCGCCTCCAGAATTGCCTGGTCTTCGCCGTTCTCACGCACATAGAACTGATTGCCGAAGCGAGTTTGCAGTTCTATCCAAAACACACGCGGCATCAGTGGATAAAAGTCATCCCCAACGCTGAAGTTCAAGATATTGCCGCCTCTAGGGTCAGCAACCAGCAAGACGCTGTGATCATCCAGCCCCCAATATTCTTTCACAGCCATTCCAGGGGTGCGATCGAACTGGGTTAGGACTTTCAGTTTCCATCCGGTCGTTTGTTGAAATTGCTCTAAATCTTTTGCCAAAGTGGCTTCTTGGTCGCTATTCAAAAACTTTGCCAGATCAATCACAGCAGTGTCGGTTTTTGGCAACAAGTCTGGATTGTTAAAGGCGTATGCGGCGGAAGATCCTGTAAACAGTCCAACAGGGTTTAACCATACGGAAAGTGCCAATAAGCTACTAAATAGATAAACCAGACATTTCTGAGAAAAGCGACGATAAGATTGCATCCCTGTAATCAGTTCAGATTGAGCCATGGGTAACGCTGGGATAAGCAGTGGGAAAAGCATCTAAAAAAGTTCAATGAAAAAAGTTTCTTAACACTTGTTCATCATATTCTAATACTAAGAATGTCCGGCGATCGCCGTCAATGTTAGTTATCCTGAAAACAGAATGCTTCGTAAAACTTTGCATCTTGTTTACGGTTTCCTAAGCTGCTCTGGCACGGAATTTATGAAATGTACGATTAATCGGCGCGCCCAGTTTTCTGCTAGCCATCGCTATTGGCTGCCTGAATTCAGCGAGGCAGAAAATCTGCTCCGCTTTGGTGCATGTGCCCGTTTTCCTGGGCATGGTCACAACTATGTTTTGTTTGTCTCCATGCTGGGCGATTTAGATGAGTACGGCATGGTGCTAAATCTATCGGACGTGAAGCATATCATCAAGCGCGAAATTACCAGCCAGCTTGATTTTTCCTACTTAAATGATGTCTGGGAAGAGTTTGGGCAAACGCTGCCAACCACCGAAAACATCGCACGGGTGATTTGGCAACGACTTGCTCCCCATCTCCCCCTCGTCCGCATCCAGCTATTTGAACACCCCGAACTTTGGGCAGATTATTACGGAGACGATATGGAAGCTTACCTAACCGTTAGTACTCATTTCAGCGCGGCTCATCGCTTGGCTCGCCCTGATCTAAGTTTTGAAGAAAACTCTGAAATCTATGGCAAGTGCGCTCGTCCCAATGGACATGGGCACAACTACCATCTGGAAGTGACGATTAAAGGAACCATTGATCCACGCACTGGGATGATTGCCGATTTGGTTGATTTTCAAGCGGCGATCGACACTCACGTAGTAGATCCTTTTGACCACACCTTTTTAAACAAAGACATCGCCTATTTTGAAAACGTAGTGCCCACCGCAGAAAACATCGCTGTCCATATTCGCGAGTTGCTGCAAGAACCCATCCGGCAAATTGGCGCACAACTATACAAAGTGAAGCTGATTGAAAGCCCCAACAATTCCTGTGAAGTTTACGGTCTTGAGCTACCAGAATCTCAGCAATTGCCTCACAATCAGGTGCCTGTTTTAGTTCAGGTTTAAGCATCTTAATGCACAGTTTTTTGGAGAAGGACGCTGGATTCAGCGTCTTTTTATTTGATTGCTTTTGCCAGACGCTAAATCTAAATTTAGCTACACATATTGCCTGATTGCCAAGACTGACCTAGACTAATCACCTGATAGCGCCTTAGAAAATCAACTCAGCAATGTAAGTAGGCAGACCTAATTGAATGTAAAATGCCGCAAACTACCCTCAGCCTAAATCCCTCTTCTCAAGGAGAGGAACTTTGAATATTTCTCCCTTCTCCTTAGGGAGAAAAGTTGGAGATGAGGGTCTTCTGTTTAATTTCACCCAGCTACTTAGTTTATAGTTTGCTCTTTACCATCCAAGACTTTCATTGAGAAGCTTGTGAATTTACGTCACCTAATTCCGTTTTTTGACACCACTGCCCAAAACTGGTCTGTGGAAGCGCGATTGCTTCGTTGGCTAACTTTTGTCTGGTTGTTTATTGGCTTGGCGATGGTATTTTCGGCTTCCTATGCCGTGGCAGATGCAGAGCAGGGAGATGGGCTGTACTACTTCAAACTTCAAATTGTTTGGGTTCTCATTGGCTTAGTTGGCTTTAATCTTTTGGTTCATACTCCAATTCGCTTCATTATTGGGGTTGCTGATTGGGTATTGCTGCTTGTTTTGGGGCTAATATTGGTGACGCTGATTCCAGGCGTTGGCATTCTTGTTAACGGCTCATCGCGCTGGTTATTCATCGGTCCGTTTCCTCTACAGCCGTCAGAAATAATTAAGCCTTTTCTGGTGCTGCAAAGCGCGCGAATTTTTTCTCAGTGGGATCGGCTACAGTGGTCAATCCGGCTCACTTGGCTAGGAATTTTCTTGGTGGTTGTGGCGGGTGTGTTGCTCCAGCCCAATTTAAGTACGGCGGCTCTCTGCGGCATGATGCTATGGCTGATTGCTTTGGGTGCAGGGTTGCCCTACATCCAGTTGGGGGGGACGGCGTTTGCTGGCTTGCTGATTGTGGCGTTGAGTGTGAGTTTGCGTTCCTATCAGTTGCAGCGGATTCTTTCATTTTTAAATCCATGGGTTGATCCCCATGGAAATGGGTATCAATTGATTCAAAGTATTCTGGCGGTAGCTTCGGGTGGTGTTTTAGGAACTGGATTTGGTCTGTCTCAGCAGAAATTGTTCTATCTTCCCATTCAATATACAGATTTTATCTTTGCGGTTTTTGCTGAAGAGTTTGGCTTTTTGGGCTGCTTGATGTTGCTGGTTATGCTGGCGATGTATGCCACGCTAGCATTGAGAGTGGCGCTGAAGGCGAGTACAACCGTCCATCGCTTGGTAGCGATCGGGATTATGGTGCTATTGATTGGGCAATCACTGTTGAATATTGGGGTGGCAACGGGCGTGTTGCCAACGACAGGGCTACCCTTTCCCTTGCTCAGCTATGGTGGCAGTTCAATGATCTCTAGCTTGATTGCCGCAGGTCTGCTAGTTCGAGTGGCGCGGGAAGGCGGCGAGGCAAAAGTAGTGCGCTTGGATGACCATCGTCACACTCATAAACCTGTTTCTCTGAAGCCACAGGTTGCAAAACGCTCCTTACAAGAATTGCCCCGTGTTCCCAAGAGTCTCTGACGGGCAACCTAATGCCTCTCGCACAGAGTATTAAGACGATTAAGATAGAGAGGTAGGTTTGAACGGGCGCTTGTAGTTTGTGCAGGTGCTGGTGCAATGCGATCGCGGTAGAAATGAATGTTTGAAGCCTTCCAGATCCAGCTTTATCAATTGGCTCAGTTTGCCAATACGCTGGTCACAACCCAACTTGCTCATCTCACACCCGTAAGTGTAGGAATTATTTTTTTGGCTGGATTACTGACCAGTCTTACCCCTTGTACGCTGTCAATGCTGCCTATTACGATTGGCTATATTGGTGGATACGAAGCCAAAACTCGATTGCAAGCGGCGGTGCAATCGACCTGGTTTGCTTTGGGGTTGGCAACCACCTTAGCAGGATTGGGCATTTTGGCAGCCGTACTGGGTCAAATCTATGGGCAAATTGGCTTAGGCTTGCCGATTGTCGTCAGCGCGATCGCAATTCTGATGGGGTTAAATTTACTGGAAGCGTTACCTTTTAGGTTGCCATCTTGGGGCGGAATGGATTGGTTTTCGCAAGAATTGCCAACCAGCGCAAAGTCTTACCTAATTGGCGTAACCTTCGGTCTCGTCGCCTCTCCTTGCAGCACGCCAGTTTTAGCAACATTGCTTGCCTGGGTCTCCACCACAAAAGATCCTGTGTTAGGCAGTCTGCTGCTGCTGGCATACACAGCGGGCTATGTAACTCCACTAATTTTGGCAGGAACGTTTACTGCCTCGATTAAAAAATTGTTGGAACTGCGGCGCTGGTCAGGTTGGATTACGCCTGCTAGCGGTCTTTTACTCGTTATTTTCGGGGTGTTCTCGCTGCTATTTAGGGTAACCAGTTTCTAGGTTTGGGTTGATGCTTCATTTCAGGATGGGGCGATTGTTTAAAGGCACTTAGGGCAATGACTGCAAAAGATACTTTTTTGTCAAAATTTTCTACGATTACTGCCGCTCCCAAGACTTTTTTTAAGCGAGAACTGGTGCCGTTTTTGGCGGATCTAAGGTTGGCGATCGCCCTGCTCTTGTTAATCGCCTTGTTTAGCATCTCCGGCACAGTGTTAGAACAGGGACAACCGATCGCGTTTTACCAGGCAAACTATCCCGAACAGCCTGCCCTATTCGGGTTCCTCACTTGGAAAGTGCTGCTCACCTTGGGGCTTGACCATGTGTATCGCACCTGGTGGTTTCTCGGTTTATTGATCTTGTTTGGGTCTAGCTTGACTGCCTGCACCTTTAAACGGCAAATTCCTTCCCTCCGCTGGTTTTCTCGCACCTGGAACTTTTATACGCAGCCACGCCAGTTCGAGAAATTCGCCCTGAGTGCTACCTTACCTCAGCGATCGCTGGATGATTTAGCGCCGCTTTTGGCAAGTCGTCGGTATCGCATTTTCCGTCAAGGAGATTCTCTCTATGCTCACAAAGGGCTGATTGGACGAATTGGTCCCATCGTCGTCCACGTTGGCATTCTAGTGATTTTGCTGGGCGGCATTATGGGTGCCCTAACCGGATTTATTGCCCAAGAAATGATCCCCAGCGGTAACACGTTTCAGATTCAAAATATTACGGATGCTGGTCCTTGGGCAAAACCGCAAATCCCCAAAGAATGGTCGGTTAAAGTTAACCGCTTTTGGATCGACTACACGCCCGAAGGCAGCATCGACCAGTTCTACTCCGATATGTCAGTGTTAGATAGCACTGGTGAAGAAGTGAAGCGAAAGACCATTCATGTGAACGAACCGCTGACCTACAAAGGAGTGACGTTGTATCAGGCATCTTGGTCGATCGCAGCCGTGCGGGTGCGCCTGAATAACAGCCCTATTTTTCAACTGCCCATGGCACAACTCGATACGGGCGGCAAGGGACAACTCTGGGGCACCTGGATTCCCACAAAGCCAGACTTAAGTGAAGGTGTCTCGCTGATTGCCAAAGACCTCCAAGGTACTCTAATTATCTATGGCAACGACGGCAAGCTGATTTCCACGGCGCGAACCGGGATGGGTACTGAGGTAAATGGAGTCACTCTCAAAATCCTAGAACTGGTTGGGAGTACCGGACTACAAATTAAAGCCGATCCTGGAATCCCCCTAGTTTATGCTGGGTTTGCGTTGTTAATGGCAGGCGTAATGATGAGCTACGTCTCCCACTCGCAAATCTGGGCATTGCAAACCGGTGGAGAATGTTATGTGGGCGGCACGACGAACCGCGCTCAGGTCACGTTTGAACGAGAGGTGATTGACATTTTGGATCGACTGGAGCAGGTCGATGAACCCGCTTTAAGCTTAGTGTCTTGACCGCTTTCATAATGGATAGATGGAATGATTCAGAGCATTTATACAGACGGCGCTTGTAGTGGCAATCCGGGACCGGGCGGCTGGGGGGTTGTAGTTTACTTTGAAGATGGCTCTCGGCATGAATTGGGTGGTGCGGATCGGCAAACCACCAATAACCGCATGGAACTGCAAGCCGCGATCGCGGCACTCGACTTTCTCACCAATCACCCCACGGATGCGATCGAGCTTTATACCGACAGCGAATATGTCAGAAAAGGAATTACTGAGTGGATTAAAGGCTGGAAAAAAAAAGGCTGGAAAACCTCTACGGGTAAAGATGTGGTCAACAAAGACCTGTGGCAAGAACTAGATCTTTTAAATTCCAACCAGGTGCAATGGCGCTATGTGCGTGCCCATGCTGGCAATGAGGGCAATGAACGATGCGATGCGATCGCCCGTGCTTTTAGCCTCAGTAAAAATCCTAAGCTTGCCCAAGCTCAAATCGGCCAGCCAATCACTCCAAACAAAACTGAATCTCTGACTATAAAAACCGCTCTCCAATCGCTTCAAACTGAATCAATCGCCTTAACGCTAGACACGATCCAATCCAATCCTATGCTCACCGATGTTGCAACTCTTGAACCGATGACAGACGTGTGTTCCTCTTTCACGCCAGATCCGGTTGACGGCGATCCCCGTGATGTTAAAGTCGCTCAACTGCGCGACACCGTTGAAGCCCTCCGGATTGCCGATGAAATCGCCGAAAAGGGGTACTTAATCACCAGTTCAGAACTGGCAGATTTAATGGACGTAAACGCCAGCGCCGTCACCAGTCGTGGAGATAACTGGGTCTGGCGCAACTGGGCAGTCTCCCGCGTTCGCCGTGAAGGAAATCAGATTCTTTGGCAGATAGAACGCATCAATTAAGGAAGTTGGATTAAAAACAAAGTGCCAGTGAACTGGGCTTCAATTGAGCGTTTGACTGAGTCAGGACTTACGCAAACCAATCGAAATTTGCCCCCCAGCCCCCAATTCTGGGGGAGCTAGAGATCAAAGTCCCCCAGAATTGGGGGATCTAGGGGGCGAGTGCGTAAGTCCTATGAGTGCTTAGTCTCAATCTTCAGCCGTCGAAGGGTGAGCGTAGTCGAAACCTGGCTGAGGCACTGTCAATCCATAAAGTCCTAACTGAACAACTATGTCCCATTCTTAAAGTTTTGTGGACCCTGATATGCCGACTTGGTTGCCAAATCGGTCAACGACTGGGTGCCTGTCAGATACTGACCCTTAATTTCCCAGGTGGGAAACCCAAAATTCTGCCCCGTTTTCTTCTCAATTTTGGGTGCGATTTCTTGACAGACTTCTGTTTTAGAATTCACTCCATCGGGCGCACATTCCACATAGGGATAAATTGCAGCAGCTTCTTTGCCAAACAATTCTTTTTGATCGTGGCAGTGAGGGCACCAATAGGCTCCATACATTTTTGCCCCAATCTGCTTTAAATGCTTTGCCAATTCAATTTCAGCCGGGGAGGAAGTATTGACGACCGCAGGTCCCGTATTACCTGATGCAGTAACTTGGGAAGTTGCAGCCGTGTTGCTAATAGGCGCGTACACAACCAGAGTGCCAATCAAGGTGATCATTACTGTGATGATCCCTAACATCAAAAGTTGACCAATATCCTCCCAGTCGCGACCCAGCAGGGTAAGCACGAACATGCTGAGGGCAAATAGGGCAGAGGCAATGCAGTAGTAGCAAATTCCGCCCGCACCATATTTTGAAACGAATTGGGACACCATGATATACATCAGATAGCCACTAAAAACGGTCATGGCAGTTGCGCCAATGAACAGCAGCTTCCAGGTTAAATTTTCTATAGTGGCTCGCTGTTTACGATTTTGCTCGGCACTGATTGCCAAGGGAGCTAGCGCCAAGACTGCCATGCCCACATAAGCGACTAAACCAAACACAGCGAGAGGCAGCCCAAATACAGTAGCGTAAGGACTGTCCAAAACTCGTTCGCAGCCGCTAGTGGGGCAGGCAGCGACCGTTTTTGAGAGTTTGGTGATAGTGATGTATGCCGTATTGATCGCGCCGAGAATTGCGATCGCTCCAATCATTTGGCGTGACCAGCGATGAATCCATGGAACATTACGGCGACGACCGACAAGACTAGACATAGCTCAACCCCATACGATAACTAGCAGCATTGAAATCAGAATCTCGTCTTTATTTTGCCCCATTCTGTTGCATATTGTGTTTAAGGAACACTTTCCTTGGATGCCGTGCGTTGCACTTCCCATCAAAATTGAGTAGAGCCTTTATAGCCAGACAATTTTGCTAGTTTTTCTAAAGATTGCACCCCAACATATTGTTTACCGTTGATTTCCCAGGTTGGGTATCCGGTTACTTTAGCTGCTTTACACAGGCTTGGCTTGGCGTTTGCACCACGGGGATCGCACTCAATATAGTTAATGGATTGAATTGCAGACTTGCCAAACATTTCCTTTTGATGCGTACAGTGTGGGCACCAATAGGCTCCATACATCTTGGCATTGATCTTCTTCAAGTGCAGGGCTAAATTTGTTAATGCTTTGCTATCGGCAAGAATCATTGGCGCTTCAGCGGATTGAGGTTTAGCGCTGATAGCTGCTGGACGAACAATCATGGCCGCTGTGCTGATGGAAAGCCCCAACACCGCGATCGCATAAATTTGACGATTCATATCAAGTTCCTTCAAAAATGCAAATTAAGAGTGCAGACGAACAGAGGGAAGGGATTGAGGCTCATCAATCGGGACACCCCGACGCACAGCTTCCACAAAACGACTGACTCGAATAGGATCAATCGGTTGATCGCGACGACCATGGCGCTTCAACGAGCTACAGGTAATCACCCCATCAGCCGCCTGCATTAAAGTAGCCACATTTTCCCAATCTGCTCCACTCCCAATAAATACAGGAACATCATTCGCTGCGGCTTTGGCTAGTTCCAAGTCTTCCAAACTGGGAGGACTGCCCGTTGACCAACCGGATAGGATAATTGCATCGGCAAGCCCTCGTTCAATCGTATCTTGCACAGCAACAGTCAGGTTTGGAGAACTCAGCGGACGGGCGTGCTTTACCAGTACATCCGCAAAAATTTTGACATCGCTGCCTAATTCTCGTCGATAGCGCAACAGGTCGTAGGCACAGCCTTCAATTAAGCCCTGATCGGTTGCCATTACCCCTGTCAGCACGTTAACTCGGATGAATTGAGCGTTGGTACAGGTCGCGATCGCTAATGCACTCCGAGCGTCATTTCGTAGCACGTTAATGCCAATCGGCAGCGTTACCATGTGCATCAACCGCTGCACAATTAGGCTCATGGCGCTGATTACCGCTGGATCAACCTGTCCGCTAGTAAAGGGCGCATCGAAAAAGTTTTCCACAATAATGCCGTTTACCCCGCCTGACGCTAAAGCCACAGCCTCCTGCTCTGCACGGTCTATGACCGTTTTGAGGCTTCCTCCCCATTGGGGCGATGTTGGCAGAGGCAGAAGATGGACAACGCCAATCACCGGATTTGGAGTTTTGAAAGTTTGGATTAAGCCCACGTGGTTATAAATCGGACTCATCTGAATCTGAAAAGGGTCAATTTCGGCAGATTACAGAGAAGGAGTAACAAGTGAAGAGCGTCTGCATAATACAGACTTACTCTGTCATTCGTCTTTATCTTTGCAGCTACTGCTCTATCCAAATAATAGCGTTTCACTGGAACAATCCTTGCAGTAAATCATAGCGCTCTCTGAAAATGCGTTAGAGTCTTCTTTGCGGGTTTGAGATGAAAACTCTATCTCGTAAAATATCGTAATATTTTCATTTTCGAGTTAACATAGGATTTGAATGTTAATCTGAGCGATTGCACTCAGAAGCCAAATAGCTGACGCTACCAGGTTTGATGCGAGGGGATAAGTCCGTCGCGACGCGATCGCAAAAGTCCGACGACTGACCACCTTTCATAGGATTATTACTAGCTTAATGGGCACTAAGCCAACGATTGCTGTCTCACATTTAGGCTGTGAGAAAAACCGGATTGACACTGAGCATATGCTGGGTCTGCTGGTTCAGGCGGGCTACTCAGTAGACGCGAACGAGGAATTAGCAGACTACGTCATTGTTAACACCTGTAGCTTTATTCAATCGGCGCGCGAAGAATCGGTTCGCACCCTAGTCGAACTGGCTGAAGCGGATAAAAAAATTGTGATTACAGGCTGCATGGCGCAGCATTTCAAGCAAGAGTTACTGGACGAGTTACCCGAAGCCGTTGCTTTAGTAGGAACCGGTGATTATCACAAAATCGTCGATGTGATTCAGCGCACTGAAATTGGAGAGCGGGTTACAGAGATCTCTTTGCAACCGACTTACATTGCGGATGAAACGACTCCTCGCTATCGCACCACGACCGAGGGCGTTGCCTATCTGCGGGTGGCGGAAGGCTGTGATTATCGCTGCGCTTTCTGCATTATTCCTCATTTGCGGGGAAACCAGCGATCGCGCACCATTGAGTCTATTGTGGCTGAGGCTGAACGGTTGGCATTGGAAGGGGTGCAGGAGCTAATCTTGATCTCCCAAATTACGACAAACTATGGAGCCGACATTTATGGCAAGCCCAAATTAGCCGAGCTTTTGCGGGCACTGGGCAAAGTAGATGTTCCTTGGATTCGGATTCACTATGCTTACCCAACGGGGTTAACGCCCGAAGTGATTGCCGCCATTCAAGAAACGCCAAACGTCCTGCCATATTTGGATTTGCCGCTGCAACACTCTCACCCAGATGTGCTGCGATCGATGAATCGTCCTTGGCAAGGGCAGGTGAATGATACGATCATCAGTCGGATTAAAGAGTCCGTTCCTAACGCTGTTTTGCGAACCACTTTTATCGTGGGTTTTCCCGGTGAAACAGACGAACACTTCCAGCATTTGCTAGAGTTTGTTCAAAGACATGAATTTGATCATGTGGGCGTGTTTACGTTTTCCCCAGAGGAGGGAACTCCAGCCCATAATCTTCCAAACCAACTTCCTCAAGCTGTGATGAACCAGCGCCGTCAGACCTTAATGCAGGTTCAGCAGCCGATTTCTCTTAAGAAGAATCACCAGGAAATTGGCAAGGTTGTCAATGTGTTGATTGAGCAGGAAAACCCTGAAACTGGGGAATTGCTCGGTCGCTCATCTCGTTTCTCGCCAGAGGTTGATGGCTTAGTATACGTTTCTGGTGAAGCGAGTTTAGGGTCTTTGGTGCCAGTCACCATTGACGATGCCAGTGAATATGACCTGTATGGTCATATCGCAACCGCAGCAGATTTATTCAACCATCAACCTTTAGCTGTCCCATAAATCGCTGCATTCTAAAAGCAACTCTTCGAGAGTTGTGGCTTTGTCGGGTTGTTTTCCTGACGTTTAAGCTTTTTGATCCCCATCTCATTTCTGATATTTAATTTATAGGAGATTCAATGACCCTTTCGTTTAACAGCCTTGGTCTGTCTGATGCCCGTGTCCGTTTTCTAGAGTCCATGGGATTCACAGCCCCTACTCCA
>Ga0209490_10004425_pt1 | contig 12971 bp, 10 predicted proteins | sample MAT06_FD_187209 | JGI IMG/M metagenome (GOLD analysis project Ga0209490, IMG submission 187209) | Freshwater microbial communities from Lake Fryxell liftoff mats and glacier meltwater in Antarctica - MAT-06 (SPAdes) (version 2) | ecosystem: Environmental > Aquatic > Freshwater > Ice > Liftoff...
TCTGGGTCTATTTTAACATCGATCTTAGGTGCTTCTATCGGCTCAGTTTTTGGACTTTGGGGTGCTTCAATGGCGGTCGTTGCTGGTTCTAAGGGCGATGGTTCAGCAATTTGTTCAACGGGCTTGGATATCTCTGTATCCGTAGGTTCTATAATCTTTAATTTAGTAACTGCCTTCACAGGAGTTGGGGCTACTGTTGGTAGTAATTTGGGTGTATTTATCTTAATCGGCTCAACAATTTGCGGTTTTGGAGTGGTTTGAACGGCAGTGGGCGTATTTAAGGGTTTCTCAGGAATGGCAGGAGTTTGTAATTCAATTGGTTCCGAGGTAGTTTTGGGAATTGAAGAGCTTTCTTCAACCTTGGTAGGAAGTTCTTTAACTAATTCAGGTGCAGATTTTTTCTGCTTGGGTTCGGGTTTTATGGGTTGAGTTTCGGGTTGTTGCGGCTCTGTTCCTAATAATTCAGACTTGTAGTTAGGATTCACGATCGCTTCAACATTAGAAATAACTTCACCTCTAACTAAGCGGGACAGGGTATCAGTTCCCCCAGGTTGATAATTAATTAAATGGGCGGTGTTATTAAACTGATTTGTAACTAAATGTCCTTCTGCATCTAAAAACTCTAGCTTTACCCAATTTAAGCCTATATTTAATCCCTTGATATACACTGGCAGCCATTGATCAACAATAAAGCTTTGATCATTAACAGTCACTCGGATTTGCCAATCTGTGGTTGGGGCTTCATCCAATAAAGCAGCGTGCAAAGGGGTATTTGTTAGATAAAAATCCAACATTACTGGCTCGGCACCATAGGTACCCACAGGTCGGCTATAGGTAAGTAAAGGTAGCTGGGGACTGGGGATATTTTCTAGGGTTTTGGTATAAACATGAAAAGTGGTTTGGGCAAACGCTCCTTCATTTTTAAAACTCTCATGCCAAGGACGAGAGACAAACGCTCTAATTGTGTGGGTACCTGCTGCTAGGTTTTCAAATACAAAGGGTTGGTTGAGGTCGTAGCTGGCTTTATATTCTTGATTATCTAGGATCACGTGAATATGAGTGCCTAAGCCCAGATCAGAATTTTTGAAAATTGGTAAATCTTTAACTGCAAATTTAATAGATACTTTTGTGTCAGTTAGGATTTCATCAGGCTTAGGTTCTAGAATCTTGACCTGCGGGGCAAAGGTATCAAAATAGCGGCTTAATTTTTGAATGGTGGCTGGTGGCGAGACTTCAGAAATTGTGATCTTGGGCGATTGGGCTAATTTAACAGGGGTTAGATTGTTTGGGGCTGGGGAATTGCTGCTGATTGTGGAACTATCACCACTACAGGCTCCTAAACATCCGACTAGAGCGATCGCTACCAATGTACCTAAGATTTTTGCAGGAACTTGACTAAAATTTTTGCCAAAATGTCTTAGAAGTTGCTGGGAGAATTTTAAGATTTGCTGGGCGATCGCTTGCATAAAAATTGTTAGCTAATTTACTAATTTACAGACAGGATGCTTTCCGCAATATAACCGAAAACTGGAACTCAAAATTCAATATTAAGAATAGTGAATTAAGAGCGATCGCTACTCATTTCAAACTGCTGCGTAAATTCTTCAGGGGCAAAGATGCCAATACTAGGAAGACGTTGCTCTTGATTTGCCCGTAAATATACATAATCACAGATCACTTTATCCAATTTCGTTTTAGGATTAAGGCTCCAATCCTCTATATTTGCTCCCGTCAGCTTTGCCCCTGCAAAATTAGTTGATAAAGCTTGAACTCTGGATAGATTAGCATTAGTGAGATTACAGTCAGCAAAGTTAGCCATACTTAAATCGGCACTAGTTAATGTAACTGCCGTTAAATCCGCCCCACTCAAGTTAGCCCCACTCAGGTTGGCTCCCACTAAATCTGCCCCAGTTAAATCTGCCCCACTCAGGTCTGCGCCAATTAAATTAGCTCGCCTAAAATCAACTCGGACAATACTGGCATTGATCAATGTTGCCCCAATCAAATAGGCACCACTTAAATCTGCCTCTTTTAAGTTGGCTTCATTAAAATTTGCACCCACTAAATTAGCTCTCCGCAGATCCGCTTCGGTAAAATTGGCATTACTCAAGTCTGCCCCAATTAAATCAGCTCCACTTAGCTCCACTTCACTAAAATCTGTCCCACTAAAGTTAGCTTCAATCAGGTTAGTACGGCTAAAATTGGTACCAATGAAATGTGATTTCTTAAAGTTAGCTTGGCTTAAATTAGAACCACTAAAATCAGCATTGCCCAGATTAGCATTGCTCACGTTAGCTTCATTGAGGTTGGCTCTACTCACATTAGATCTTCTCAAGTCTGCCCCAGATAAATCTGCCCCAGATAAATCTGCTCCTATGAGATTTACCATAGTAAGATCAGCATTAATTAAGCTTGCCCCCACTAAGTTTGTGCGACTTAGATCTGCCTCCACTAAAATCGCTTGATCAAGAATAGCCCGACGCAGATCTGCACCAATTAAATCAGCAGCACTGAGATTTGCGCCATTTAAGTCAGCCCCCGATAGATTAGCTCTCCGCAGATCAGCTTCACTAAGATTGGTATTACTAAAATTTGTGTCTCCAAAATTTGCGCGCCGCAGCTTGGCTCTACTTAGGTTTGCTCCAGCAAAATTAGTTCTTTGTAAATCTGTCCCCCTAAAGTCTGCCCCACTTAGGTCTGATCCAGTGAAATCATAATCGGTTAGATCTAATTCCTGAATGTGTGGATTATTTTGTCTCCATGTATTCCAACTAGCAACTCCTTTTTGGATTAGGGCAAGATGCTCTTCTTTTGCCATAATTAATAATCCTTTAGTTTTCCTGTAGTTAAGTTTGTCATGATTAAGTCAGAATTCACATAAAGTATGCCACGAGATCAAGGTTGATATGTATTTAGGGATAGATTTTGGCACTTCAGGGGTGAGGGCGATCGCTATCGATTCCCAGCAAATGATTGCAGCTACAGCCAGAGCTAGTTATGACCTAAGGGATATCCAAAGTTGGGAATTGGCACTAGAAAATATTATTAAGGAAATACCTCTGCAAATTAGGCAAAAATTGCAAGCGATCGCCATTGATGGCACTTCTTCAACAGTTTTAATCTGTGATGACCTAGGCAAAGCAATTTATCCACCTGTAATTTATAACGATGGGCGGGGGCAAGAGGTTTTAGGAGATTTAGTAGCGATCGCTCCTGCGGGAAATATAACAATTAGTGCCACCTCAAGTTTGGTAAAGCTGATATGGCTAGTGAGAAATTTGGATTTTAATTCTCAGGATCACTTTTTTCTCCATCAAGCTGATTGGCTCTCTTATTTATTACATGGGAAATTAGGAATTAGTGACTATCACAATGCCCTAAAGCTGGGCTATGATCCCCAAAATCGCCAATATCCAGACTGGTTGAGTAATTTGGAATTTACCAGAGAAATTAAGAGCTTACTGCCAAAAGTTTTGATCCCTGGAGAAGCGATCGCCAAGATTCAACCAATAATCGCTACAAAATTGGGAATCAATCCTGAATGTCTGATCTGCGCTGGCACCACCGATAGTACTGCCTCATTTATTGCCAGTGGAGCTAATGCCATTGGTGAGGCTGTAACTGCCCTTGGTTCCACCTTGGTACTTAAAATTCTCAGCCCCCACCCCATAGAAAATTCTGAATTTGGAGTTTATAGTCATCGATTTGGTGATTTATGGCTAGTAGGCGGCGCATCGAATACAGGTGGGGCTGTACTGAAGCAGTTCTTTACTGACTTTGAGCTGGAAAGTTTAAGCTTAGATATTCTGAAGCACGTAGATCTAAGCAAATATGTTGAAAATGACTTAAATTACTATCCCCTGCCCCAAATTGGCGAAAGATTTCCCATTAATGATCCCCAATTACTGCCAAAAATGACACCTCGTCCTGCTAGTAATCAAGAATTTCTTTATGGGTTACTTGATGGCATTGCCAAAATTGAGGGGGAGGGCTATAGGTTATTACAAAAATTGGGCGCACCTGCACCTACTCGCATCTATAGCACTGGCGGTGGTGCAAAAAATCCCCTGTGGACAAAAATTCGGGAACCTTATTTAAGGACAGAAATAATCCAAGCTCCACAATCGGAAGCAGCCTATGGTACGGCAATTTTAGCGTTAAGAGGATTAGAGTAAACGTTGGTATCTCATGCCTGGTGACTGAGCGATCGCTCCTAATAATTCCAATTGGATTAAAGCTACCGATACCTCCCCAGTCGATAAGCCTGATTCTGAGACTAGACGATCTAAGCCTTTTAATTCTTCAAAACTTAAAACTTTTATAATCTTTTGCTGAGATGGATCGAGGGTGGATAAATCTAGTAAATTTGATGGGGAATTTGATTGTGTATTTGATTGAGAAATTACTAGAGCGATCGGTCTTTTGTTGGTTTCAGTTTGAATACTGAATTTTTGAGAACTCTCAGAATCCACCTGATTATCCATCTGACTATCTAACTGTCTATCTAACTGAGGCATAGCTCCTAGACTTTCCAGCAATTCATTAATTCCCAAAATCATCTGTGCACCTCGATTAATTAGCTGCAAACAACCTTGAGCCTGATCGGTATCCAAGGAACCTGGGAGCGCATACACATCTCGACCGTAATCATTTGCTTGATGGGCAGTAATCAAAGCCCCAGAACGGCTGGGAGCCTCAATCACAATACTGGCACGACAAAGCCCCGCAATAATTCGATTTCGTTGGGGAAAATGCGATTTCTCTGGTGTAGTGCCGTCAGGATATTCACTAATCACCATGCCCGATCGCAAAATTTCTTGATAAAGCTGAAGATGTTTAGCGGGATAGACCTTATCTACGCCCGTACCGACAATAGCAAGAGTAGTTCCGCCTGCTTCTAAACAACTGTGATGGGCTTCAGCATCGATGCCTTCGGCTAAACCAGAGACCACTACAAATCCACTCTCTGCCAGTGCCTTAGCAATCTTTTTTGCCCACTTGCGACCATAGCTACTAGGATTTCGAGTACCAATTATGGCGATCGCTAATTCTTCCGACCATCCCAAGGAATTAGATAGACTGCCATGGTGATACAAAAGCGGTGGCGGATCAGGGATTTCCCATAATAGCTGGGGATATTTAGGGTCGGCAGGAGTCCAAAAAGGATGATTTTTAGCTTCGTGTAATTCAAGGAGTTGAACGGGATCAATCTTATTCCTAGCAGCAATAATCCCCTCAATGGTTTGAGTGCCTAAGCCGTCAACTTCAGCTAATTCCTGCCCCAGAGCTTGCCATGCAACTTCTAAAGAACCAAATTTTTGATAAATCCGCTTTAAAAGCACAGAGCCAATTCTGGGAATAGTTGACCAAGCCACCCAGTATGCTCTTTCCATAGGTTACTTGGGGATACTTAAGCAGCGATCGCTTGGACTAAAGGCGACCAAATTACTTCCCTAGCACTTCCTAACTCAATCACAACTTTGACATTTTTGAATTTTGCAGGAATCTGGCTAATCACTTCTAATTCTTGACGAGATAGAAATTTGCCTTCCCCTAGCCATACTACTAATCCCTTAGAATTGGCAGGTAAGCTAGCAAGGCGATATTGAATTTGGGGAGGTAAAAAATAAGTGCCTATAGCTTTTTTGCCTAAATGGGCTGGTCTAACCCCATGTACCCCAGTTAAATAACTAGACACATCGCCTAAACCTCTCGCCGATATGGATAAAATATCATAACCACAACTACGCACTCGTCTTAGATATCTACCTTCATGCCCACCTTCAGGCGGTACATACATAGCTAGAGCTCCAGCAGCTTCAAGGTCTTTAACTATTTTCGTTCCAGTGATTAATGCCATGAATTTAGTGTTAAAAGGTTTTCAGTGGATATGTTAAAAATATACTGCAATCATCCTACAAAAACCAGCCATAACTATGTAATCCTTTACCCAAAAGATTAACACCCAAATAGCAAGTCCAAATCACGACTAAGCCACCACTGGCAAGAATAGCAGGTCTTTTACCCTGCCAGCCTTTCGTAATCCTTGTATGCAAATATGCGGCAAAAACTAGCCAAGTAATCAATGACCAAGTTTCCTTAGGATCCCAACTCCAATAGGAACCCCAAGCCTCATTTGCCCAAACACCCCCTGCAATAATGCCAATGGTCAAAAGTGGAAATCCCAAACCAATCATGCGATAACTCAGATTATCTAGGGTTTCACTGAGGGTCAGACGCTCGATCGCTAAAATGCCACTGGGTAAACTTAAAGTCGTTACAGCTCCGTTACTTGATTCAAAACTAGATTCATTACCAGTATTAAAGCCTGAATCAAAGTTAAGAGATACTTGATTTTGGCGTAAATTGCTGACATTACCAAGAGAATTGCCCTTCAAAGTAATTTCTTGATTGCGGCTGACAAACAAAAAGGCGATCGCCAATAAACTCCCCACCATTAACGCCGAGTAGCTTAACAGCATCACAGAAACGTGCATCATCAACCAATTAGATTTCAAAGCGGGGACTAAAGGCTCTGCTCCCTGCATATTTTCAGGTAAGGTCATGGTGGCAAAGGCGGTAATTGCCATAGCGATCGCCGAGGTGAAAACCCCAATCAAGATTTTACTATTGATATTTTTACTACCCATATTCTCAGCTATCAAATGCATAGCCGTAATGCCCCATGCTAGAAAGAATAGAGATTCGTACAGATTACTTAATGGAAAATATCCTGCATCGATCCATCGGGCTGAGAGTAATACAAAAATGCTTAAATTAGCGATCGCCATACCTGCGGTTCCACCTTGAGCAAGGTAAGGAATGCTGGGAAAAGCAGCACTGATCCAATACATCAGCATTGTCACTAACAAAATGGCAAAGGATGCATTATCCAAAAGGCTTTGCAGTGCCACAAGTTTCATAAATCTCTACTCTCCCTAAAATATCTATATTAATCCTTAATCGCTTATCACAACTGATGGGAAGTTTTATATTTTCTGGCGATCGCTTGGAATTTCTTGATTCTAGCAGACAAAAATTAACACAGGTGGGTCTCGGGCTTGGTCTAAAGTCTTATCATTTGGCGATCGCCTTCACCACAACAGAATTAAATCACCGTCCCATCAGCAATAATCGCGCCCTTGAGAATTACGACAATCCCACTGCAAATTGTGTAACCCTGCTCTTCATGATTGGCATTATCAACCCCGTCTCTATTAATAATTTTGACATTTTTACCAATACGGGCATTTTTATCGATGATCGCCCTCCGAATAATCGTATTTTCGCCAATGCCAATCGGCACATTACCGTCTCTAATATCAGCTTCATATTCCGATGGGGTTTGATAAAAGTCGGAACCCATAACTAAGGTATCTTCAATGATGCAACCAGCCCCAATATTAATCCGCAGTCCCAAGAGAGAATGTCTAACAGTGCAACGCTCTAAAATACAACCATCGCTGATAATTGAGTCCGTAATCTGGCAGTCTAAGACCTTACTTGGAGGTAGATACCGAGGACGAGTGTAAATAGGCGCATCGGATTTATACAAGCTAAAAGGTGGGTTGGGATGGCGGGTTAGGTCAAGATTGGCATTGTAAAAAGACTCAATGGTACCAATGTCTTCCCAATAGTCAGAAAATAGGAATGCTTGCACGTTGTAGCGTCCGATCGCGCCTGGGATAATCTCCTTACCAAAGTCAGTGTTGTCTTTATTCTCACTTAGTAGGGCAATCAAGGCTGCTTTTGTGAATACATAAATACCCATAGAAGCAATATAGGGATTATCTTTTGCAGATTCTGGATCAAGCCCTAGGGTAGTTGTATCTACTCGCATATTTTGCAAAAGATCACCCTTGGGTTTTTCTTGGAAGTCCGTAACCTTTCCCGAATCATCAATTTTGAGAATACCAAAGGCAGAAGCTTTTTTTTCATCGACGGGAAGCACCGACAAGGTAATATCTGCCCCAGTTTTACGATGCCGCTCCACAAACTGCCTGTAGTCCATGCGATATAGTTGATCCCCCGACAAAATTAAATATTCGGTGACATCGGCTGCTTCCAAGAGCCACAGGTATTGTCGTACAGCATCAGCAGTTCCTTGGAACCATTCTGGGTTATCAGGAGTTTGTTGCGCCGCTAAAATATCGACAAATCCATCAGAAAATGAAGAAGTGCGATAGGTTTGATTAATATGCCGATTTAAAGATGTGGAGTTAAATTGGGTAAGAACGTAGATTTTTTCAATATCAGAGTTAATACAATTGCTAACGGGGATGTCAATTAGTCGGTACTTTCCGGCAAGAGGTACAGCAGGTTTGGCACGTCGCTTTGTGAGTGGGTAGAGTCTGGAACCTTGCCCTCCGCCTAAAATAATTGCTAGAACTTTTTTCATAGGGTTTTATTAAGAGTTTTATACCGTTTTATTTATTCTTTTATTTAGAACTTGGCATCTTAAAGATCAATTGTCGGTTGATAGGGGATGGTTGGCAAGCTCTGGATCTTAACCATAAATATACCCGCCATAGACTTGGGGGCTCTATTTTTACCTAGATCTAAAGTCCAATCTTTAAATAATAAATTGTTAAGAAAGATTAAGAATTTGATATACTTAATTTTATATTGAGATCCATCAATCCAGTCTTTTAGATCGTATTTACATACTCTAAGCCTAGATAAAACCAAATATTCTGTTTGTCATCTCCACTCTCCAACCAAAGGTAAACCTATGAATGATTCAACATTTCCAGATTCTGAGGTCTTAAAAAATATTCTAGAACCACTCCTTGAAGATTTTATTTATTGGTTTGGGCGATCGCTACTACTTTTAGAACAAGAACAAATTGATTTTCTGACAGACCTCCAAAAAAATGACTTGATTACCCGAATTAAAGATAGCCTCCTAGCTGTGAATACTGCCAAGATCATGTACAAACTTTCAGGTGAGCAAGTTGGTATTGAAGTTCAAGCCATGATGCCTTGGCACAAGTTATTAATGGAATGTCAAGCCGTGGGAATGCGTTTTCGCCAAAGCCAAGCTAGTTAAGGTTAATACTGTATATTAGAGATATTAATAATTAAAAAAGCGGCTGTTTAAATCAAGTTATATAGACCAAAATTAACACTTAAATAAAATTAAAGTTTTACTCTGTCAATTTAAAAAATACATTAAAAATTAAAAGTTACCCCAAACCATGCTGCAAATTTTATATATCGTTGCGTTTACACTTTTGTCTTTAGTTGCTGTTTCCAATTTAATCAAAAGCATGATTGCCCTATCTCAAACTGAGATCAAAGCCACGAATCGAGCCATCCGCAGACCAAAACCTACTATTCATCCTGAACTGATTGATGAAAATGGCAATATTACCGATGAACCACTCCTAGTCATGCGATCGCTAGATTTTGATGATGCTCGCTCTCGCCTTGATGCCATTTATAACTCATCACCTAATACTGATCATTAAATGAAAGACTGGCAGAGTTTTGGGCAATTTACAGATATTCTCTATCACAAGCACGATGGCATCGCCAAAATTACGATCAACCGTCCTGAAGTTCGTAATGCCTTTCGCCCTGAAACCATCGCCGAAATGATTCAGGCTTTTAATGATGCCCGTGAAGACATAACCATTGGCGTTGTGCTTTTAACTGGAGCTAATCCTGCCCCTGATGGTAAGTATGCTTTTTGTGCTGGTGGTGATCAGAAAATTCGAGGTGATGGCGGCTATATTTCTGAAAATGGCATTCCTCGCTTAAATGTCCTTGATTTACAACGCATTATTAGAACTATTCCTAAGCCTGTAATTGCTCTTGTTGCTGGCTATGCGATCGGCGGCGGTCATGTTCTCCACGTTATTTGTGATCTAACTATTGCTGCTGACAATGCGATTTTTGGACAAACTGGAGCTATGGTTGGTAGTTTTGATGGTGGGTTTGGGGCATCCTACCTAGCTAGAATTGTCGGGCAGAAAAAAGCAAGGGAAATCTGGTATTTATGCCGTCAGTATAATGCCCAAGAGGCTCTGGAGATGGGGTTAGTAAATAAAATTGTGCCTGTTGACCAGCTAGAAGATGAAGGGATCGCTTGGGCAGAAGAAATTTTAGAGAAAAGTCCTTTGGCAATTCGTTGTCTGAAGTCAGCTTTTAATGCAGAATGCGATGGACAAGCAGGAATTCAAGAATTAGCAGGCAATGCCACGATGTTATTTTATATGACCGAAGAAGCACAGGAAGGTAAAAATGCCTTTTTAGAGAAGCGTAAGCCCAATTTTCGCCAATATCCCAAGCTACCCTAACATCTATAAAACTATTTCAGGGATTCAGTTTCTAGAAAATATGGGCTATTATTCTTAAAAGCCTCTTAAAAATAAGGACTGAACCGTGCGGATTCAACTAGATTACTATCGCATTTTAGGTCTAACGCCCCAAGCAAAAATTGAGCAAATCAATCAAGCTTATGGCGATCGCATTAAATCTTTCCCCCGTCGTGAATATTCAGAAAAAGCAATTTCGGCTAGGCAAAAGTTATTAAATGTTGCCAATACGGTGTTGGGCGATAGTTCACAGCGTCGGCTCTATGATCAACAAATTTTACCCGAGTTAATTCAGTCGAAAGGCGAGCAGGCATTTTTCATTGAAATTGATAGCCGTGATATAGCTGGGGCATTTTTGATTTTGTATGAGTTGGGGGAATATGATCAGATTATTAATCTGAGTAAAGACCTTAGTTTCGATCTAAATTCTGCTGATATTGATCTTATACTCTCTACGGTCTTGGCATATTTAGAGCTAGGGCTTGAGTTTTGGGGGCAAGGGAAGTATGAAACTGCTTCGGAAAATTTTAATATTGGAATTACGCTCCTAGAAAAACAAGCAGGCAAACAAAAAAACAAGTCTGAGCTATTTCCTGAAATCCACCAAGAATTGCAGAATAATTTATGGAAGCTAAGACCCTATCAAGTGTTAGAGCTAATGACCTTGGGCTTAACCACTGAAGGTATCGCTTTACTTAAAGAGCTTTTAGAGCAACGGCGAGGAATTGATGGCAAAGGTGACGATCGCTCAGGTTTAAATATTGATAAGTTTTTACAATTCATCTTAGAACTACGGACATACATGACTAGTTCTGAGCAAGAAGAATTATTTGAACAAGAATCTCGCCGTCCTTCGATGGTTGCTAGCTATCTAGCGGTCTATGCTCTGGTTGCCAAGGGAGTTTCGCAAAACCAGCCCCATTTAATCCGCCGTGCTAAAAGTTTGCTGAATAAAATGCAAAATACGCAAAATGTTTATTTTGAAGAGGCTATTTGCGCTTTATTGTTAGGGCAGTTAGATGAAGCTACTTTACTGATTGAGCAAAGCAATGAAACTGAAAAACTAGCGGCTATTCAACGCCTATCGAAACCAGAGAATGACTTAGTTAAAGGTCTATATAAATTTACGCAAAGCTGGCTGAGTACAGAAATTTATCCTAATTTTAAGGAATTAATTGGACAGACAATAAATTTAGACGCATATTTTAGCGATCGCCATGTCCAATCTTATATAGACGAACTTCCCAATACTAGCCAAATTTTTGCTACTGATTTTGCTGCGGAAGTATTGCCATTTCCTATTTCCTCATCTATCGAAGAGAATCTCCATATTAATGAGCCGATCGCTGCAATTTTTTCTAAATCCAATAAATCTAATAATGAATTTGCCCCTAAAGATCTCAGTCAAAATTCAAACGAAAATTTAGCAGTTTTTGCCGATCGCCCATCACCTAGCCCATCTCAAAGATTAGATTCCCGCTCAAGAACTAGACAAAAAGTCAAATATAAACTCAATCCTCAACGGTTAATTCTCTTTTTGGTAAGTTTTTTCAGTATAATATTTGGCTCTGCGGCTTTGGGATATCTGGGTTGGAACTCTTTTAGTAGAACCCCTGAAGCGGTGAGTAAATCTGAACCTGTACTCACCCCAATTGTGAATGCCAGTATTGCTAATATTAAGCCTGTAGAACCTATAGCTCCTAATTTAGCCGTAAATATCGATCAAAAAGTTGCGGGAGAAATTGTGGCTTCTTGGCAAAAAGTTAAAGCCGAAGCCCTTGGGAGTAAATTCAAAGTTGAGGGGCTTGACCAAATTTTAGCTGAACCTTTACTTTCTAATTGGCGATCGCGTGCTGTCGAACTAAAAAACACGAATTCTCATGTCGAATATACCCTAAATTCTGTTGTCGCTAAAGATTTTAAGCTCATTAAAAAAAATCAAGCGGCGATCACTACCGAAATTTCCGAAGTCCGTAACTATTTTACCAATGGCAAACTTGATCAAGCTGCATCCAAAGCCGATCGCTATCAAGTGGAGTATGTACTTACCCAAAAAGATCGGAAATGGCTGATTTCAGCGATGAATATTTTACCCTAGCTAGGCATGATCTCGAGGATTGCTAGTATCCGCAGGACGAGGGGCGCTAAAGGTGGAAACTTCACCCGAATTGACTCTAATATTGGGTAGGGGTAAATTTGCCAGCATGGACTCTAGGTTTTCAGTCAAAATATTACGGGGAATTGCGCCGATCGCACTACCAAGAACGGCATTATCTGATCCTAAAAATACAAAATGGGGAATGCCATCTACCCCAAACTTTTCAACCTCTGGTAGCCATTTATTATTATCGACATTTAACATGACAAAGTTGATTTTGCCTGCATATTGCTGTTGTAAAGCCAAATTATCCGCAGCCATGGACTGACAACTAGTACACCAATCGGCATAAAATTCCATAACTGTAGGTTGAGGATTGGCGATCGCTAAATCTAGGGGTAGAGCCGCCGCCGCCACTGCTTTTAGAGAAACATCACTATTTTGAGCGCGTAAACTGAAAAATAGGACTATTGTCAGAATCATGGCAGCGATCGCCACTAAGAGATTTCTAAAATAATTAGCAGAGTTGAGGTCGGTAGAGTTCATACAAAAAG
>Ga0209490_10004426_pt1 | contig 12965 bp, 18 predicted proteins | sample MAT06_FD_187209 | JGI IMG/M metagenome (GOLD analysis project Ga0209490, IMG submission 187209) | Freshwater microbial communities from Lake Fryxell liftoff mats and glacier meltwater in Antarctica - MAT-06 (SPAdes) (version 2) | ecosystem: Environmental > Aquatic > Freshwater > Ice > Liftoff...
TGGCTTGGCCGGGCACCTACGTGCCCAACTTCAGCGACTGGCGCGAGGGCGACATCGTCCTCGTTCACCGGACAGCGGACGCTGCCGGCTTGGCAATCCAAGCGTCACAGGCCACGAGTTTGAGCGCGGTGACCCGAGCAGGTGCGATCTGCTCTCACGCGGCGATCTACCTCGGCGGCGGCATGGTCGTTGATGCCACCCGTGGCGCCGGTGTGTCCGCTCAGTCGGTATGGAACTACTGCCAGCATCGATCGATTCAGGTCCGGCGACTGTCTGATCCCACTATCCCCATGGCCGACATCGCGGACATATCGGCGATGGCCCAGCAGCACATCGGCGAGCCGTACTCTGTCATCCAGGTCATCATCTCCAAGCTGATCCCGGGAACGATGCCGGTCCTAGACGCGCTTTACTGCAGCACCCTGGTGGGCTTGGTGGTTGCCGACGCGACCGGTGTGGACCTCAGCTCGGACCCGGCACATCAGCCGCTCCACCCTGGTACTTTGGCGGCACACCCTGAATTGACCGACGTGCTGCTGGAGTGGCGCCACCTGTAGTCGTATCCCGCCAGAGTCAGGACCGGTTCTTCTATCTTTGATGAACCTTGCGTGCTAGGCATGATTTCGTCACGAAATCATGCGCACCGACACGACCAAACCCCGCCATGGCGGCCCTCGACAGGGCGCCGGGCGCAAGGCTGCCTATGGCGAGCCGACGAAGACGGCTCGGGTGCCGCACAGCGTGGTCCCCGTGGTCTTGGGCTACCTCGATGGGCTAAGGCAGTCAGGAGGCGCGCCAGGTGACGCCAACGGGCTGGGGCTCATGCCGCGCTGCGCGCGACGACGACCTTGCCGGCGCTCGGCCGCGCGTCCGGGCCGGCAAACCCACTTCAGGCGACAACTACCAAGAGGGCGCGGTCGACCTGGGGAAGCACCTCGTGCGCGATCCGAACAGCACCTTCGTCATGAAGGTAGCCGGCTGTTCCATGCGTGACGCCGGCATCGCCGATGGCGACGAATTGGTAGTCGATCGCAGCGTGACCGCTGAGGACGGCCGTATCGTTGTCGCGGACATCGACGGCGAGCTGACTGTCAAGCGCTTAAAGCGCACCGCCACCGGATGGCTGCTGCGGGCTGCCAACCCAACTTCGCCGATATCCCGGCCGGGAGCAAGAGCAAACTGAACATCTGGGGCGTTGTGACGTGCGTGCTCCACGCCGTCTAGAAGCCTGAACCCTCCGGCCAACGCCGGCCCTTCAAGGTAGGCCAGGCAAGCCTCCTCGGAGCCGAATCAATCGAGGAATTCGTTCCAGTTCCGTAGGTAGTCGTTATCTGCCTCAGGTACTGCGATATTTGGATATAAACCCATAAGCTCCGCCGTGGTTGGAGCTAACTGGATATCCCTTATGCATGACCAGCAATCTCACCCAGAGTAACAGCTACTCAGTAGCGAGTCGGATAGAAAAAACCCCCTCCACCGAAGTGGAGGGGGTTTTGGGGTTAAGGCTGACTCACGAACATGGTCGTGGCCGATTCTCGGGTTGGGCCGAAAAATGCCTGAACTTCGTTCTGCACAATATGCAGGCGAAGGCTTTGATCGCGCTTATGAACAAGATATTTCAATGAGGAAATTATTCCTTTCTTCGGGCACGCCAATGCCCTACTTCAGGTTAGTGCGGCTTGGTCGCCAAACCAATAACCGCTCCCATGAGGTCGCCAGACCTCGCTTGTTTCACTTCTCTGCTCACTCGGCCTTTTGGCGCACTGGTGCCACCCAGTACTGACATTGCTGCCTCAGTGCTGACTTTCGGTCAGACCTTTGTTGCCTAATCGGACCACGCTTTCACTCCAATATTCCTACCACTGCTCGCTAAGCAGCTGCCGCCAACCTGCCACGGTCGGCGATAATATCGAAGCTTCAACGGTTAGATCGGATCTACTTCTATGAATCCTAGATGTGACCTGACTGTGCTTGACTCTATTTTCCCGCGCATCTCGGGAATTTCAGGGGGCTGAAGGTAGTAAAGTGCTCCCCTTACGATCAAGTTGCCATTATTCGGTCATTCGCAGGCATTTCAGCCCTAGCACCTATCGTCCCGAAAGACTTTCGGATTCTCTGGATTGCACCCATACGGCGCACTTAGAGGTTTAAGCTATCAAAGCGTCAGGCTTCGGACTTACGGGCGCGACCCCGGTCATCCTAAGCTCCCTCGATATCTCTGAGCGCTTGCTCATGATACCGATGCTGGTATTGCTCCAGCGTAACGTGCCATCCTCTCCAGCACACGTTATGCAGCTTTCCTGCATCACCGTGGGACGGGCTTCCACCGCCTTTCGACTCGACCAGGACTTGCAGGCATTTCCTCCTGCAAGCCGTTTTCCGCTCGCACACATTCAACTTGGTATTTTTATACCAATGTAGGGACTGAAGATAACGGTTTAGTTCGATTGCAAAATTCAGAGAATCGGCGGTTACCCGTTATCCTCGTCCTCGCACCGGACATGCAACTTTCACTGCATCCGGCGCCAATGAGCAGATTCCAAATACTTGGCGGGTATTTGGCGTGGGGCTTGGCAGCCCCGGGAGCATTGCGCTCCGTGGTGAAACAAGTGGCTTTGCAGGGGCTTGGCGGTCCCACCCAAGCAGTCATGTTGCTTGGGTGGGACCGCCGAGCATGCAGGGAGCTGGTGCCGCACTTGTTGACCTGGTGTGTCTTTGCCCTTAGAGATGCTCTGCACCAGGTGATAAGAAAAAAGCACAACCTACCTTCATTCAACGCGATAGCTGACACTTGCTATTGCGTTGTAGGTCTATACACTTAGGGCCTGTGAAGATCTACGACAACCTGACGCCTGCCCTGCAGTCGATCCTCCTGCAGTGGGTGAACGGCTACACCTGCTGGACCATCACCGACCCGTTGACACGGGCGAAGGCCGATGGGGTACTGGTTAAGTGGGCGGAGGTCTACGGTACGAACCTGCCTGCTTGGAAGCGGCAGGATCGGAAGGGTAAGGGCCTGCCAAATGCTGTCGCTTTGGCCGCGCCTGTAGTAGGTTTGCCCGATCGCTTTCAAGTTTTCTTGATGGCCACTGAGCCCGCGCTGTCGGTTCCGGAGGTATCCCCTTTCTCCCGGGAGAAATGGAAAACTCGATGCCCAGAACTTGCCGACTATGTCATCGTGCGTGAGCCACGCGAGCGCGGTGACTACGCTTGGACGTGGCGGCTACAAGAAAAGGTCATCTGCGGGATTGAGAAAAGGATGTTCTCAATTATCGGCCGGCTAGACGCTGCCCAACTTCAATCAGAGACTACTCAATGGGTCAAGTTCTATAGTCTGTTCGGCGGCGTGCGCCGCCAACTGAGAAGAATATTGCGTTCGGGCGAAAAACTCTGGACGAAGAAGCACAGGATGGTTTGGCTTGGTCCCGATCCAGAGAAACTACCTGCGATGGTTGGCTTCCGAAGTCAAGGTGGCTCGGCTGGAACGAGGCCAACGACTGTTCCCACGCCAGTGGCCAAAGTTGGCCATGGTGTTAATTCGAGATATCAGACATCATGAACGGGTGGGGCTGCCGTTGGGTTGGTAGAGTTTTAGGCACGACGATTTCTAATCAAAGACTATGATGTTCGATCTATTCCGATAGAAGTTCTATCTCCGCTATTGGCGCCACCGCGAAGGCCTATGCCCTAGCGGGGAGTGCGCCGTCACGGAGATAAATATGTACTACCGAACGGATCGAGCTGCTGTTGACCAAAAAGTACACGTTTCTGCAGACCGAAGCCAAAGTCCAGAGCGCACGCTATGGGCAAAGGTACCGATTCAAACACCGCATGGTCGATGCGTTGCACTGAAACTGCATGGAGACCAGCTTCTAGTAGGCATCGCCGGTGCTCCAGCCGTGCAGTGGTTACCTGTCAACAGGGTATTGAACGAAGCACAAGCCCGGTCTTGGCTGAGTACCGGGTTCGCTTAATCCGGAGAGCCGCAGCAGTGTCTTAGCAGCTGCGGTTCCTGAGACACGTACATACGTGATACGTTTGGATGGCGGGCGGTTATTGAACAGTGCCATCTTCAATGCTCGAAGCCTGCTTCGGCATGGTGCTGACGCAGGTCCAGCGTGGCCCCTGTTCCCAAGGGACTGAGCTCGTGCCTGACTTCTGAAGTGCGGGCAGCCAGACCGGCATTGAGTACTGCAGTGCACTCCGTACAGCCCGACAGCTGCCAGTCCGGGCGTCAGTCAAGACGAGGTTCGGCGATGTGCCTGTGCGCCGGATGATTTTCCGGCAGTAGATCCTGGGCGGCAGCAACGAGTTGAGCGCCCGACAGATCCAGTGCCACGGCGATCTTCAGAATCGCCGCAAGGGTCGGCATGTGCTCACCACGCTCGACTTTGCCAACGTGGCTCCTCTCGATGCCTGCCAGGTTCGCCAGGGCTTCCTGAGCGATCCCCCGCCTCGTTCTGGCAGAACGAACTGCCGAGCCAAAGGCCGCAGCCAAAACCGGGTCGGCAGTTGTGGAGCCGCGCGGTCTTCCAGCTCGAACCAAGTCCTCTTGCATGGACAAGATCGTCTCGACTGATCACAATGAAAACCACGTTTTGTTTAACTCTTTTTTATGAGCGATCTTCTCCTCATCGTTCCCGGCTTGATGAAGGGCGGCCTGTTGATCAGCGTCCTGGTGCTGGTGTCAGCTTGGCCAGGCGGCGCCTCTGCCGCCGCTGCAGTGATCCAGCAATGCAGCCTGCTGTTCGCAGGCCTGGTGGGCGCAGCGACAGCAAATTGCTATGAGCACATGCGGTACGCCGAAACAAGTGCAGTGACTGGCTGCCTGAACCTGCCACACACCGATGAACCTGGCGCCGACCCCCCGTCGCCAGAACCCGTGTCTGCAACCGATGAAGACCGGGACGACTTGGATTCCGACGTCAAACCGCTCTTCAACATCGACGGCACCCCTATGTTTGGCGACATCGATGCAAACGGCAACCCGTACGGACTGACCGGCAGCCCGTTCGACCGGTCGGACAGCGACGACACGTGGTCGCTGTTCGACTATTGACTTATGCCTCAGGGGGTCAGGGCTTCAATAGCTCGTGCGGCTCGACACCAAGAGCCTCGGCGAGCTTCTCGATGTTGTCGAGCGAAATGTTCCTGGCCTGGCGCTCGCAATGCGCCACGAAGGTCCGGTGCAAACCGGCTTCGAGGGCTAGCGCCTCCTGGGAAAGCTCCTTGGTCCTTCGCAGCGAAACCAGGTTGGCAGCCAGCAAGGCGCGTGCGCTGACCCTTCTCCTCGATTGACCTGACGCTGCTGGACCCATTCAGATCCAGTCTCCCGGCCTGCCGCTTTTGCGTCAGCCGCTTTTAAGTCACAATTTTCGGAGCGGCGCCGGCCGAACAACAGGGAGATGCATGAGAACTTTTAGGCTGACGGTGGGCGTATCCCTCCTGTCGATCCTTGCGCTGCAGGGGTGCTACCTCAACCCACATGTTCGCGGAGCAGGGTCGATCCAAGAGTTCGCAAGAGACTTGAGCGGGAAGAGGTATGACTTCGTGATCCCCAACAGCCAGGCGCCGCTCCAGCTCCCCAACAGATCAGCGAAGCTGGTGACGGCGCAGGACATTCCGCAGGGCTTGATGGTTGCCCTAGAGCCCGCCCAGGCGCTGTGCACGAGAGACGGGGGGCAGGCGAGCTTTTCCCACCTGCGGGAGGCTGACGGCACGAGGGGGAAACTGCCTCAGCGCATGGTCTGCCAGCGAGACACCGGGCCACTCTGGGCTTTGCTGATCACGTACACGGACGTCAGCACGAATCGCTCTTACGGCGGGACTCTCGCGATGACGGTGCACGCAATAGTGCCGACGGCCGAGCAGTACGCCGTTCAACTGCAAGAGGAAAAAGCCAAGGAACAGGCACAAGCCGAAGCGCGAGAGAAGGCCGCTGCTGCTCAGCGGGAGCGCCAGGCGGCATTCGAGAGAGACCGGCCACAGCGTGAAGCCCAGGCCCGACAAGCCGCACTGGAGGAATCAGCCCGGGTGGTCAGGTTCCAGGCAAACCTGAAAGCCGGCGACAGGTTTCAGTGGGTCCGCGCGCCTGGAGCTGGCCTCCCGATCGTTGGCATGGTGGTCCGCGTTGAAGGCGCGCTGGCCTTCGTTCAGTTCGACAACCTGACGATCGCTGGTCAACAGACCCGATACGTCCCCAAGTCCGAGCTGGAACCGTTTGATGGCCCAACGCCGAGCTTTCGGCGGTCGATCAACTGAAGGATGTCCAGCATGACCAGAGCCATCGCCTTGAGCCTGTGTGTCGCTGCGCTGCAGTTGCCAGCCTTCGCTCAACCGCAGCAGCCTGAGCCCATAGTACCGGCAGCATCGGAGCCGGCCGTCGCAGCAGCGAAGAAGACAACACTGGAGCCCGCCGACTTCACAACCAAGGCCAACGGTCAGATCGAGCTGGCCGTTGGCCGTGACTCGCCGATCCATGCCGAATTCCAGGGGAGCCCTGCCCTCACGCTACGCCTGCGCGAAGCGCTGCAGGCGCGTGGCTTCGAGCTGGCGACGGATGCTGACACCTCCAAGGCGACCCTGCAGTTCCGGGGTGAGATGGTGCTGATGGGCGGGCCGAAGTTTCACAAGGGCGTCAAGGCGCCGATTGGCGAGACGACCGAGAAGGCGCTAAGGCTTGCCAAAGAAAGCGGCCAGGTGACGACGGCCGACGTGGTGCAGACCACGGCCGGCGTCGCGCTGAATGCTGCGGCGCTCAACGCCAGCCTGAACAACTTCACCCGCGGGCTGGCCATCAGCGGCATCGCCAACGCCCTGGGCGATGCAACAGGCATGCGTGCCTGGTTCAACACCGCCGTCGCCGGCGATCCGCGCGGCATCTGCCTGAGCCGGTGCGAAGACTGGAACAAGGTCGACCAGACGGTCTACCTGTGGGTGACGCTGGAATCGAAGGCCGCAGGTCGGAAGGAGGTTCGCATCCTGTCCAAGGCCGTCAGCGAAACGGTTGCGCCCGACCAGGTGATTGCCTACGCCATAGATAAAGCGATCGAGCTGATCCGCATCGACTAGGCCGAGGTCGACTAGGCCCCGGGCAGCGCAAGCGCGCAGCCTCGTTTCAGCGCAACGAGCCACCTGGAGGGCGCCGCTCGAAGGGATGCCACCCCAAAGTGAGTCGCCCGATCAGGCCGAAAGGGGTACTCCCTTGGTAGGCTACCCTTTGGGCGGTCCTTGGGGGTCACACCTCCACGGCGGCGCCCCTACAGACTGGACAGAACCAGGCTCGACGGCAAAACGGCTAGCCTGTGCCTCGGCAAGATGGCTGTCTGACAGAGGCAGCAGAAGGAGCGCACGAATGGGACACCTTGCAACGCTCGCGGCCCTGGCCTTCCTGGATGTACCTTTGTTCGCACTGCTGCCACTGGCACTGGCGCCGCTGATCGTCGTGTGGCACGCGCTGCGCCTGGTCGACAAGGCCTGCCATGCCGACCCAGAGGCTGGCCTCTGAATCATCCGGTCGGGTGTCCCTCCAAAGGAGGCCGTCGACCGGGTGACTGTTCATGGAGGCCCGCTTCTTGGTCCCCTACGAACACTCACCTGCTTGGTGGCGCCCACCAGGGGGTGGGGTCAAGGAAGCGCTGGCTACGGGCCACGGACCATCGGGAGTCCGCGCACGTGCCGGATTTGCGGAGATGTCCAGGCAGGTATCGTGTCGACCGTGAGTGCCAAACTGCGTCTCAAAGGGCCGATCCACCTTGCTTGCAGCGAAACCGAGTGCTGGAAGTGCAAGCGGGCTACCCCTGTCTTCGCCATCGAGGCAAGCGACCTCAAGAATCTTGAGCACGGGGACGCATCTCAGCCGGTCGGTGAACCTGTCTTCGTCCACGACATCGTCGGCAAACTGCCCGCCTCGCTGCAGGCTGGGCTGACGGAGCACGCGCCACACTACCAACCGACGCTGTCTCGCACGACAGGAGCGACCTCCTGGGCCAACCAGTGCGTCCACTGCCGGGCTTTGCAGGGCGACTTTTTCATGCACTCGGAACCAGACGGCCCGTTCTTCAGTGGCCCGCAACGCTTCAACGGCACCCGGATCCTGCTGACCGACAAGAACATCGAGTTGGAAAACGCCAGCTACGGCCTCCGAGCGTGCCTCTGCGAACACGCGGCACCTTCTGGCGCCATTCAGCTTGTCCTTCCCAGCGAACTCGCAACTGTTGCCTCATCGAACCTGTGAACGGCAGGTTTTCGGCGACGAGCCTGAACCTCTCATTGGCTCGACTCGGCCAGAAGCGGGTGCTGCTGACCGTCCGGTTCAGAGCACCTTGGCTTGGAGCTTGCTGGATGCGGAGCACCCGCGACGACCGCGGACACCTTCAGCTGCTCCTGCAAGACGGCTCGCGGCGAAATGCTGAGCGCCCTGTTCAAGGGCGAAAGCGACCCTTGCCAAGCCTCCACCGGCAAGTTGGACTGCGAAAGCGCGCTGCACCTGCTCCAGGGTGGGCCGCGACGCCTCGCCCGGCGGCGTGCGGATAGCTCGCAGCAAAGGTGGCTTGGCGTTGGTGCGGCGGCTGCAGGTGCGGGTGGGCCGATTTCCCAATGGTCTGCACGATGGCAAAACCGCCGCCGTCACCCGTGTCTGACGTCGGCTTGCTCTGTTTTCCCCATTTGCTGGGTTGTCCGGATTTGATTAGAATGAGTCAATGAGTGTCAATCTGAGTACTCCTGTCCTGCTGCGCCGGATCGCGCAGCTCGAAGCCACCGTTGTGCGCCTCAGCGAAGATCTCGGCAGCTTGCGCTCGGCGGTCAGCCAACAAGGCGTAGACCTGCCGAGGGTGCGAGGTGCCCAAGCGCGAGGGGCGCACCCCAAGTTCTCGACCACGAGCAACCAGCACGCTCAGGCCACAGGTGGCCTGGCTGGCGCAACCGCGCGCGGCGAGGCAGCGCGAGTCCAGTGGGTCAAGGCCCGCCTCGTCGTGCCCGGTGAGCAACTCGCACAAGCTTGGGGGCTCACACGCCAAGCCTTGGCGCCGGCCGCAGCCCGTGGTGAAGTTTTCGCAGTGAAGGTCGGCAACCGGCTTTATTACCCGCAGGCGTTCCTGGGGATGGACCGCGAGGCCGTGGCAGCCATCTGCCGCGCACTCGGCGACCTCGGCGCCAGTGAGAAGCTGATGTTCTGGCTGCGCGACCATGGTGCCCTGGCTGGCAAGAGCGTCGCGGCAGCACTGGAGGCGGGCGTGGCCTTGGCCAAGGTGGAGCGCTTGGCTGAGGCATGGGCGCGTGAGCGGGGAGCCGGGCATGGCGCCAGAAGCACGGCTGCGACTGCCTGAGCCCGGTTCCTTCGAGGATCTGCTTCAACCGGTCAGGATCGAGATCGCTTCGGTCGTGCGGCTCAGCCGGTATCCGAGCTCGGAGCCCTACTGGTCAACCGGGGTCTACCGCTTTGATGATCCTGACTTTGACCGCGCCGACGCGTTCGGCACCTGCTACACCGCCAGCAACATCGAGGTGGCTTTTGCGGAAAGCGTCATCCATGAGTCTGGGCGGTTCGTGGGCGGCGCGTACGAGGTGCCGGCTGCCGAACTGACTGAGTGCTCGGCCGTGCGCTTCATCTGTGAACGACGCAAGACTCTGGTGCTGGCCGACCTGACCGGAGCGGCGCTCAAGTCCCTGGGCCTGAACAACGACATCAGTGCGTCCGCCGACTACTCGGTGAGCCAAGCCTGGGCGCAGGCAATTCACGGTGCGAGCCCACGTTGGGACGGGATCCGATACGTGTCGCGGCAGATGAACAAGGCGTTTGCCTATGCCATCTACAAGCGCAGCGGGCTGCGCAAGCTGATAGCGGAGAAGCTCAAGGCACGGCAGGTGGATGACCTCTGCGATCGGTTCAACGTCACCGCAGTCTGACGGTGTAATCCCATTACGGGGCAATTTCGGAGGCCCGCGGCCGCGCTCGCAAATCGCGCAGCAGTTGCTGGAAAGAGGCCGACTCGGCGAGCAAGGTCTTGGCGGCCACGCGGATGCGGGCCACTGTGGCGGCGTCGAGAGCCCAGCTGGTCGGGATGCGCATCAAGGCCTCGCGCTCGGCGCGATCGCTCAGCGCCTCGAAGTCGGCATCGATCATCACGAACTCGAGGTCGTCGCCCGCCGTGTCGCCTGCGGCCTTGCGCTGGATTTTGATGTCCGACGCCCAGCGTTCGAAGCTGGCGGCGAGCAGTTCCTTGGTCTCGAAGGAGTAGCGGTCGATCGGTATGTCCTTGAACGCCCGCAGCACCTGTCCGATACCAGGGATGGCCGATGCCAGGCTCCAGCGCGGATCGGGCCCGGTGCTGGCATTGACGACGATGAACACCACCTTGCGCACGTCGGCAACGCCCAGGCGCTGCACCAGGTGCCAGGCGTCGTCGTGCATGAACACCGTCTCCAGGGGGCTGCGCAAACCGAGGTTGTCGGCCAGGCCACCATCAAGGAGGTAGATGTAGGGCCGCGCCTCGGCATCGAGGTAGGAGCGCAGCTTGCTGGCGTAATGCAACTGGCGCGAAGAGAGGCGGCGCGCCTGCAACCCCAGATCGATCGCGGTGGTGCTGGGATAGCCGCAGCGGCCGGCGCGGTTGCTGAGCATGATCGGGCTCATCAGCACCGGCACCGCCGCCGATGCCGCCACGGCGCGCGCGACCGAGTAGCGCCCCAGGTCGGCGCACATCATGTCGAACTGCTCCTGCACGAATTCGAAGCGCGTGCCCGCGGCCATGTCGGTGGCGCTGATGGTCAGATAGGGGCGACCGAGCCCTTTGCTCAGGTCGGCAAACGTCGCACCGTCGAACAGCACCTCGTCGAAGATATCGGCCAGCAGGTCGGAGCGCCCCGAGAAGGGCGACCAAAGCCGGGGCCAGTGGGCTGGGTTGAACAGACGCCGGGTGAACTCGGCTTCGACGTCGCGGTGCAGGAATCGTTGTGTGAAGTCAGCGAACAACTGGTCACCGTACAAGGCGTAATAGGCGGCCGTCACGCTACCGCCGGAGACAGCAGAGATAGAGTCCACCTCGTCAAGCAAGCGACGCCGCCGGCCCTCCCACTCGATGTCGATCGCGGCGAGCTCCTCCAGGATGCCGTGGGCCAGCGCTGCGGCGCGCGTGCCCCCACCTGAGAAGGTCAGCACGACCAGCAGGCTGCTGGTGTTGTCGGCGCCACGGGCCGTTTGGGTGAACCGGTAACCCTGTCGGGGATCGAACTGCGCCAGCTCGGGCGTGGGCGACGGCAGGTTCGCGCAGCCGCCCAGGATCGCAGCACCGGTGGGTAGAAGCACTGCACGCAGCACGGCGCCAAGATGAACGTTGGTGTGCATCACAGGCCGCAGCGCAGCCCATGCTTGACAGCCGACAAAGAGCGCGCGGACCATGCAGCGAAGATATACCCATGCGCGCCAAATCCCGATCAACGAATCCTGACGGTACGCCACGAAGTCCGCTTGGCGGCGTCGTCTGCGCGCAGAGCGGGCAAGCTCTGCACCGGGTTCCGCGTGGCCGCGCTGGCTGCGTTGCTGATCACCGTCATGCACCAACGGCGGTCGTGAACGCCGAGGTGCGCGGCTTGCTTCCTTCGCTTTCATCGCGCCAGGCTGGCCTGCGCTGCAAGGCCGATCGCCTGCACCGTCATCGCCCGCAGCGCGGCGCGCGACTGAGTGCTGGTGACCGCAGCGGCCACCGTGACATCGATGGCGGGGCAATGCCAGACGTCGGTGCCCCAGAAGCCACCATGGCCGTGGCAGATGACGCCGGCGTGTTCGAGCCGGGCGATGCCCATGCCGTAGCCAGACCCACCGGTCGCCAAGCTTTGTGGCGAAACGGCCAGCATCGTCGCGGTGGACCCAGGTCGTTTGAAGACCTCGCCGCGAAGGACGGCACGATAGAAGCGAGCCAAGTCGTCGAGGTTGGAGACCAGGCCACCGCCGCCAAACAGGTCAATCGATGGGTCGAAGCGCGCGGCGTCGACCTCGTCAAACAGCTGAAGTGTCCTGGCGGGCGCACTGGCGGGCGAAGGCTCCAAGGTCTCGAACCAAGTGTGATGGATGCCCAGCCGGCGGTACGCCAGCAACTCAGCCAGCGCCCGTGGCATCGATTGCCCGGTGACGGTTTCGATCACCTCGCCGAGCAGGATGTAGCCGGTGTCGCTGTAGTGGAAGGCAATGCCGGGTGCGGCCAGAGGCGGCCCGTCAATCATCGCCAGTTGCAACTGCTCGGCGCGGGTCCAACGGTGCTGTGGCGCTGCGCTGACGCGATCGAGAAACGCCTTCAGCGTCGCGTAGTCGCGCAAGCCACCCGTGTGCTGCAACAGCATGAGCGGCGTCAAGCGATCAACATCGTAGCCCGCTGCGCGCAGCGTGGCCACGGTGGCGGGCGGCGACAGCCGGGCCAGTGGCGTGTCCAGGTCCAGGTGGCCGTCCTCCACCAGCCGCAGCACCGCGGCGGCGACGAAGGTCTTGGTGTTGCTTGCGATGCGCAGGCTCGGTGCGGGCTGCCCTGCTGGGTTGGCCGCGGGCCCCGCAGCACCCTGCCAGCGCAGAGGCAAGCGCGGCGCTTGGATGTGGAGCCACACCGCTGGGGCTCGCGGTTCAGCCGCAGCGGTGTCCCTGACCAGGCGTTCGAGTGCCGGCACAAGGTCATCCACGGGCGCGCGTCCCGGCGGCCCATGTGCGCAGGCTGCCAGCCCCAAAGTGCACAAAACCCACAGCACGGCCATCAGCGCAACCCGCAGCGCGCCGGTAGGCACGACGTGCGCGCCATGCAATGAAGTGATCGAATGCCCAACCATGCCCTTCCGGTATCTCGCCAGCGCCCCCGCCTTGACGTGGGACATTCTGGCGCTGTTGATCGGCTTCAGGATCAAGACCGAGGCGCTGCCTGGCAAAGTGGGGCCGCCGGACCGGTCGAGGTCCTGGCGCCAAACTCAGGCTGGTATGTCGC
>Ga0209490_10004427_pt1 | contig 12965 bp, 6 predicted proteins | sample MAT06_FD_187209 | JGI IMG/M metagenome (GOLD analysis project Ga0209490, IMG submission 187209) | Freshwater microbial communities from Lake Fryxell liftoff mats and glacier meltwater in Antarctica - MAT-06 (SPAdes) (version 2) | ecosystem: Environmental > Aquatic > Freshwater > Ice > Liftoff...
GTCGGGCACGTGGTGGCGTGGCGAACTCGACACCCTCGTGCTCACGCGGCGGATCGGCGCGGGCGAAGGCGAACTCGCGCATCCCACGCCGCTCGTCGGACGCGAGGAAGAGCTCGCCGCCATCGCGCGCGAGTGGGACGCGAGCGCGAGCGGTCCGCGCTGCGTTTGGATCCACGGTCCAGCCGGGGTCGGGAAAACGCGCCTCGTCCTCGAGTGGGCCGGACGCGCGCGCGCGGGTCTCGCACCGCCGCTAGTCCTGTCAGGTCGATCACGCGCGCTCGAGCAAGACCGTCCGTGCAAGCCGATCCTGCGCATGCTCGAGCGCTGGATCCGACTCGCGCCTGGTACGAAACCCGGTCCGCGCGAACGGGCCGATCTCGCCGCACTGGTTCCGCCAAGTCACGTCGAAACTCTGCTCGCCGCATTGGACGCGACGTCTGCGACCGCATCCGCAGGTGCGTTGCCGCTCGCACTGGGCGAGTGGATCGCGGCGCTCGCGCGGCGCTCACCGATCGCGGTTCACCTCGACGATGCGCAGTGGTCGGGCGAGGGCACGCTCGAGTCGATCGCCCGCGCCGCGGAGTCGTTGCGCGGCGGACGGGCGCTCTTCCTCGTGTCCGTGCGCGACGAAGCCCCCGTGCGCTCGGGCCAAGCGATCGAGTCCCTGCGCGCGCGTCTCGCGAGCCTCGGCGCCGGTCCGCTCGAGTTGAAACTCACGCGCCTCGAGCCGAACCACGTCGTCGAGCTGGTCGAGCGCACCTTCCACCACACGGCGCCGCGACTGCGTCTGGCGGACGTGTTCCAGAAGCGGAGCCGCGGCAATCCCGGGCTCCTCGCGGAGCTCCTGCGCGGGCTCCTCCACAAGGGCGACGCGTCCGAGCATCCCGACGGTACGGGACTCGTCCTCGCGATCGAGCCCGACTCGCTGCCCATGCCGTCGTCGCTCCGCGAAGCGATCGCGGACTCGTACAAGCGCTTGTCCACGGAGGAGCGCGCGTGGTTGCGGCGTCTGGCCGTCGTCGGTGGTCGGATCGAGGTCGATTTCCTCTTGGTCGCATTCCCGAAGGCGCGCCGCACCGACCTCGATGCGCTGCTCGCGCGCCTCGTCCGCGCGGGTTGGCTCGCTCCGTCGGGCTCGCGCTATCGATTCGCGAGGCCTGCTCTGCGCGAAGCCGTTTATCGCGCGCTCAGCAAGGAACAGCGCGTGCGTCTGCACAAGGCTGCGGCCGACGCGCTCCTCGCGGTGGGTGGCGAGAGCCTCGAAGACGAGTTCCAGCGCGCGTTCCATCTCGGAAAGGCCGGTCTCGACGATGCGTTGCTCGAAGCCATCCCCGATCTACTGGCGCGGCTCCTGAAGAACGGCCAGACGCAGCGCGTCCTCGCGGTCTCGCGCGCCGGCCTCGAAGCGCTCGACCGCCGGCCGCCCGGCGCGGAGCGTGAACGTCATCGCATCGAACTTCTCGAGGCGGCGGCCGACGCCGCCGATCGACTCGGGATGCGCGAGGACCAGCGCGTCGCGCTCGATCGTCTATCGGACTCCGCGTTCGACCCCGAGGTCGATCCGCGTTCCGCAGGCCGCGTGTACTTGCTCCATGCGCGCTTCGCGACGAGCACGGGTCAGTTCGGACTCGCGCGCGGTCTGCTGAAGAACGCCGTCGACTTGTTCGAGCGCGCCGCTGCGCGGAAGGAACTGTCGGAGTCGCTGCGCCGCCTCGCGCTCGTCCAAGCGCACGTCGGCGACCTGGCAGACGCACGCCAGTACGCCGAACGCGCGTTGGCGCACGCCACGACGCCGCCACAGGAGGCGCTCGCGCACTTGGCGCTGGGGATCGTCGACGTGCTCGAGGACCGCGTCGAGGATGCGATGGAACACGCCGATCGCGCGATCGACATCCTGCGCGACGACGACGAGCACGCGCGTCCGGGGATTTTCGGCACCGCGTACCTCTTGCGCGCGCGGATCTACCGCAGCTCGGGCGAACCCGGTCGCGCGCTGGCGTCCGCGGCACGCGCCGTGCGACTCGCGCGCGAGGCCGGCGAACGTCGCCTCGAGGCCGAGGCGCTGGCGCGGCTCGGGCAACTCCATCTCGACGTGGATCGCATGGTGGAAGCCGAAGCGCAGTTGCGGGAGTCACTGCGCGTCGCCGAGGAGATCGAGGATCGTCGCGGCCAAGCGTTGGCGCGCACGTTCCTCGGGATCCTCTTGTGGGAAAACAGCGACCCCTCCGCGGCCGCGATGCTCGAACGCGCGGCCGCGCTCTCGGGCGAGATGGGGTTGAACCGGATCACGGCGCTCGTCTCGGGCGTCCGCGCGCGCATCGCTCTACTCCAAGCGCACGATCACGCCGCCGCTCTCGCTTGGAGCGCCGCGGCCGAGGACCTCGTGCGCCGATTCGGCGCGGAACTCGCGGATCGCATCGTGATCCTCGGGACGCGCGCACTCGTGCTCGAGACCTCGGGGCTCGTCGACGAAGCCCGCGCGATCGAGCGCGATCTCCTCGATCGTCTCCAGCGAGAGAACACGCGCGTGCGCTCACCGTTGCGTCGCCTTCGACAGAGCCGAGCGGGCCAGCGCCTGCTCCGAGCGGTTTCGTCGGCCGACGGTCCGCTCTATCCGCGCGTGCGCATCGAAACGTCCGCGTCGGAATGATCCCGTCGCTCGGGTTCGCCGCGAGCGCGTGAACTCGGCACACGTGCCGAGCGGTTTCATCCGCGATCGAGGAACCAGGCGATGCGATGCCAGATCGCGCGGCGCGCGTGGGCTCCTCGGATCGAACGCCACAGCTCATGACGACGGCTGCGATCCGATTCGTAGGCGACGAGGAAACGAGCCACGTCCGTCATGGAGAGAGCACGGCCATCCCGGCGCTCGCGGCGATCGACGAAGCGCCACAGTCGACGCAAGTTGTCACGTCGGTGGGACTCGGACAGCGGCAACTCGACGCGCGATCGATCGAGATCGAGCAACCACAGTCGTGACGATCCGTCTTCGCTGTCCTCGACGAGAACGTTCTTCGGCGTCAGGTCGGCGTGGAGGAAACCGAGTCCGTGAAGGCGACCCACGAGTGCGCCGAACGCGCGCACACTCGGACGCAAGCCGACCCGCGCAAGCCGACGGCCGCGAACCAGGGCGAGGAAGGACTCGAGGTCGCGCGCCCCGTCGATGCGGCGCGTGGCGAGCGCGAGCTCGTGCCCGAACAGGAACGCCGCGCGCGAACGCGCGGCCGCGACGGGTGGCGTGTGCACGCCGTGCCCGGTCAGCCAGGTCGAGAGCGCCAGCTCGGTGAACGGACGCGCGGCGTCGTGGTACCGACGGCGCGAGAAGAAGCGCAGGAGCCCGCCGTGCGTGAAACGACGGATGAGGATCGATCCATCGGGCGTCGCGTCGAGAGGCTGACGGCCGCAGAGGTCACTGGGAACGAGCGCGCCGTCCGTGTCGAGTCCGAAACCCGCCCCATCCAATACCGGCGCAGCCCACGCGGCCGTCGCCAAGCGCGCGCGCGCGTTGGACGTGACCCGGTATCCGGGTGGGATCGCGTGGAGGTCCGGTCCGTGCACGGGCAGCACTGGCGCCTTTCGCGCGTCGTGCCGACCGATCGCGCGGGACGCCGCGATCGGTCGGGCACGGGGCGAACCGTCGAGGTCCGCCCCCGTTCGGGGTCAGAGGATGCCCGCTCCGAAGCCACCATCGTCCGACGGCGCCTGCCGCTCGGGCGCACGCTCTTCGCGACGCGGTGCCGGACGCGGCGGGGCCGCCGGTCGCGGAGCCGGTCGGGCGGGCGCCGACTCGTCGACGCCGCCGCCGAAACCACCGCCTCCGAAACTGCCCTCGTCGAAGGCGGCGCGCTGCGGCGCTTCCGCTGCCGGACGCGGGATCTCGTCGCGGCGCGGAGCCGGGCGCGCGAAGTCGCCACCTCGGCCACCACCACCACCGCGATCAGTACCGCCGTGCGCGGGCTCATCCCGTCCCGGTCGGTCGCCACCACGTCGCGGGTCGACACCGCGCGGCGCCTCGGCCGGACGCTGGGCCTCGTCGTAGCGGGGTCGATCGTCCTGTCGGGGTCGATCGTCCTGTCGCGGGCGATCGTCCTGTCGCGGGCGGTCGTCCTGTCGCGGGCGATCGTCGTAGCGCGGCCGGTCATCCTGCCGGGGCCGGTCATCCTGCCGAGGCCGGTCATCCTGCCGGGGGCGATCGTCCTGACGCGGACGCTCGGCCGGGCGCGACCGATCATCCGGACGGGGACGATCGTCGGAACGCGGACGGTCGTCTTGACGCGGGCGTTCCTCTTGCTGACGCGGGCGATCGTCGAAGCGCGGACGCTCATCCGGACGCGGACGGTCGTCGCGCGCACGATCCGGACCACGCGGGCGCTCATCGCGCTCGCGCGGTGCCTCCGGACGCGCGTCGAACCGCGGCGCGCCGCGATCCGCCGAGACGGGACGCTCGTGCACCGGACGATCCGGCGCGCGGTCGTGCCGACCGCGGTCGTCGCCACGCTGAGTGGGTCGCTCATCGCCACGCTGAGCGGGACGCTCATCACTACGCTGAGCGGAACGCTCATCACTACGCTGAGCGGGACGCTCATCACTGCGCTGCGCGGGACGCTCATCACTGCGCTGAGCGGAACGCTCATCGCCACGCTGAGCGGGACGCTCATCACTGCGCTGCGCGGGACGCGCTGCTCCCCGATCCGAGCCGCGTGCATCGCCGCCCTGGCCCCCACTCCGGGGACCACGCTCGTCGCCACGAAAGCCACGATCCGGGGCGCGCGGGCCGCGATCTTCGCCGCGGAATCCACTCTCGGCGGCGCGCGGTTCCGGGCGGGCCGGATAGGCATCGCGCTCGACCGGCGGAGCTTCCTCGTAGCCGCCCGAGGGCGGACCGTCGAAGTCCGCGTGAGCTTCGAACGCCGCCGGCGCGTGGCCGGGTGCGGCGACTTCATCTCCGCGGCGACCGCGGCGACCGCGGCGACGACGACGCGAGCCGTCGTCTCCTTGCGGGGCTTGCGCGTCGGCAGCACCTCCGGGGAATCCCGCCGGAGAACCGCCCCCGAATTCGCCGGAGTGCTCGTGCGGCGCGACATCTTCCGCATCGCCGCGCGCGTCGTCGTCGGGGCGTGCGTAGACGACGTCTTCGCGCGCGTGACGCACCGGCGCCGGTCGTCCCGCGCTCGCGGATCGGCCGACCTCGCGCGCGGCTCCCTCCAGGAACTGCGTCGGGATCGGATCCGACAGGAACAGCGAAATGCGATCGTAGAAGTTGATGCCGGCGTCCCAGGCCTCCATCGCGCGCACGACGATGACCTCATGCTCACGCGCGGTTCGCTGCGCTGTTTCGAGCGCGTCTTCGGGCGTCAACGCGAGGTGCAGGAAGCGACGGCGTCCGGGGCGCAAACCGTAGCGACGCGCGCGGTCGGCGTCGGCGCGCGACACGCCGACGAAGAGTCGCTCGGGCGGGCGAGCCGCTTCGCCGGGCTGGACTTCGATCGAGTGCCCGTAGAGGGCGCGGATCCGGTCGCCGACGATTTCGTAGCGTTGCCGATCGCCCGACTCGACGGCTTCGCGCACGTCTTCTTCGGCGACGGACTCGCCCAAGCGCTCGTTCAGAGCGCGGATCACGTCGGTGAGCTCGCCGTACCCGTGGTCGTCGACCTCCAGGTCGAACTCGTCCGGCTGGTGCCGGAGCATGTAGGCGAGCGAGCGGGTGATGCGTTCAATCAGTGCGGGATGCGTCATGAGGTGCCGCGGGCCGGCAGCGCACCGATGCGCGCACAGGGCCCGTTTCGTAGGGCCGACAGTCTAGGGACGGCGCCGCCGGGATCCAACGCGCACGCGCCGACTCTCGCCGATCTGCCGGGTTTTCCGCGCTGGAATCGAACCCCGGTGAGAGCGCCGTTTCGGGCTCAGGCCGCGGTCGGGGCGGCGCGCCCCCCCACCGGGCTCGGAGTTTCCGGCAGCTGGCGCAGGTCGTACCCCTGGCGGCCCAGGTCCTCGAAGAACTCCTCCGTCCCCGTCAGGACGAGCCACAGGAGCTCGCCCGAGTCCTCGTCCCGCCACAGGATCCGAGCACGCGTGGTCGCTGCTCGATCCACTTCGAAAGTTCGCTGGTTCTTCATCTCGCGTGCCCTCTCTCGCTGCCTGACCCGACCCTTCAGATCGATCGTGCTTCTCGACGCACGAACCCTGCGCGGATTCCCCGATCAGGCCTTGTCGCGCGTCCCGTACGCCGGACACGAGGTGGTGTTCGCCCTCGGACAGGACCTTTGCGCTGCGCGGCTCGCGCGTCAGTTCCCGTAGCGCGGAAGTGCCCGGTCGACCTCGATCGACCAGCGGTCGAGGCCGCCTTCGAGATCCATCACGTCGGTGAAGTCGCGGGAAACGAGCAGCGCCGCGGCTTGGAGACTCCTGACCCCGTGGTGGCAGATGCACACGATCGCACGATTCGGATCGAGCTCGCCCGAGCGGGCCGCGAGGTCGCCGCGTGGGATCAAGACGGATCCCGCGAGGTGCGCGAATTCGAATTCGTCCGGCTCGCGGACGTCGAGAAGGAGCAAGTCGTCGCCGCGTGCGAGCCGAGCGCAGAGATCGCGCGGTGCGATCCGCCGCGGGCTCGCGCTCATTCGCGGAACTCGAGCGGCTCGCGGTCGTACTCAGGCGGGATCGGCACGCCGAGCATGGACAGCGCCGTCGGTGCGATGTGAAGGAGATCCACGCCGCCTTCCGGGACCACGATCTTCCTGTTCGAGAAGAAAATGCCACGCACGAGTTCGGCGGCGACGGAGACGTGGTCGCCCGACCAATTGAGACGGTTGTCCTCGAACACGTCGGCGGGCACGAAAACGCCGGGCTTCGAGCTCTCGACGAGGCGGATGTCACCGAGCGTGGTCGCCCACGACACGCGCCAACCCGCGTCGAAGCCGACGATGAGATCGGGTTCCTCGGAGAGGAACGGTCCGTCGCGAATCTCCGACGTGATGTAGACCCGGCGCACGGCACGACCGGCGCCGTTCGAATCCTCAGTCGCGAGCAATTTCGCGCGGATCTCGGCCAGCAACGCGGTCGCATCCTGCGGATCGACGGTGCCTTGGCCTTCGCGACCGGCACGGTTCAGGTAGACGCCGCCCAGACCGACGGCGTAGGCCTTCGTCCGCGGCCAATCGACGAAAGACAGCGCGCGCCCGCCCGCCGGCGTCGTACCGGGCAGCAGTGCGAGGTAGCCCTCTTTCGCCAGCCAGTTGTTCAGGTGCGCTTGGCGCTTGAACGACTGGAATCCGTGGTCCGCGCACACGATCAGCGTGTCACCGGGTTTCAGGTGGTCCTTCACGACCTCCCCGACGACGCGATCCATCGACTGGTACGACGCGCGGATCGCATCGGAGAGCGCGATGTCCTCGCCGAAGAAGCGCGTGCGCTGTGCCGCCTTCGCGGCGTCGTAGGCCGGATGCGTCGTGTCCGCGAACTGATACATCATGTGCTGCACGCGATCGGGCGTGCTCTCGACGAACATCAGCGCGCGCCAGTCCGACTGCTGGAGCGCCGCGCGCATCAGCGTCTCGCGCGAACGCTGCGTGGCTTCGATGTCCTCGAGGAACGTGATCGGATCGATCTCGCGATCCTTGAACGGCATCGTGAGGCAGGCCCAACCCACGGTTTCGTACGGCGCGCCGGCGGCGTGAGCGAGATCCGCGGCGAACTCCGGCGGTTGGCTGATGGGCTGCCACCACGCGGGATGCGCCGGGTCGAACTGCAGGAAATCGACGAAGAGCTCGAACGGGTCGGCCTTCTTGATCAACTTCGTCCGCGTGATCGCGCGGACCTTGACGAGAGGCGAGAGTTCGAACGTCAGGTGGTACCAGCTCGACCACTGGCCCTCCTGCAACACTTGCGTGTGCTCGCCGATCGACACGTGAGCGCCGTCGGACTTCTGTTCGACTTGGAGGGGAAGCGACACGCGGCCTTCGTCGGAAGAGCGGAACTTGTCGCGCAACTGGAGGCGTGGGAGCACTTCGGTCTGGATCTCGCGCTTCCGTTTGCGCAGTCCGGTCACCTCACCCGAAGACTGGCCCGGCTTGCCGAGGCGCGCGTCGATGGCTTCGATCTCGCGCTCCGCTGCGTCGATCGCGACGAAATCGAAGGGACCGTAGATCCAGCTCTCGATCCGGCCGTCGCGTTCGTCGACGCGGAAGATGCGACCGGCCGTGCTGGTCGGTTGGCCGATCGGCGCGCGCTCGATCACCTTGGGGTCCGTCGTGTAGATGAACCAGTCGCCGTTGTTCGAGCGCACGTCGGGCACGCCGAGGCCGGATAGGACGCGCGCGCCGACGACCTCGGGCCGGTCCCACGACATGGCGCTGTCGATGACGATGCTCTGGACTCCGGCCTTGGCCGCGACCTCCCAGAACGGGGCCGTTTTCGTGGGGTTTCCGACGACGTCAGAGATGCTCCGCGGAACGTAGCCGGCCGAAACGTGCGTCGCGGCGGCGCCGACGGCACCGAGCACGAGGGCCATCGGGACGGCAACCCGCGCGCGAATCTTGAGGAGGCCCGCGAAGACCAGCAGGAACACGAGCATCGCGCCGACGCCGACCGCGGTGGCGAGGAGGATCGGGTTCCATCCGAGCAAAGTCCTCTCGAGGAACGGCAGGTCGAACGTGTCCGATCGGCGCGCAGTGTGCGTGACGTGACCGAGAGCCGGCATCGGTGTGCCGTCCGGCGCGAGCTCGCGCTTCACGAAGCCCGAGATCCCCGTTTTCGCCGGATTCTGGCCTGAGTTCAGCGAGGCCCACGAGACCGGCGACTCGGCCGGCATGGTCGTGCCGAGCGGCGCGAACGTGCCGGTCTCGCGCAGCCGCGCGAGGTTCGGCAAGAGACCCTCGTCCATGAAGCGCTCGGTCGTGCGCGCGTCGGCGCCGTCGAAGCCCAGGACGATGAGGCGGCCCGTGGGCGCGGCTCCGAGCACGGGCTCGGTCGCGCGGACCGACGAGAGGGTCGCGAGGAGCACCAAGAGCGCCGCGAGGGCAAGTCGAAAAGGCATCGGGGAGGACGGCGGGGAGGACGGCGGGGAGGACGGTCGGAAAGAATGGCTGCTAGGATCCGACCGCGGACGCGCGCCGAAGGCTCCGCTAACGCTACGAACGATGCGGTACGAGCGCGAGAGGAGAAGCGGCGCACCGCGTGCGGTCAAGCACCGTCTGGGGCGCGCCTCGTTGATCTTGCTGGCCGGCGCCGTCGCGCTGGGGCTCGCCGTCGCGTGGTTCACGCTTCGCGAACCGCGATCGGCTGGATCCGCCGGGCCGATCACGCCTCTGGACTCGCCCCCGTCGGCCAACGAGACTGCGCTCGAGGCGCGTGTCGAGCGCGACGCGGCGAGCCGGCCGACGGCTAGCGACGACCCGCGTCGCTTCGACGGACACGGCCGGATCCGCGGCATGCTCGAGGCGCGCGGCGTCGGGCTGCCCGCGCGTTGGACGCTCGTGCTCGAGCCGGATCCGACGCTCGTCGGTTCGGGCCGCGCGGAGCCGCGCCGTGTCGAATTCGATGCCAGCGAGACGCGTTTCGACGTCGCGGGGCTGCCGTTCGGCGGCTACCGCGTCCACGCCGAGGCGCCGAACTCGAACGGGGCCCGCGTCTCCGTGCTGCTCGTGCGCGACGCGCCCGAAGCGACCGTGACTTTGCGCCTCGCTCCCGCGGGATTCGTGGACGGAATGGTGTTCGACGACGCGGGCCGACCGGCCGAAGGTCTGGTCGTCCACATCGAGAACGAGCGTTCGCGCACGCGCGCGCGAGGAATCGTCGATGCGACCGGCCTCTTCGTCGTGCGCGATGTGCTCGACGGCGAGTACGAGATCCGCTTCGGCGAGTGGGACGCACCGCTCGTGACGCCCGGGGAGTTCACGTTCCGCGCTCCGAGTCTGCGCTGGCCTGAGACGCGGCTTCCGCCGACGGGTTCGTTGGTCGTCCACGTCCGCGACGAAGAGGGTCGCGGGATCGGCGGCCTCGCGGTCGCGGGCAGCGCGCCACCTCGGAGTGCTCTGCGTGCGGAGACGGACAATGATGGCCTGGCGCGCGTGACGTTCCTGCTCCCGGGGCGTTACACGATCGAGGTCCGCGGAACCGATGGTCGGACACTTCGCGGTGCCGTCGATGTCGCCCCGAACGTCGAGCGCGAACTCGAACTCGTCTTCGAGTAGTGCGCCGATCGAGGACCTGAGTCCCCCCGCTCCGTCGGACGGCAACCTGCGCGTCTCTACGCGGGATCGAAGTGAGGGCTTGGCGCGGGTGATTCATCCTCGGTTCTCGCGGAGGACGACGACACAGCGCATCGGCTCAGTCACGGAGACGAGCTTCGAAGTCCGCGCACGCGCCTTCGAAGCCGCCGCGATCCGTGTCGGCGATCGCCTCGCGCCCGTGAACCACACGGATCCTGGCGTTGAGCTCGACGATTCCCGTGAGTCGCTGGATCGACGGCTCGCGCGCGAGATCGGCGCGAGCCTCGGCCAGCGCCTGATCGACACTGCGATCGACGCGCGCCGAGATCGCGGCGGCCGAGAGCGGGCTGCCCGTGAGGTTCTCGACGAAATCGAGGAACGTCCGGCTGTTCCCGCTCTTCCAGTAGTGCTCGCGGAGGTCGGTACCGATGCGCGCATTGTCGACCAAGTGCCCGTCGCGTTCGCGGAAGAACGCGCGCGTCTGGTGCACGGCGATCTCGGCGAGGACGTAGCCGTGGTAGTAGGCACTGCTCTCGCCCGCGAGCAAGTGCGGCACGGACAGCGACGGGCGCGGAGAGCCTTCGTCGAGGAACAGGAGTCGTCGTTCCGCGTCACGGATCGTCGCGAGCACGCGTTCGGCCGTGAGATCGGCATCCGGGATCTCGTAGATCGCGCGCTCGGCCGCGCAGACCGCGACCATCGCGCGCAGGTTCCAAGCGGCGAACGGTTGCGCGGCGCGGATACCGGCTTCGATGAGGTCGGCTGGCATCGCGTTCCCGTCGAGGTCGCGCGCGTACCGCGCTTGCCAATCCGGGTCCGAGACGAAGCTGTCGAGGAACATGCTCTGCAGCTCGGAGAACGCGACCGACGTAGGCGCGAACTCTTGGCTGAAACACGGTGACGGCATGTCGATGTTCGCGAAGTGCGCCGCGTGGCCGCCTTCGTGGAAAAGCGTCTCGAGCGCGCGCCGACCTGCTCCGACCATGCCTGGGATCGCATTCGCGGTGAACTGGATGCGCGCCGGTCGGAACGCGCCGCGCTCGCGCCAAGCGAGAACGGGGCCGTGCATGAAGCCGTTCTCGTACTTTCCCGGTCGATCGAGGAGGTCGAGCACGAGCGTCGCGCCGCGGTAGTCGATGCCGAGTGCCGCGAACGAACGCCCGTAGCGCTCGAGCCCTTTCGCGAATGGGAAGTAGCGATCCTGCGCGGCCGTGACGTCGCCGCCGACGGCGAAGCGCACGTTCCAAGGACGCAGTGCGTCGCGACCTTTCGTGCGTGCGAGCTCGTCGAGGGCGCGTCGACCCGCGACGCGTGTGCGCTGCTCCAGATCATCGAGGTGCTCGAACACCTGGGCCTTCGTGAGTCCCTCGACACGCCGCACTTTCCAGTCGTAGTAATCCTCCGCGCCGTGCATGCGACCGAGTGCGTTGCGCCGCTTGACGACGTCGAGGAATCCGTTCGAGAGCACGTGCGGCTCGATCGAACGCAACGATTCCCAGGCCGATTTCCGCACGGATTCGTCGGGATCGCTCGCGAGCAGCACGCCGAGACGCACGGTGGAAGCGGGCGACACGCGACCCTCGGCGTCACGCGCGGTCAGTTCGAGCCGCGCACGCGCTCCGGCGAGATCGGCCTCGGCCGCGACGATGTCCGCTTGGCAAGCGCGCGCCGCATCGGACTCGAGCGCGTGTGCTTCGAAGGTCGCGAGCCAACCGCTCAGCGCGGTGAGATCGTCCTCGTGCGGCCGCGCGACGTCCGCGGGCGCATCGAGCAACCCCTCGGCCGCGTGGATCGCCGCGCGGACTGACGTGAGCCGCACGGGATCGCTCAGAAATCCCTGCAACTCGATCTCGCGCCGCGCGAGGTCGGCCCGCGCCTCCCGCGCGTCGTCCGCGTTGCCCATGTAGGACGTCCAGAAGGCATCCTCCTTCGCGGTGTGGATGCGCGCGTACTCGTGATTGAGTTCGCGGACGAACGTGGCGGTCTTTGGATCGGCGTTCATGGTCGACTCGAAGTCTCGAACACTTCGCCGCCGCGTGCACGCTTCGCGCGGGGAATCGCGCGCCAATTCGCGCCCGCCTATCGCATCACGATCCCGCGCGCTGTCTCTTCACGAACTTGCCGTCCTCATAGGTGTCGGTCGCCACGAGCTTCCCGTCGCGCCCGTAGAGCCGCGTGTCGCCGTGCGGCTTGCCGCCCGAGTACGCGGCCTCGATCGCGCGCGCGCCGTCGTCCCAGAATTCGACCCACGCGCCGTCGGGTCGACCTGCGCGGTACGTCCCGGCGAATTTTTGCTTCCCGCTCGGCCACCATTCTTTCCACGGACCGTCTGCGCGACCGCGGTCGAAGACGGCATCGAGGAGCAACGTGCCGTCCTCGCCCCACGTGCGCCAGGCGCCGTGTTGGAAGCCGTCGACGTGGCTCCCCTCGCGCGCTTTACGGCCGTTTTCGTGCCACGTGACGACCGCGCCGTTCGGCTTGCCGTCCGCGTAATGGATCTCGGACCACGGCGCACCGTTCGCGAAGCGCGTGCGGCGCACGTCGTCGCCGCAGGCGACGAGCGCGAGTGCGAGGATAGACGCGAGAACGGCGCGCACTTACTTGGGCTCCTCACCGTTGCCGGGCACGTCCCCACCCGCGTATCCGAGGTCTTCGAGACGCTGCATGTCCCCCGCCGTCGGGATGTAGGGCTCGACGAGCGGATAGCATCCGGCCCACTGGATCGAGCGGGCGATGCGGTGCAGCACGAGGTCGCGC
>Ga0209490_10004435_pt1 | contig 12954 bp, 24 predicted proteins | sample MAT06_FD_187209 | JGI IMG/M metagenome (GOLD analysis project Ga0209490, IMG submission 187209) | Freshwater microbial communities from Lake Fryxell liftoff mats and glacier meltwater in Antarctica - MAT-06 (SPAdes) (version 2) | ecosystem: Environmental > Aquatic > Freshwater > Ice > Liftoff...
GAATTGATAGTATCCGTGGCTATCGCCAAGACCTCCTGCTAGATGATAACGGCGCTTTTGCTTCAGCCGAAGTTCAAGTACCAGTACTTCGTACATCTGGGAGCAATGGACTGTTGCAAGTTATACCCTTTGTAGATTTAGGAGTCGCTTGGAATAATTCGAGCCAGGACAATTCTAATACCAACAGTCCGAATACTTTAGCTTCCGTTGGTCTGGGCTTGCGTTGGTCACAAGGCGATCGCTTCCTCGCACGTCTGGACTGGGGCATTCCTTTGATAGCAGTTGACCAGCCAGATAGAACATGGCAGGAAAACGGGATTTATTTCTCGGTGATTTATAATCCTTTTTAAAGTATTGACATCTTTGGCTTGTAGTGTATCTGATAACAACAACGTTCATCCAGAAAGTCCCGTAAATGAAATTCCCACTCATCATCACAGTAGTAATACTTTTTATCTTGAAGGTTGACAAGGCAGTACCCAGTCTTGCCGCCGCGATCGTGAGGGAGTAATACCGTGATCAATCTCCTGTCTTGTTTTCTGAATACCTTCTCGTTTTCAACTTGTTAAAATCTGCATTTATGATTCCCCATGAAACCGCGATAATAAATCATCACGAGAAGTTTGCAAAAGTAATGCAAGATATTCTTCTCTAGATAACTGGATCAACTGAGGAATAATAGCCTCTAACTCGGCATCCAAATTTCCAAACCTTACCTTTAAAAGCCCCAAGATCATTTCTTGTCGTTCAGCCTCAATACCTTCCTGTTGCCAACTTGTAACAATCTCCATAATTTCCTCCCGTTCATCTAATCCCATTGTACTGATTGTCGCTTGAAAGACCTGTTTCTCAGTATCGTCGAGCCTCAAATACGTATCAACAAAGCCCGAAATCAATTGCATCCGTGCTGGGTCTAACTTTAACGTTGCCAGCAACCGCAAACATTCTGCCTTCACCTGCGGACGTTCCTCTGTTGGAATATTCATCTTCGACATCAATGCTGCTGCCACCGGATTTGGCTGCGTGAGAAAATCTCGCCAACTTAAACGATTTAATTGAATTGCCTTGAAATTAAAATCAAGTACATTTAAATCAGTAAACCTTACACAGTGATTAGTCGATTCAGCGCGTTTCGGTTCATCAAACGAGAAAATCACCACGGGATAAATCGCACAATCATATTTCTCGTACAGTCGAGCAAAATATTTAAACATCCGCTTGGCAAACACTGTCTCAGTATAGGACTGATTTTCAACGTGAATCAAAAAACAAGTGTCTTGCTGCTGATAACGCACCTGAGCCAGTAAATCAATTTCCTTCTTTTCGCCAGAGGTGACATCAGTAAACACTTCTTGGGGTAAAAACTGGATGGAATCGCGGTCTGTTTGGCTGAGTACTTGAGGTAGAAATAAATCCAGGAACTCAACAAAAAAGGTAGATAGTAATTCTTTGAAAAGACGGTCATGGTCAATCATACTTTTTGTCTTCCCCTCGGATTATAATAACGATTATATAGAAATAGGCATTATTTTAGGCTATTAATTGAATCTACTTGTGGCAATTGATGCCGAATGCCAGATGTTAATTATGAAAATTTATTAATTTTAGTAAAAACTATGAAAATTTCCGAAATATCGACAGAAACTCTGGAAAAAATCAAGTCAGTTAGGTGGGATAGAATTATTGAGAAACATGAAGGTCCAGAAAGTTGGGAATCGGTTTTCAGATATGAAGAACCAGAATTTTTGTCAGTGGAAGAATGCTCAATATTATTACCTGTAGATAAATCACATCATCCTAATATTACTATAATACGTTGTATCTGGAGTGCGGATAAGAATTCTGTAACAGTTTTTCTATCAGATACTACCTATGAAGATGATCCATTCTTTTCGGGATTTATGGCAGTATGCGATCGCCTGAAGAATGAAGAATTTTTCTTGGCAATCTTGTACCATGAATGGTTTATTATTGAAAGAGCTGGAGTTTTTGAATAATGAATTCTCAGCAGCTCACCCGACAACACGTACTTTATTTAAAGTAGCAAGCTACGCATTGCCAACGAGTAATGATTTATTGCCAATGGATAGAATTGTTGGTTAAGGCATCGGAGACTTTTCAAAAAACAAACAACTCAGCATCTGGTTAGTTTGTTGACAATCAGTAAACTCTCGCTTCAGTTGGGATGCCGTAATAGAAACCAAAGCGACTGCAAAAACTAAAATTAAGGGATTAGCTTTGGCCAAATTAAACCACCAACGCCAATCCCTGAAGTTTGGTAGTTGAGGCAATCGTAAATTCCAAAAGCTGAAATTCCCAAATCCGACTTGCGTTTTACTACCGGGCAACCACTCTTGATCAACATTAACAAAAACCACTTGTATGCGAGGATTCTGCTCAACCATTGAAGCCGTCTTGAGAGCTGATGATTGCGCCCGTGCATCAGGTGTAAGAAAACCCATCACCAGAAGTTTATGCGTGTTGTTCAGACCGTAAAGGTTGAGTTGACCAACAGCTTGATAAATAGTGTCGCGGTCGAGGTATTTTTTGACTTCTGCGATCGCTCCACCTTGCCAACTCGTGACTATATCGGCTCTACCACCGTTGGCAGGTGCTTCAAATTGAACTTGAAAACCACGCTCAGTTAAGCGTGAGCCCAAGTATTGTTGTAAGTCTCGTTCTTGCCAGCGTTCAGGAAAACCAGCAGATTCGACAAATTTAGATGGCAGCATAATTTAAGGGAATTGGGCGTAATAAAAAGAACTAATCGTTACATCAGTAACTAAACAGGAATCGTATCAAACCTATAAGCTTGAAATCGTCTATCCAACAAACCAGACTGCACAATCCCATCACCGCGTCCCTGCAATGAAGTAACCGCTTCGCCTCGACGCATCAGAATCATCCGACCACTGGTAGCATCGACACAACGAAACGCAATCCGACAAGGAAGGTTGTCACGTAAGTCCGGTGGTAATGCTTGTGGGTCATCTTTACTGCGCTTGGCTCCACGCTGTAACCCAACAACTACGTGAATTTTCAGACCCCTACCTCTTCGTCCAACTTCACACAACTGTTGGTCGTAAGCTTTACGCTGTGTATCATCTAACGGCACAGTCCCTTTATACTCATCAATAAACAATATCCAAGCTTGCTGCTGTTCTAGTTCAACTTTGGTCATTGAGTTACGGCTTACGCACTCTAAAAAATACTCACCGACAAACTCGAAAGTTTTGCCCATGTCGTTCATAGTAATCGTGGGGAATCGGGCAGGGAAATCCTCGTAATCACTGACCTTGCCACCACAGACATCGACCCGCGCACCTTGCATGAGTAAACAATAAGCAGCTGCACGGAAGAAGTTAGACTTACCAGAGCCAGTAGTGCCGACGACCAACAATTGTGGGGTGTCCTCACTTGCCAAATCAATAATCACTTGCCCATCAAGGGATTGACCCAAAATTATTAAGCGTGAGCCATGCTGCCACTGCCTTTGGGGAAAGTCGTAGTAAGTGCGGTCTTTTGCTAACAGAGCAACTTCTACCGCCATTTGTTCAGGGGCATAAATATAAAAGGGCAAATCCTCTTTATCACCGATTCCCAGTGCCAGTTTAGAAGCAGCCTTAAATTTCGGTATTGAGTTGAAATCCTCAGTTTTTACGGAAAAAATCAACCTTTCATAGCTTGGTGCTTTGTCAACTCGTAGACATTGGGTTTGAAGTCCGACAACTTTCGCCGCTTTTGTTAATCCCTCAATCTTGGGTGATTGGGATGCAGCGTCGGATACTGCTTTGATGCTATTCGTTACAGTCACCTCTTGGGTATTAGCACTTTTGAGTACTTGCTGCGCCTGCAATTCTATCTGTCGGTGATGAATTTGGGCTTGTAGTTTCGCTTGTTCTAGTTGCATTTCTGCTTCTGAAGTCGCCAGCAGTACATTTCCCAGGCTTTCTCCGTTCTGAATCATACCCAAAGCCATGCGGCTGACTGCCCCATTTTGTCCAGTGACCGTCAAAACTTCACTAAACAGAGGTGCTGTTTGTTGCAATAATTTCAGTTGCCTTTCTGTTTCCTTATCTGCATCTGCATTTAAGCGTTTGCGTTCGGCAGCTGATGAAAGATACTGCAACTGCTCCTCAGCCTGGGTATCCTTCATGGCGGCAAGCATATCTTCTTCTCGCTCCTTGTCCTCGTAATGTTTTTGTAACTTTCGTAATTCAAGACCCGCATAACTTGCGAAAGTAATTGCAACGATATTGGCGGGTATAAACAGTTTTATGTCTTTGGGACTGGCCGTTAAGACCAACACTACAGCAGTTAACCCACTGCCACCAATTTTTAACCAAGGAAGAAACATTTACCCCACCCAAAAGCTAATCCAATAGCGATGATTTGTAACAACATTGAGTTACTATTTTTTCCTTGAGAGTAAGTAATTACTACAGCTACTCCCACGACCAAGGCATTGTAGGGCAGTAGACTAATTAACTGAGCGACTGCACTGGCAATGATGAATCCACACATCCAAATTAATAATCTACAAAGAAGTGACATTTTTCTCCTGTTTTGTTTGCTGTGGCTGATGTTTCTTGGCTGACAGAACAGCACCAGAAACTATCCCTCCAAACCCAATTGTTGAGGTAGCTATGGGTACAATTATTTGAGTACTGAAATACCCAAATGCTACTGCTGCGATCAGTCCTGTTACCGACAAAGTTATTTGTTTAGTTGTCATTTCGCTATCCTTTGAATTCGTTGTGTAATGCCGGGTGTCCCAGAATATCGAGCATTTCTCAGTTCTTGAAATCGAGTCACCAAATTGCTGGTTTGTTCTTCGTAGGGAGTCGGTTCTTTTTTGGTGGTTTCAGCGTTTAGCTTTTCTTGTTTCTTAGTTTTACTTTCGGAATACTGGTCAGCAATTTTACCCAAGCTGATTCCTAAATCATCCTGGGCACCAGCGATGGCTGAACGAGAACCACCAACTATTTGCCGGAATTTTGATTCTAAATTGGCAAGAGATACCCCTAAGTTCTTTTCCAATTCAGCAAGAGTAACCCTTGCCTCGCCAACGTTTTCAGCAACAGAGGCTTGCTTCTCTCTGGTTTTAATCAAACCTTTCAAATAACGAGACGTGAGTGCATCGTACTCAGTCCAATTTTTGAGTTGAATTTCTGCGCCCTTAGCGTTTTCCGCAGCTAAAGCTATATCTTCATCTGTGAGATCACCAGAAGTTTTGACATTCACAGGTAGCATATCAGCAATGCGCTGGGCGTTACCCCACACAGCCGACTCTAAGCCAAAATGAGAATCTGGAAAAACTAAAGCATTGCTAATATCCCCGTTTAAATCGGATAAATTTAATCCTCTATCTTTGGGCGGTTCAGTCTTCGGTGTTGTTTTTGTCATTTGTTTAACTAACGTGAATCAATGATTTACAAGGCTGATACTCTACGAACACGTCATCTTGAAACTCAATCCATTCTCCTGTCCCTAAAGTTTGCAAAGAACGGACGTTGTTTTCTAACTTGACCTCTAAGTTAATTTCAGGGAACTTAAAAATGTTATCCTTCTCAATCACTCTGGTTAACTCAACATCGCGGTCAATCTGCACTCCTAAAAGCAAGTTCACTCCGGCTTTTCTGTATTTCTGCCAATAATAAGAGAACTCATTCTTATCCAAGAAATTGACATTAACCTGTGGCACACCACCTTCAAACAAAATTGCAAAAATTCCTAGTGGCTCGTAATGAATTTTGGCTATTCCGAGATTGTTTTCGTAGCACCAGTAGGCTCGGTGGAAGTGGGCTGTTTGCAAAACTTTTTCTCCAATTTTCTAATCAACATCTTTGCTAACGACTGCCAAACCAATGACCATGCTCGTTGATTCTTCAGGCGTATTTGAGCAGAGACAATATCTGCTTGTGAGGGAATAATACTGCCATAGTTCTCCAAGTTATCAATCGCCTGTTGGAAACTCACTACCTCATCTTCAGTTGCTGGCAAGTCTGGAGCAACGGCGGCTGTCAATCTCTCCATCACCCCGCTTAAAGTTGCTGAATCTTGTTTGATTTTTTGCAACTCAAGAGACATCATCTCAATTGCTGCAAGATTTGATTGGGCAACAGCTTCCTGGAAATCCATCAACTGGGTTTCAAGTTGGCGTTGCACTTCCTCACTGATGATTTGGGTGATATCGCTCAACCCTCGCCCCTGTTTTACCGTGTCAATGAAATCCTGAATCTCAGGCGACACAAGCGAAGCACTCGAATTGTCCATCATCTAGTTCCTTCCACTCCAATTTCACACCGACACGGGCTGCAAAGCCATCAATACTTTGTTTCATCGTTTCATAGGGTAAATAGTCGCAACTATCAATCAGTTTTTCGAGGTCTACATCAATGAACTGTTTCTGGACTGCTGCTAATTGTTCTCTTTTTCTTTGTGCTATCTCTTTTCTGGCTGATTGTTTCCCTTTTTCTCTTGCCTGTTCAACTGCCTCTAACCTAGCAATTTCCACAGCTTTAGTTAGCTTCTCTTCTTCTGTCACCTGTTGAGCAATCTGTTGTTGCTCTCGTAGTAATCGCTCAAAAATTGCTAGGCGCAAGTCGTCGTCAAAAGCATTTTCTAGCTGTTCAATGACCAGCGCAAAAGCACTCGGCACTGGCGCTATCAGTTGTCCCCTAACTTTCGCTATCTTTTTCGATTGCGGTTCGATTGATGTCTCGACCTCTACTCCCTGTACTGTCAACTCACCTTTGCGTACCATACTTTTCTCCTTAGTTACAGTAATTACAATATTCTCCGCACAACACAAAATTAACCGTGAAAGCTAAAACGTTGTTGAATCTGTCCAGTAATCGAATCATGAAGCCCTCTTTTTATACCAATACCTTCGCCAATTTACGAGGGTGAGATGATGATGCTTTGACCATTAACTTCCATTTCTCTGATGCTTGGCAAAAACAATCAGTCCTAAAAATTCCTTTCAGGTTTACCACAAGGTTTTTTACATATTGACGGCAGGATAAGGGATTGAGATTTAAAATTACCTTTCCATCAAAATGCTTATGTATGCTTAATTTTGCCAATTTTGCCGAAATTGATCTAGGCTCTTATTTTGGCAAAGGGATTGAGATTTAAAATTACCTTTCCATCAAAATGCTTATGTATGCTTAATTTTGCCAATTTTGCCGAAATTGAACTAGGCTCTTATTTTGGCAAAGGTATTGTTAGATGCAAGATTTTTCCACTTTGCTAGTTCTGAGACTGAATAATGCCTTCGTTGACTAAACTCTCCCCACTTATATAAAGTGCGAATCGAAACTCTATAACCGCACATTGCCAAATATCTTGCCAAATCCTTACCAATACATCCTCTCATCCGCCATTGATGCCACATTTTGGCACTAGAGGCTGTTTCCATCCTCATCGCCCGACGTGATGAACTTGTCATCATTACTACTAATTGACGCACCAATGGAAACTTTTTTGTCGGATTATCATGCCTCCAACACGCCATGTACGTTAGCAATGAGGCTTTGCCTTCATCTACGAATCGTTCATACTTCTCTATTCCCAAATACTGCTTCCAACTCGCCCAGCAATTCCTCGAAAGCTCACGGTTCATAATCCTATCGCAGCATTTCTTCACCTCAGTTAAGGCTATTTTTTGGGGTGGCTCCTTGACCTCATCCGCTACAAATGGCTCTTGTTCACAGAATTTCTCCAATACTTCATCGTATTTCCACTCATGACTTTTAGAAAACTCTCTTAAACTCCTATACGTCACTTTTTTCTTTGGATAATGCTTGCGTAACCATGCCAGACACAACAGCAATTCTGTCTGCTCTTGTGTATATTGTCTATCCGCTACTTTCTTACCTCGTGCATAACTTGCACCCGCTAATCGCTCCCATTCATACCATGTGCGTAAGCTGATTTTCGCTCCCCGAATCTTTTCACATTCTCCGATCAAATTGGTTGATTGGGCGATCCAATCCTCTATGACTACTGGCATGGTTTTGCAAAATTATAGTGGCCGTCAAAATTGAGATACTAATCGTCAGAATAGCTACACAAAATTCTAACAAACCTGACGAACTTTTCTCCTCTTTCTCTATTATCTCAACCTCTCCATCAAGAGATGTTTTTGTATATTTTTCCTTTCTGTACACATTCCGATTTCTCCGTGTGTATGGATACCTGTACTTGTTAAAGCAATACTACATTCCCGGCTTTTTTAAAAAAAACTAGACCCAATTTCGGGGGTTTCAGAATCGAATTCGGTACATTTCACTCGCTAACATTCTGCTTAGTCCATGACTGACAAGAGTTTCAGCGTTGTAGTATTAAATTAATACTTGACTCTATGGTTTAAGCAATGATTTTTTTCGGTTATTTCTGGCAAGTTCGGCAAGATGAATGTAGTTTGTCATCAACGGCGAAAAGCACTCAAAACCTTGTATTGCAACGTGTAAGAGTCTGTAGTCTGCAAAAAGTCAGCAGGGCATTTTTTTAGAAGCTTGAGACGCAATGCCGTTTTTCTTGTACTGAGTCTCTATGTGTTTTTTGTAAGGCTGATAATCTGGCATTTACGTCAACTCCATAGGTTTGAAACGTTTGCTCTAACTCCTGACGAGACATTTTGGTGAAATTTAATCTGCTATTTTTCCCGTGTTTTAGTCCTAAAAATATTTGAAGTTCTAGGATTTCTCTCACCTGCCCCCAACTCAATTTGCTTCTTCCAAATAAGTTCAGAGTCTTTAGGTACTTGTTGATTGTGTCCCTTGATTTAATCCTTAGTAATTCCCTACATCTTTTAATGCTTATTAACTCCATTTTTAAAGTCGAACCGTTGAACCATATTTTTATAATAATAAAGGCGCTTTGAAAGCGCCATTAACTGAGGGAATGATTTAAATATTTTTTTGAGAAATTATTTTAATTATTTGTTGTTAGAAAAGTGGCTTTGGTGGTTCCTGCCCATTTTCTCTAATAAAGTCCAACAACTGCGATATTCTGCAAGCCATCGCTGATGGATTTGTTTTATTGTCAGTTGCTAATTTTTGCTTACGGTAGCCTGTTTCGCTCATGCAGTGTTCGTATGCTACTGCGTTTGGCTTGAGCCGATATTTGGCTTCGTACTCTTGAGGAGTCATAATGTATCGCTCTCCTGTTTTGAGACTTTTTGATCAAAAAAGTAAAGGTTCAAAACCTCGCCCGCAAGTGGCGCGAAAAAGTCCCCAAGTGTCTGGCTTAGTTTAATTGCGAATGGGCGAAAAAGCGAATTGCGAATTGTTAATGTCGTTGGTCAAGAACTTTGTTCATATCTGGCCACAGAAGAATGAGTTTTGGAGATATTATCGAGGTACTACCACTCCTAATCCCTTTAGTAAGTGACTAGAATCTTTTTAATGATAAACTAAATTTGGGAGAAAGTGGGCATTTGTCCCCCAAGAAACCAGATAATTGAGGATAAATTTATGTTTATTCAAACAATGCCAGAAACCAACGCACCAAAAATGACACGTATTGAATTTGCAGTTCCAACTGCGCTATTAGCAGAGGCAGAAGCAATGGCAGCACTTGAAGGTTGGAAACCTGCTGAATTGCATCGCATTTTTTGGGAGAAGGGATTTGCAGTCCATGCAGAAGGAAGTAACAAACGACTCATCAACAAATCCCTCAGAGAAAAACACGGTTAAGAAAGAGTAGTTAAAACAATTCGCTTTTTCGCCCATTCGCAATTCGCAATGACGAGAGAATGATTAACAAACGTCTTCGTTCCAAGCTGGGGGACGACACTGAAGCTGTAGAAGACTAAGACGCAGCGCCCAGGTTTTTCCTGGGCAGTCGATGGCTAGAATTGGCAAAGGATAACGATTGCACAGTAGTTAGGTTTTTAATCAACACTTGGCTAACTTTCAATCTCTGGTATTTTGCTCTAGATACTGGACCACTCCCGCACTCATTGCTAGTAGGTTAGGTTGTATATTTTTTCCCAAAAAATCTTCAACTACATTAGCAATTGTACTTGTGAGAAAGAATGGTACTCCTTTGATTTGTTTATGTTCAATCACTAATTCACCACGGCTTTCAATTACTGTGGTATTGCCGTCTGACAGAAAGCGATTTTTGCCATTGAGTTTGTCATTAATAGACAAGCAAACCGTGAAGGCTATGCTATTGAATATGAAGACGAAACTCAAGGTTTGCTACTGATTGAAACCCAAATGCACGGTTCTCGTCTAGAAGAGGGGAAACGCTTGGTATATGTTGACGGGATTGCTACTGCACCTTGGAATCGGGCATATATTCAACGTCCGCCAAAATTAAAAGGTGTTGGGACTGCATTCTTGGCATTTGCCAGAACTCGTAGTTTAGAGCTAGGTTATGAGGGGAGAGTAGGGTTACATTCACTACCGGGAGTAGAAGAATTTTATGACAACCAAGGGATGATTGATGTGGGAGAAGATGAAGATTACGACGACTTAGTTTATTTTGAGTATGGAGTTTTCCGTTCTCCTGGATAAGATCGCAAAGGTAAATAAATGAGTCAGCAGGAAAAGAGTGAGAATCAAAGTGCTTTTAACCAAGAAAATGCAGTAAATCCAATGGGTTTATTATTTGATGAAGAATGGTTAAGAAAAGCTGTTGAAGCTGAGGATAAAGTTGGTGGCAACATTGGGGCTGGATTAGATTGGGGTTCAGCATTTGGCTCCTTAGTGTTCAATCTCGAACTTTTGGGACGTTTCACAACGTTGCGTATTTCTCTAAATAGAGAAGTGCGGTTGCTGCTGAATAATTGGAATTTAGGCACTGCTACAAAAATTGCCGCAAAAGCTGCAAGAGAGAGAATACTTGAAAAATTCAGATTCCCGACACCAGAGGTAAGAGAATACATACTTGCTACCCTGGAAAATGATGAACTTTATGGCGAAGAATTTATTTCTAATCGAGAGATACTACGGGAACTGCTTGGGTTGTTATTAAAACAAGAAGATTGGGAAACTATTGCAGCAGTTGCAGCAGATTCGTTAAAAAAAGAAATTATACATCAAGCTGTTGGTGAAAAAATTTCAGCATAAGTTATGTATTCAAAAAAATGAATGATTTTGTTTCTAAAGAACAAAGCTTTGTACAAAACGATGTTCCTATTCGTTTGCATTATCTGGCCGCACACCTATCACAAATTGAATCCTTGTGGACTCAGCCATCATCCCAAGAATTGATGCTGCCTTTGGTAAAAGAAAGTCGGTACTTTATTGAATGGACTGTGCCAGACATGGTAAAAGCAGACGACATTGACCGAGCCTGTGAGTTAGTTGACTTAGTTCGTTTGCTGACTAATTGGCTGTTTGATTGGGACAATATTTGGACTGATGCCGAACAAAAGCAATCTGCATCCCTTCAAACTTCATATTGGTTACGGCGAGTTTTGGAAATATCGCGCACAGAACCGGAATCACTGAGTGCCTGATCTTCAAGAAGCATTCCTTCGCTTCACCAACACCGAACGCAAATACCGCCGACACTCCTCCTCTCCCCGATATATGAGAATCCGCAGCGCCTCTATTTCCTGCATTGGAGAAACACAGATTTCAGCGATGGCAGCAATTAGATTGTGTTGCTTCTGCACATAGTCTTGATGTTGCTGCTCTAACTCCTGAATTTTGGAGTTCAACTGTTGTATCTGCCGTAATGCTTGTGTCAGCGACGATTCTTTGTTTCGAGAGCGATTATCTAGAGTTAACGTCATATTCTTTGCTCCTATTTATTTAGATTGTTGAAAGCCTTGCCAATCGGGGCATTGAGCGCCCTCCCAGCCGTCGGGATGAACAGCACAATTGAGTGTTACACCGTTGTAAGATATGCCGTGAAAGTACCTACAACCTCGGCAGGGAGTGGGAACAGGTCTAGGTTTGAGCGCTTGCAGTTCCCTGATTTGTGCCGCCTCAATTTGGCTAGCAATCAGCATCGTTGTAAAAGTGCCAATCATGCCCAGACCGAAAGCCAGCCGTGCGTAACTTGGAGGTATTGTTATGGTGGAATAGTTCGGTTTCTTTTGTCCGAAAACTATTAGACAGCCGCTCAAAGTAGTGGAAAATGCGAAAAATGCAATGGCACAATTGAGAATTAACTGTTTTCTGTTCATCTTTGTTTTTTCGGTGGTTCATTCTCAGTTAACAGTCTGCCAAAGTCATGAATTGTAACTGTTGGCGTTGGTTCTGGGACGGGTTTTGCCTCTGGTTGCAACTGTGGATTGCCCAGCCCAATCGCTTCTCTAATCTGTTGTTCCATTTATTAGTCTCTGGTAAATGCCCATGCAGTAAGCCCAATCTGTCCTTGGAGATTTTCGGGGAATTCGTTTACTTTTGTTGCGGGACTAATTTTTTCAATCCCAGAGCGAACGCCAAAATTGTCTTTGATTATTTTGGTTAATTCATCAGCATTGATCGTGGTGCTTTTTGATAATTCTTCAATCGTTAGATTCGGTTTCATTTCCATTGCTGTTTTTCTTCCTAAAAATCGTCTTTACTAATGCTGAGTCCTGCCCCTACCAAAGAACTTCCCAAAAAAGCTGAAAAGGTCACTAACATTGCACCCAAGCAAATATTCTTCTGGCGTTCCCAATAGTGAGTAATTGCATTGGGGTTGGCATTAGCCTCGATAACCTCTAACCCCCAGCATCCCATCGCTCCAACTCCTGAAAAGCCGGTTAATAACAGAGAGGCGATTGCAGTTGTTTCTATGATGCGGTCAATGAAAATCCTCATTTTGAATCTTTTTCGAGTCCGGCGTAGAACTAATTTATTACGAGTGTTTGAAGGCAAGGATGATTGATGAATTACTTTCTGTGTTTTCATTTGCCTTCATTTAACTCCACATAAAACCCTGCACCCGTATTCCTAATCTTTACCAGTTTTTGATTGACCAGCATTTGGATCAAACTAA
>Ga0209490_10004441_pt1 | contig 12940 bp, 11 predicted proteins | sample MAT06_FD_187209 | JGI IMG/M metagenome (GOLD analysis project Ga0209490, IMG submission 187209) | Freshwater microbial communities from Lake Fryxell liftoff mats and glacier meltwater in Antarctica - MAT-06 (SPAdes) (version 2) | ecosystem: Environmental > Aquatic > Freshwater > Ice > Liftoff...
GCTGGGTCAGGCCTGCAAAATATGCCATCTCGATCACCTCGCGTTGCTCCTTGCTGAGCTTCATCACCGCTGAGCGTACGATCTGGCCTTTTTCGGCGGTGTCGAGGTCTTCTGTCGGGCCGCGATCTTGAACAAAATCGGAAGCGTCGGTCTCGTTTTGCACTTGTTCTTGAAGCCGGAAGCGACGTTGAACGGAGCGGAGTTTGTCGATCGCTTTATTGCGCGTCATCGTCACCGTCCAGGTGATGGGTTTGCCGCGGGTGGAGTCATACATCGGCGACTTTTCCCAAATCATATACATCACGTCTTGGGCGACATCCTCGGCATCCGTTTGGTTATTTAAAACGCGGTAGGCTGTGGAGTAAACTAAACCGATGTATCGGGCGTAAAACTTTGCAAAGCTCTCCCTGTGACCCGTCCCGATCAGGCGAATCATTTCAATGTCTTCCTCGATGGTATCAATGGTAGCCACGGGCAACATGATATGCCGGGGAAAGCGCGATGGCAACAAAAAGCATCACGATTTTCAGTGGCATCGCCGGGGTGTTCACCGTATGTTTCGCGCCCATGAACGCCGTTACTCCTTTCTTTCGCACCCCGCTCCGCTCCGAAGTCTCTGAGGCGGACACATGGGACCTCAATCCGCTTTATACCACTGATGCAGAATGGGATGCGGACTTCTCGAGCCTGCGTGACGGGTTCGCCCGGGTCGAGGAGTTCCGCGGGCGTCTCTCCAGCTCGGCTGACGTCTTGCTGGCATGTTTGGAGTTTGAAAAATCCATCGATTTAAAAGTTGAGTGTCTCAACCAATTCGCCGCGCTGCGGGTCACGGAAGACAGCGCAAACGCTACGGCACTGGATCGCGAGGCGAAGTTGGAGAGCCTGCTCGTGCGAGTCGGCGAGGCGTTTTCGTTTGTCGGACCGGAAATTCAGGCCATACCCGACGACGCTTTCGCCGCCGTGCTCAGCAACGCACCGCTAGAAGAATGGACGATCCCGTTGAAAAAACTCCGCCGCCTCAAGCCCCATACACTGAGCGCCGTCGAGGAACGCCTGCTCGCGCTCGGCTCGTCGGCCATTCGCGGGCACGGCGAGACGTTTTCGCAACTGACGAACGTCGATATGAAATTCGGACGCCTCAAGGACGGTGCGGGCAACGAACGCGAATTGACGCAGAGTTCGTTCTCGTCGTTTCTCCAGCAATCCGAACCGGCCGTTCGACGCGAGGCTTTCCACCAGTTTTACGCCGAGTTTGGAGAACATCAGTTCACACTCGCAGCCAGTCTTGCCAGCTCCGTGCGGGCGGATGTGTTCCACGGGCGCGCCCGCAACTACGGATCCGCGCGCGAGGCGGCGTTGTTTCCCGACCACGTTCCGGTGAGTGTTTACGACAACCTCATTTCATCGGTGCGAAAAAATCTCCCTGCGCTTTTCGGGTATTTTGATCTTCGCAAGCGGGTGCTGGGATTAGAGGAAATCCATCACTACGACACGTATGTGCCGATGATCCCGGGTGTGCGTTCGGACATTCCGTGGGAGGGAGCCGTGGATCGCGTGCTCGGCGCGCTCTCGCCGCTCGGCGAGGAATACCTTGCCACGCTCGGCCACGGTTTGCGCGATGGACGCTGGAGCGACCGCTACGAAAATAAAGGCAAGCGCAGCGGGGCTTTCTCGTATGGCACCTACACGAGCCCGCCATACATCATGATGAACTACAAATCAGATGTGTTCTCCGATGTTTACACATTGGCTCACGAGGCCGGCCACTCAATGCACACGTGGTATGCCCAGCGCAGTCAGCTTTTCCAGAACTACCACTACCCGATTTTTCTCGCCGAGGTCGCTTCGACGTTCAACGAAATCCTCCTGACCGAGCATTTGCTGGCAACGACTGACGACCGCGCGATGCGGGCATTTCTCATCAATCGCCAAATCGATGATCTCCGCGGGACGCTTTACCGGCAAACAATGTTCGCTGAGTTCGAACGCGAAATCCATGCGACGGAAGAGGCTGGCGAGCCGCTCACTCTCGAAACGTTCAAACGCATCTACCGTTCGCTCCTCAACGATTACTTCGGGCCAAATTTCACCATCGACGAGCAACTCCAACTCGAAGGTCTGCGGATTCCTCACTTTTACAACGCTTTCTATGTTTACAAATACGCGACGGGAATCTCGGCTGCGGTGGCTTTGGCCACGCAGGTGTTGGAATCCGGCGATGCGACAAACTACCTCGCATTTCTCAAGAGCGGCGGAAGCAGGTTTCCGATTGAAACCCTCGCCTCGGCTGGAGTCGATATGAGCAGCCCGGCGCCAATTGATGCCGCTCTTGCCCTGTTCGCCAGGCGCGTGGCGGAGCTGGAAACGTTGGTTTAAAGCTTAAGCCCCATCTCAGCGAGGAGCTTTCTCGTGCCGTCGGCATCGCGGTTGAGAACACTGTTGATGCCGAGTGTGGCCGCTACCTCGCACAGCAACGGACGGTCTTCGAGGTAAGCCACCTCGTCGGGTGGAACTTGCGCCACGTCGAGCGCGAGACGGTAGATGTCGAGGTCTGGTTTGCGAAAATGCACGAATGCAGAGACGACAAAAAAATCGACAAACTCTTTGAGGTGAAACCGCGCGATGCGGTCCTCGGCGATCTCGCGGCCCTCGTTGCTCACAACCGCAATCTTGAGGCCGTAAACAGCCTTAAGCCGGCGAACGAGATCAATGGTATCCTGATAAGGCTGCGCTTCTTCGAGAATGTAGCGGGTCACGTCCTCGGATGTGAACGCGCGGGGCTCGAAAAAAATGATCTGCCGGAGGTAGGTCTCAAGCGTCATTTTGCCCTCTTCATAGGTATCGTATGTCACGCGGTGGCGGTGATCCATCTCGGAGTAATCGACCCCGAAGTGCGCGGCTGTTTTTTGGCGAAGAGCGGTGTCCCATCCGTTGGTCAAGAGAACGCCCCCGATGTCGACAAACAGTGTTGTGATTTTTAGAGAAGTCATCAGCGGAGGAGCGCAGATTGAAATCCCATTGTCGAGTTCACAATTGTCCCGATTCGCGGTAGTGCGCAAAAGCATCCGCAAGCGCCTTCTCAAGCGGAACACTCGGACGCCACGTCGACACATTGCGAAATTTTGCTGCATCGACCACCCAGCGATCCGCCCAAATCTCTCGTGCGCGGTCTCGCGTGAGGCTGGGCGTCGCCTCTCGCATCGCGGGCACCGCATCGACAACCGCCGACAGCAGGCGCACAAACACCTGCGGAATCCGAAGAGACACCCCGCGCGCTCCCGCCACGCGCGCCGCCTTTGCAATCAATTCCAAATCCGAAACCGGCTCGTCTGCGGCAATGTAAAACGGCCCGCGCTCCGAGACGTCCATCGCGGCAAAAATCGCGCCGACGACATCATCCACGCCGAGGTAGCTAAAGAATTTTGGCCGCAGCCCGGGTTTCGGCCTGACAAGTCCCCGGGCCATTTTGAAAAGCGGCAACGTCGCCGTGTCGCGCGCGCCGAGGATCATGGGCGGACGCAGGATCGTCACATTTCGCTCGTGCGGAATCGCGCGCTCCAGAGCGAGCTTGGACTCTCCATACCAAGTCAGCGGCGCATCCGGCGTCGCCTCGGTCCGCTTCGCTAGATTCGCGGGTGTGGGGCCGCCGGCGGACTGCGATGAAAGAACGACCGTCTTGCAGTCGGCGGGCAGGTGGGAAAGGACACGCAATGTCCAATCGACATTGGTCTCAAAATACTCCTGACGGTTCCGCGCAAAAAGAACTCCGGCGGAAAGCACCGCCTGATCGGGAATCACGTCGCCCGGCCAATGTTTCGGCTCCGCAGGCAGAGCAGTGACCATACGCGCATCCAGTCCTTCACGCGCCACCTGCCGATGAAGCTTTTCCTCGTCGCGAACAGGTGCCCAGACCCGCCGTCCGGATTCCACTGCGCGGATCAAGAGCGTTCGTCCCACGAAGCCCGTCGCGCCTGTGATCAAAATGCTCGTCATCGCGCTCGCGAGTGTGGCGTGTTAGAGCGTTTCGGGAGTGTTAAGCAGTTCGGCGATGCGTTTGAGGAGGCGACCGGCGGCACCTCCGTCAAGGACTCGGTGATCGAAGCTGAGGGTGAAGAGAGCTTCGACGACCGGGATGAATTCTTCGATGGCGGGGTTCCAGAACGGGACGGTGACGCCGACGCCCATGCCGATGAGGACGGTCTGCTCGGGGAGTGGGATGGGAGTGGCGAGGGTCAGGCCGAAGGTTCCGTAATTGGTCACGGTGGCGATGGATCCGCCGGTGTCGGCCGGGGTGAGGCGGCGTTGGCGGGCGAGTTCGACGAGGCGGTTGTAGCGCGGGATGAGCTCGTCGAGCGGGTGTTGATCGGCATTGCGAATGACAGGGACGAGGACGCCGTCTTCAGCTTCGACGGCAAAACCGATATCAATGGAAGGCGGGTGGACGATGCGTTCGCCGATGAGGCGTCCCGCCGGCGCGCTGTTTTCGCCGAGCGCGATGGCCATGGCTCGGAGGGCATAGAGGGCGGGGCCAGGTTTGAGTGGGTGTTTTTTGCGGTGGGCGAGAAGGGCGTCGAGCTGGATGGGGCGGGCAACGGTGGCGAGAGGTCGCGACCAACTCCGGATCATGGCGTCGGCGACAGCTTTACGCATGGGCGAGGCGGGCGTGGTTTTGTTGCGCTCGATGCCGACCATGAAACGCTCGAGATCCTCGATGGTCACACGTCCGCCCGCTCCACTGCCGGGAATGCCGGACAAATCGGCGGCGCGGAGTCCGAGCTCGGCCATGCGGGATTTCATGCGCGGCGAGAGGTAGCTGGCTCCACCGGCATGGGCGGGAACCGGGAGTCCGCCTTTAATCGTGGGCTCGACCGAGGCGGGCGCTGCGGTTTTTTCTATGCGCTTTGTCTCACGGGTGACGGGTTTGACGGGTTCGTCGTTGAGTCCGAGGCGCTCCGCATCTTCGGCACTGACTTCAATGTAGCCGAGAACGGCACCGACGGGGTAGCTGGTTCCGGCTTCGGCAAGGATCTGCCCGAGTTTTCCCGAAGCCGGTGAGGTGACGCCCATGACGGCTTTGTTGGTCTCGACTTCGAGAAGGTCGGCGTCCGCGAGAACCGCTTCACCTTCATTGAACAGAATGCGAACGATGGTGGCCTCGGCGATGGACTCACCGAGTTGAGGCATGAGGATGGGAACGAGAGCCATGGCGTGTTAGATATGTAAAAGCCTGCGCGCGGTTTCCGCAATCGCGGAGGCGGTGGGGCGGTGGACGGACCAAAGATCGGGGTGGTAGGGAACGGGGGTGTCCTTCGCGTTGAGCCGGAGCGGGGGCGCGTCGAGGAGACCGAATCCGTCGGTCGTTACACGTGCAATGACCTCGGCGTTGACGCCGCCCCATGGCCACTCTTCGCTGACACAGAGGAGGCGTCCGGTTCTGGCGACGGAAGCCAGGACGGTGTCGGTGTCGAGGGGTTTGACGGTGCGGAGATCGACGACTTCGAGTTCGTAGCCGTCGGCGGAAAGCTCGGTTGCTGCAGCGAGAGATTCGTGAAGCATGGCACCGTGGGTGACGATGGTTGCGTCGCGACCGGGGCGCGCGACGCGGGCTTTGCCGATCGGTAATGCAGTGTCGGGGAGCGCGTCGGCCTTGAGATGGTAGTAGAGAAATTTGTGCTCGCAGAAAATGACGGGATCATCGATGGCTACGGCGTCGAGAAGCATTGTGTAAGCATCCTCCACCGTGGCAGGCGTCATGACGACGAGCCCGGGATAATGCGCGTAGAGGGCCTCCATGCTTTGACTATGAAACGGTCCGCCACCGGATGTGCCGCCGGAGGGAAGGCGAACGACAATCGGGCACGGAACGCCGGTGCGGTAGTAAAGCGTCGCGGCGTGGTTGACGATCTGGTTGAAACCGCACGTCGAGAAGTCCGCAAACTGCATTTCGATGATCGGGCGCATTCCCTCAATGGCGGCACCAACGGCCATTCCAAGCATGGCGTCCTCGCTCAACGGGGCGTCGATGACGCGTCCGGGAAATTGCTTGGCGAGATTTTTCGTCGCTTTGAATGCGCCGCCGAAATTGCCGACATCCTGACCGTAAATAAAGACGCGCGCATCGTCGGCGAGCGCCTTTTCCTGAGCGCGGCGAATGGCTTCGAGATAAGTGATGGTGCTCATACTCCGGCGTATTGTTCCGCGAATTCAGGGCGGGAGAAAGCCCGCCAGTCGTCGTCTTCTGCCGTGGGGGTTGGTTCGCGGCGGACTTTATCCACGGTCGTGTTTACCTCTACCTCGGCCTCGTTGCGCCATGCCGATGCCTCCTCGCGGGTCGCCCATTTTCGAGAAATGATCTCTTCCTCGGCCAACAGCACGCAATCGCGTCCCAGTGCGGAGGATTTGAGTGCCGGATCAATGTAGCTGGCATCGTCGTGCTCGCCGTGACCGACGAGGCGGAGGAGATCGCCTACAACCATCTGCGGCCCGCCGCCCTCACGCGCCGTTGCGATGGCGAATTTCAGCGTGCGCAGGCAGTCTTCCAAATTGGTTCCATCAACTTTGTGCCCCGTCACGCCATAGCCCACCGCTTTGTCCACAAGGTCATCGCAAACAAACTGGCACGTGTTCGGCGTCGAGTAGGCATAGCGGTTGTTAGCAATCACGAGAACCAGCGGGAGTTTTTCGACGGCAGCGGCATTGAGCCCTTCGTGAAACGCCCCGGTGGACGTGCCCCCATCGCCGAGACACGTCGCACCCACGATGCCCGTCTCGCCTCTCAGCCGACGCGCGAGAAGCCCTCCGGCGACGGCCGGAATCATCGCGCCGAGATGGCTGATCATCGCGTAATACCCTTCAGCCGGACGACCGCGATGGATGTTTCCATCGCGACCGCGCATCGGCCCGAGTTGCGATCCAAGATACGTCCGCAGCGTGTCGAGCACGGTGTCCCCGAACGCCATGCGCCCGGCCTGATCCCGAATCAGCGGCGCAAAAATATCGCCCTTGCGCAGATGAATTCCAACCGAGACGCTGAGCGCCTCTTGGCCGCGCCCGAGAAATACCCCGCCCTTAATCAGGCCTCCACGATAGAGACTCGCGAGTTTTTCCTCCAGCACGCGGGCAAGCAACATCACGCGATAGGCTTTGACATATTCGGATGATGAGATGGGGACCGGGCCCGCCGTTTTTGGCATTAGACAACTTAATACAGCCAATCTCGCTGGCGGCGCAATGATTTCCGCGCCCGCGCTGTGCCAAGTTTCCGCAGCCATTGACCGCGATCAATTCGGAAAGACCCTTGCTTTTTAAAAAGCGGACACGAAAGTCGCGTCAATGAAACTTATCTTTTCCCTCTGCGCACTCGTTCTGCTTTGCTCGTGCTCGACCATGCCAAAACAACCGCTGCGCACTGTGGACCACGTCGATTTGCCGCGATTTATGGGTGATTGGTATGTGATCGGGATCATTCCGTGGTTTGTCGAAAAGAACAACGTTGGGACGATGGATATCTACACACCCCGCGCGGATGGCAAAATCGATGTCACCTACGCGTTCCACAAAAAGACGCTCTCGGCCCCGCGCCAGGAGATGAAAGCCCTCGGCAAAGTCGTCAACACGAAGACCAACGCCGAGTGGGCCATCCAGTTCATCTGGCCGTTTTGGGCCGCGTATCTCGTGATCGACCTCAGCCCCGATTATCAACACACCGTCATTGGCCACCCGTCGCGCGATCTCGTTTGGATCATGAGCCGCAAGCCAACCATGAGCGAAACGGATTACCAAGCGATCCTCGCCCGCCTCGCTGCACAAGGCTACGACACGTCGCGCATCGTCAAAGTTCTTCAGGCGACGCAGAAAACTGATCGGTAGCGGACTCTCAGTAAGCCCCAAGCATCGTTCGATAAACAGCTCGATACGATTCCACCATTCGGCGGATGGAAAAGTTTTCGGCCCGCGTCCGACAAGCGGCGCGACGCTCTGGCGAACTCGCCCACCGCTCCGCAGGAACCAGCATAGCCCTCAAGGCATCGGCCGTCGCCGGCTCGCAAAGACTGCCGCATTCCTCACTCGTCACGATTTCTGGAAGTCCCCCAACCCGGAATGCCGCAACAGGAGTGCCACAGGCCATTGCCTCAATCACCGTGTTTGGAAAATTGTCCTCCAGAGCTGAATGCACAAAGACGTCCGCCGCACTGTAAACTTCCGACAAGCGCGCCGTCTGGGTCACATAGCCCAGTGGAACCACCGTCCATCCCGCAAGCGCGCGTGCTACGGCATCACCAGCGACCAAAAGCACCCGCGAACTCGACGATTTAATCCCTTTCAGGGCAGCCTCCAGCACGGTGAGACCTTTGCGGCGGTTGCCGCCGGAATCCGCAAGGAAGAGCGCGACAAAGGCATCCTGCGGAAGATTGAGTTGCTGCCGCGCCGCAGCGCGGTCAATGGGGACGAAACCTTCAAGGTCGATGCCATTCTCAATCACATCAATAGGCACTCCTTGAAATATCGAACTATCTCTCGCACAATCAGCGATCCATTGAGAAGAGGCCGCCAGCCGCAGCTTTCCCTGGCCCCACCGGACGAAGGCGCGCCGGCGGATCTCCCAGTTCTTGCGACTGAAATCGTCCAATTGTTTAGACCCCCATTGCGGACACGACCCGCACGATTGACGGAATTTTTCGCACCCTTCGGGAAAATGGCATCCGCCCGTGAATGGCCATAAATCGTGCAGCGTCCAGACGACCCTTGCCCTTTCCGGCAAAGCGTCGAAGAACGAGCCAAGGTCAACGAAGTCAGAAACCCAGTGCAGATGGACGATGTCGCAATCGGCCACCGCGCGGGCCAGTGACTTTCCCCACCCGCCCCTCGCTGCGCTGAATCTCTCCCACCGCGGTCGCGCAGAGGTTCTCTGCCACTGCCGGTAGGGACGAAATTGAGCTCTTTGTATAGCGGACGTCACCCACCGGCGTGCCATCGAGAAAATATCCCTCGGGGGGACAAAACACGAGACGCCGTCCATACGCGCATCCCCCTTTGCGAGCAAAACCCGGGAATCAACCCCGCATCCGCGAAGCCCCGTATTCAGGTTCAAACCGACCCGAGCGGCCCCGCCATCCGGCGTAGTCATGAGATGGATCACTTTCATAGATGCCGAAGCAGAATCTCTTCCAAACGCCCAACCCGGTGACTGAACAAATGCTCTCTCATCGTCCGTGCCCGTCCCGCCTGTGCAATTCTCTCGCGCTCGGCAGGATTCTCGAGGAGAAACCGGGCTTTCGAGACCAACTCGTCGGCGTTCCGAAACGTCGCAACCTCCACGTCCGGCTCGAAGTAATTTTCCAAATCTTCCTGCCAGTCCGTAAGAAGGCACGCACCCGCGCCCGTCGCCTCAAACAGACGCATGTTGCTCGCCTGCCCCCGCGCGGCATCGATATGGATATTCACTGTAATCGCGGACTTCGCTATTGCGGCGAACATCGGAGTGCCGAACAGCTCACCTCGGTTCGCCTTGCCGAGGACATGTGCCACCCACGCCAACCGAAACTCGAAATGCCGCAGTCGCCTCCTTTGCTCCCGTTCACTCAGCCGCCATTTCGTAATTGAGCCCGTCCCGTGAATGCTAAGCGGAAGTTCGCGTAGCGCGCGATACAGCAACTCAGCACGCTGGAAATGAAGCCGTGACTTCAGTTGCACCGAGCCAACAAAACTCAGCGCAATCGAAGAATCGCCCTGTGGAAGGTGATTTACTAACTTATCCGCAAAGCTATACGGAAACAGATAGGCATCAACTCCTTGCGATTTGTAAAAGTCCACGACGTGAGGAATACATGAGAGCATTATTCCACATCCCGCGAACTTCGCGTAGTTGTTGCGTGCGATCCCATCCCACCCGAACACCGAACGGATCGACGGAGTCCGCCTTCGGGCCTCCGCACGGAACTCCGGGCCGAGAGTTTCAAAGTCGTGACTAAACAAAACGACCGGAGCAAAGCGTTCGATTTGGGCGAGCAGAATGCCAAGGGTTTCGCGTTCTGCGAAGCCATTCTCGCGTGCCCAGGCGTGCTGGAGCGGTGCACAGTTGAGCACGGTTTCGAAGACGACGAACTTGCCGGAGGCCTCCAACCCCTCCTGCCAGAAGTCCGTGCCGACCAGCAAATCGGCACAAAGAGCCCTCCACTGGTCGGCATGGGAAGCTTCGGCGAGGCCCGGACGTTCCGCATAAAACGCAGCCAGAGCACCCGCGTGAAAACTCGAAGCCTTAAAGAGACGAATCGGGGGCATGGGTCAGAGAAGCCGGGGTTGCGTGATTGTTCTTGCGGAGAAAGTCATTCAGGCGTCAGGGTTTGCCGCAGTATAAAACGTTTCTGAAAAGCCAGCACATGCTGATTTCCTACTCTCACAAGTTCCTCTTTGTCCACATATACAAAACGGCAGGCAACAGCGTCGCTCGGGCGTTGGAACCCCACGCCTACCGCCCCGGCTCGTGGAGATTGTCGAATCTCCCGACGTGGCTTACTATTCCGCACCAGAATTTGCTGACGAAAAAACCTCCGAAACATGCATCGGCAGCCGATTTGCGCGCATTGATTCCGCAGTCCATTTTCAAAGAGCTCTTTAAATTCACCTTCGTGCGAAACCCCTGGGACTGGCAGGTTTCGCTCTACCACTACATTCTCGAGCATCCCGCAGATCGCATGCACGAACGCGTCAAGGCGATGGGTTCGTTTGAAGCCTACATTCACTGGCGGGCGACGGATTATCGCACGCAGACGAGCCAGATTTCGGACGAATCCGGCAAATGCCTCGTGGATTTTGTCGGTCGAGTGGAAACCATCGACGAAGATTTCGTCGAGATTTGCCGTCGCATCGGGATTCGATCCAACCTCGGACACCAAAACAAGTCGAGCCACCGTCCGTATCGGGAATACTACTCGGACGAGACCCGCGAGATCGTTGTAAAAATCTACGCGGAGGACATCGCGAAGTTCGGCTATTCGTTCTAGCACCGAGTCGCATCCCATTTTGTTTTGACCTCCATCGACTTCATCATCCTCGGCGCGCAGAAATCGGCATCGACTTTTCTGCATCGCTGCTTGGCGAGTCACCCTCAAATTTCGATGCCACGCGGCGAAACCGCTCTTTTCGAGTCTCCCGAGTACGAAAGTGGCGCCATCCGCGAGTTCCTGAGTAGCGACGCGGCAAGTGGGAAAGAGAAAGTTCGCGGCGTGAAACGCCCGAGCAACCTCTGTCTGCCGGACGTGCCACCGCGCATCGCGCAGCATTTTCCCGATGCGAAGCTATTTGCGATCCTCCGCGACCCGCTCGCCAGGACAAAGTCTGCTTACTATCATTACATCAGCGGCGGCTTTTTGCCCGCTTATGAACTCAATAAGGGAGTCCAAAGCCTATTGGATGGAAAACTCGACGCCGATTGGCCTCGGGCGCACGAAATCTTGCTTTTCTCGCTCTACGCGCCTGCGCTCAGAAGGTATCTCTCGCTGTTCCCACGGGAACAACTTTTCATACGCACCCACGATCAAATGGTCGGCGACAAAAGAAACGTTGTCAGGGCCGCTTACGAATTCCTCGGAGTTGAGGCCGACTTCGTTTCGCCGGAGTTGGAATCCCGCCCGCAACGAGTCGAATACAACCTTGGCAAACTGAAATGGCAACGACTCAGGAACCCATTTCTTTATGAGTATAATCAAAACCGCACTCGATACCGTCCAAAGGCACAGCAGACATTTTGGGATCGATTCGCGCTGCGATCTTGGAGGCTTGCCGATAAAATCGTTAGGAAAACGGTTCGCTCATCGACAAGTCAAGATGTGGAATTCACCCGCGAGACCCGCGAGCGGCTTTCAGAACTCTTTGTCGACGACATCCGCGCTGTAGAGGAACTCAGTCATCTCAATCTCGACTCGTGGAGGGGCTAGTATTCCGCCGACAGCGCAAATTCCACAACAATTTTCGCCACGCACTCCGAGGCAAAGTCTCCGTCACGACATGGGTGAGTTCCGTGACCAGAGGGAGTGGCAGCCATTTTATTACCGAGCGTCTCATCGGGAATTAAGGATTTTGGGGGCCCATACGCGAACGGATTGGTCGCGGGCGGGATGGCGGGTCTCGCCGACGAGGCGGTATTCTTCCGGAAAGCGAATGCCGAGCCGTGACAGATAAGTCGCCACGCGGGGATCGTCTGCCGTTTGGATGATAAACGCGCTCCGAATCTTCCCTGCACCTGCCCACGTCAACGCGTCGAGGTTCTCGTTTTCGCCAACGCTTCCATAGTTTCCGAAATACCAAGGCCGCCCCGGCGACACGCCACCGCACGCGAAGACCACGCCCGGCACATCAAAGAGTCCGAGAATGTCCTGCCCTGGCTCAAATCCGGCATCCTTAAAAATCTGCCGCATCTCGGCAACAAAGCCCGCCGTGGCCGGATCAAGCCGGAGCATTGAAGCGGGCTCGCCAACCGGCACCGGCACGGTTTGCTCCCACTTCGGCGTGGCAAGACGGTAGGGCTGCACGAGAAAACCCGACACAAACTGCCCAGCACCCAGCGCTGCTACGAGAAGGGCAGCGGAGGGAGCCAGCCACACCGAGCCGACCCGACGATCCGCCACCGCCGCCAGCAGCACGATGACCGCGAAAAAGGACGGCAAGTGCAAAAGCGCGTTCACGTAAAGCCGGTGCGTCGTCCCGGCTGCACCGAAAAACGGCAGCGCACCGAGCCAGAGCGCGAGGAGAGTGAAGGCAATAACCTCCCGCCGCGTCCACCCTAAGCGCCCCGGCAATCCAGCCGCCAACGTCACCAGCACGAGCACCATCGCAAGATACGCAAGCATCGACCCGTTGCGAGCCGCCATCCCGGCCAGAAAACCATCTTTCGCAACCGCCGTCCCCGCCAAGACCGCAAGCGTGAACAACCCAAACACCC
>Ga0209490_10004445_pt1 | contig 12939 bp, 9 predicted proteins | sample MAT06_FD_187209 | JGI IMG/M metagenome (GOLD analysis project Ga0209490, IMG submission 187209) | Freshwater microbial communities from Lake Fryxell liftoff mats and glacier meltwater in Antarctica - MAT-06 (SPAdes) (version 2) | ecosystem: Environmental > Aquatic > Freshwater > Ice > Liftoff...
CGTTGATGCCGATGCAATGGAGGAGTTCAGGCCACTGCCGATCGACTGCGCGAGGCTGCCCATGTCGCTGATGTTGCCGCCGTGGTACCAGGCGATCGCCGAGGTCGCTGCTGCGGCTGCTGCGACGCCGACCGCAAGCGTGAACTTCTTCGTCCAGGCTTCTTCCACGTCGAGCGCCACGGCGTACGGCAGCAGGCGTTCGTAGCGCTGGGCGTCCAGCGGCGGCGCAGCCCCCGGGCCCTGCAGGCTTGCCAGTTCGTCGCGCTCGGCCACGCCGAGGTACAGCTTCAGGCCGTCGATTTCATCGAGCAGCTTGCGACCTTGCGCGGTCGGTGCCTGCACCAGACGGCCGAAGACGATCACTACCACCAGCATCAGTGCACAGACGCCGATGATCAGCGGCACGCCGGAACCTGCGGCCACCACGAACGCCAGCACGCCGGTGGCGATCGCAATGCCAACCGCTGCCACGGTGCTGCCGGCGCTGCGCGAGAAGTGACTGCCATGCAGGCGTTCTTCGAGTACCTTGGCGTGCGCCAGTTGCGCGCCTTGCAGAATGCTGGCGTTGGCGGTTTCAAGTTCAAGGACCCGCTCGCCGCTGGCGAACAATGCGCCCATCAACACGCCGGGTGTATGCAGGCGCGGTGGCCCACTGCTGCCATCGATCCGCTGCAGTTGCCAGCGGTCCTTGCCCAGCAGACGATCTTCGCGCTCGATCGCGACCTCGCCGTCGACTGCCGCACAGAGCAGGTCGCCGGTAAAGCAGCGGGTGTCGTAGCTGTGGCGGCGCAGGAAACGCAGTTCCGCGGGTGAGCGGTCTGCCGGCGGGTCGTAGCGCGCGATGATGATACCCGCGCGCGGATCGCGGCCGACCTGGCGCCAGCGCCGGATGCAGTAGGCGAGCAGCACGAGCAGTCCCGCCAATGCGACGAGGATGCCGCGATTGTCGACAAGCAGCCATGTGAGACGCTGGCCAACGCTCGGCTCCGGCACCAGGCCTTTCGGAAAGCCGAGCACGATGGTCAGCCCTTCGCCGGCCGCAAGAGGTTGGGTGAGCTCCCACTGTGCGATGCCCGGCGCGCTGGTCTGCGCGCGATAGTCCTGGCCCTTCGCACCTTGCGGTCCGGTGTAGCCCTCGGCGGTCATGTCGCTGACCGCTACCGGCTGCGGCAGGCGTACCTCGACCCGCGCGCGGTCGATCGGAAAATCCCAGCCGGTGCCGATCGCATTCCAATACAGCTCGTCGTTCTTGGCGAAAAATCCGAGCTGGCGGGTGGTGCGATAGCGCAGCGTGTAGCGGTACTCGCCGGGCAGTTGCGGCAGGTACTCGTCGTTGCCGGTGTTGATGCGCACGCCGTTGCTGCGGCTCTCGGTGAACCACGGCTCGCTCTCGCCGTTGCGCTGCACCGACAGCACGGTCAGATCCACCACCACCGCGTTGCCCTTGCCGTCGCGATAGCGGGTCGGGAAGTCGCGATAGATGCCGCGTCGGACCTGGTTGCCGGCCGCGCGCACGGTGATGTCTTCCGTGACATCCAGGCTGCCGTCGGCACGCACCTCGACCGCGATCGCGTAGTCGAGGATGCGCTCGTCGGATTGCGGCAAGGCCTGCGGGCTGGCCAGCAGCGCGAGCAGCAGTACCAGCACTCGCACGAGCATGCTCATGGCAGCTGTACCTGCACCGCGGCGCGTTCTGCCGCCTGCGCCTGGTAGAACTCGCCGCTGCGAAAACCGAAGCTGCGCGCGATGAGCACGTCAGGCACACGCTGGATGGTGTCGTTCAGATCGCGCACCGCGCCGTTGTAGAAGCGCCGCGCGTACTGCAAGTGGTCTTCCACCGCGACCAGGTCGCGCTGCAGCTGGATGAAGTTCGCGCTCGCCTTGAGGTCGGGATAGGCCTCCTTCAATGCGAACAAACGCCCCAGCGCGTGCTCCAGCTGGGTCTCGACTTCGCCCAGCCGCTGCGGACCGGACTGCTGCATGGCCTGCGCGCGCAGCTCGGTGACCACCTCCAGCACGGCCTTCTCATGTGCGGCATAACCCTGCACGGTGGCGACCAGCTGCGGCACCAGATCGTGGCGTCGGGTCAACTGCACGTCGATATCGGCCCACGCGGTACGCGCCTGGTTGCGCAGGCGCACCAGGCGGTTGAAGGCGAACACCGCCCAGCTTGCGAGCAACACCGCCGCGATCAGCGTAACCGCAAGAGCCACAGTCGACCTCGCTCGTCGAATCGCCGGGTTGCCCAGCGGTCGCTACACCGTAGCAGGTGAGCCCGGGCAACTCGACCGCCGGCCACGGGGTATCTGCTCGAAAACTTCCGCGAAGGCCGCAGTGCAGGCCCTCGCGCGGTCTTTGACGTGCCTCAGCGCGCCTTCAACAGGCGCAACACGATGGCACTGCCGATGCCCCAGGCGCCGTTGAGCAGCAGCGCGCCGACGATCAGCTGGGGATCCCAGCCACCGGCCATCGGCATGCCCTTGAGCGGAAACACGATGAACAGCGCGACCGCGCTGGGCAGGATGGCTCCCGCGATCAGCCATGCAGCCCACCAGCTGGCGCCGCGAAAGCCGCGCAGCAGCGGCATCAACGCCATCGCCCACACGCCGCCCCAGAACGCCAGCGAAACGAACAGCGGCACGCCCAGTGGTGGCACGGCGGCCATCGGAAACGGCGCGCGCGGACTGATGCCGCCCAGGTACAGCAATCCCAGCAAGCCTTGGTGGAACACCACCGTGCCGATGAAGCCGGCGACGAATGCCTTGAGGTAGTTCATCCACGGGTCCGTCGAGCGCCGATTCAGCGCAACGGCAGTTTACTGATTGTCGGGGGCCGATGGTTAGGTGGGTGCCACGGCAGAAGCCGCGATGCGCTCCCAACGCTGCCCGCGCAGCAACTCCAGTGGCTGGAAGCGCGCCTTGTAGCCCATCTTCGGATGGTTCTCGATCCAGTAGCCCAGATACAGATGCGGCAGACCAAGCCGGCGCGCGGCCTGCAGCTGCGACAGGATGGCGAAGGTGCCGAGGCCGCGCGCCTGCAGATCCGGCTCGTAGAACGTGTAGACCGACGACAGGCCGTGGCGCGTCACATCGGTGACCGCCACCGCGAGCAGGCGACCGCCGCTGCGGAACTCCAGAAAACGGGTCGGGCTCCACGGGCTGGTCAGGAAGCGGGTGAAGTCCTCGTGCTCGGCTTCGTCCATGCCCCCGCCGGGGTGGCGTTGGCTCAGATAGCGCTGGTACAGCGCGAAGACCTCGTCGCTGAGCTGCGCGGGCTGTTCGGTCACGACCAGGTCGGCGTTGCGGCGCAGGTTGCGGCGCTGACTGCGGTCCGGAGCGAAGGCCGCGACCGGTACGCGGGCCGGCACGCAGGCCTGGCAGCGTGCGCAGGCCGGCCTGTAGATATGGCCACCGGCGCGGCGGTAGCCGCGTGTAAGCGCTGCCTCGTAGACCTGCGGCAGGTCGACCGCGAGCGGATCGATCACCAGATTCTGCGCGACCCGCGCGTCGAAGTATCCGCACGGGTGCGGCAGGGTCTTGAGCAGGCGGATCGTATCCGAGCGCATGGGCTGAGTATGAGCGCCTTGCAGGATGCTGGCGTCAACGCGGTGTGGTCGGGCCATGCCGTTCGCACGGCCCGACCGGATCGGTGACTATTCGAACACCGTCTTGTCGTCGACGATGGTGACGCGCTTGCCGATCGCCAGCGGCAGCGCCTGGATGCGCTTGTCCTCGGCGAGCAATGCGGCCGGCTTATCGGTGTTGTACTTGATCGGCGAGGGCGCGCTCGCGGTCAGTCGCTTGGCCAGGTCGTCGGCGTCGGCAGTGACGAAGACGAACTTCGCCCCGCGCAGGTCGATGTGGCGGCGCAGTGCGGCGTTGACCTGCTCGACGGTCAGCGCATCCAGACCCTTTGCAACATAGGTGGGAAACTCGTCGATGCCGGCGACCTGGCTGTCGATGGCATAGCCCAGTTGCGCGGTCTGGGTCGAAGTCAGATTCGACACGAACTTGCGCAGGAAGTCGCGGCTGCGCACGAAGTCGGCTTCGGACATGCCCTTGCTGACCAGCTTGTCGACTTCGAACAGCGCGGCACGGGTCGCGAACACGGCATCGTTGTTGTCGCGCAGCGGGCGCAGCCAGACCTGGAACAGATCGCTGCTGCGCAGATAGTTGGGCTCCGGCTGCATGCGGAACATGCCGTTGGGGAAGTACTCGATGTAGGCATAGCTGCCGTAGTTCATGCCGCGAACCTCGCGGATGCGTTCGAACAGATGCCCGGCCTGGCTGCGATGCTCGCCCAGCCACGAGCGCGCCAGCCACACAGCGACCCAGTCCGGATGACCGCGGGTCACGTCGATCGGCACGCCGAAGCTCACGGCCACCGCCGGCGTGCGTTTGCGCACGATCAGTGCGCTGCGCTCGGTTGCCTTGCTGGCCGCTGCGGGCTTGCGCTGCGGGTTGCCCGAGCGCGAAAGGCGCGCAAGCGAGGCGACCACATCGCCAGCGAAGGTGTCGTCGTAGCCGCCGGCGATCCCGAGCACCAGCTGACCGCGCGTGAAATGGGTGCGGTAGAACGCGCGCACATCCTCCAACGTGATCTTCTGCAGGTCGGAAACGTCGCCGAGGGTGAGCGTTCCATAAGGATGATCCACGCCATAGGTCTGCCGATAGAGCAGTTCCTTGGCCAGCTCCTCGTCGTTGTTGGCGCGAAGGCTGGTGCGAATGGCGCTGATCTGCTGCTCGCGCACGCGCTGGAAGTCGTCTTCGCGGAAGCCCGGGGAGTGCACCTGCGGGCCGACGATGCGCCACCAGTCTTGGGCGTTGTCGCGGTGCACGGTGCCGTAGAAGCGCACCATGTCCTTGTCGAGCTGCACGTTCAGGATGGCCGCAAGCGGATAGGTCGCCCTCTGGATCTGCTCGAAGCTGAGCTCGCTCGAGCCGCCCTGCGCCATCAGCTGCGCGGTCAGTGCGGCCAGACCCTTCCTGCCGGCAGGATCGGCGGCCGCACCGGTGCGGAACACCAGGGCCACATCTACCAACGGCGATTGGTTGCGCTGTTCGATGATCGGCGCGCTGATGCGCATGGTGTCGATGTCGAACTGGCGCGAGCCGGCCGCAATGCGCGCGTTGATCGGCGTCAGCGGGGCTGCCTTGGGCGGCATGGCGGCGGGCTCGACGACGGGGGGCGGGGCATCAGCCCTGGCGGCGGCCGCGGCCGCGTCGAGTGCGCGGAATCCGTTGGCGCCGTCGAGGGTGGCGGCCTGCGCGATCGACACGGCAGTACGATTGGCGTCGGCGAACACACGGTTGGCGGTGTCGCGCACGGCCTCGGCGTCCAGCGCATCGAGTGCGGCGTAGTAGCGATTGAGCGTCTCGAGGTCGCGTTCGTGATGCACGAATCCGGCCAGGATCGCGCCGATCCGCGCTGCGTTGTCCATGCCGCCGGCGAAGGCGTACTTCAGGCGCGAGCGGGTCTGCGCGAGTTGCTGCGCATCGAGCAGCTGGCTGCGCGCGGCGAGCAGGGTCTCGTCGATTGCGGCGACGACCTTGGGCGCGTGCGCGGCATCGGTCAGGCGCAGGCTCAATACGAACAGGCCCGGATCGCGGCTGCGCGATGGCTGCGCGAACAGCTGGTCGACCAGTCGCTCGCGTACCACCAGCCGCTGGTACAGCGGCGATGTGGAGCCGAAGTGCACCTCGGCCAGCAGCGCCTGCGCGGCGGTGTCGGGGCCTTGAGTGCTGAATGCCGGGGCCTTCCAGGCGACGATCAGCCATGGCTGGGTCGGCCCATCAAAGGCAACGTGGGCGTAGCGCGGGGCGTCTTGCGCGGGCTCGGCCGGGATCTGCTGGGTGTAGCTGCCGCGCTTCCAGCTGCCGAAGTGCTTGCGCACCAGTTCGAAGGTGGGCTCGAGCTCAATGTCGCCGGCCACGATCACGGTGGCGTATTCGGGGCGGTACCAGCGCTCGAAGAAGGTCTTCGAATAGGCCATCTGGTTCGGCATGTCCTCGATGTCCTTCAGATAGCCCATCGTGGTGTGGCCGTAGGTGTGCTGGGTGAATGCCAGTCCTTGCAGGCGTTCGAACCCCTTCAGCAGCGGGTTGGCGTAGTTCTTCAGGTACTCGCCCTTGACCGCCTGGGCCTCGGTGCGGAACTGTTCTTCCGAATAGGCGAGGTTCTGGAAGCGATCGGCTTCCAGTTCGAGCAACCGGTCGAGGTCGGCTGGCGTGATGTTGACGTAGTAGTTGGTCAGGTCGTCGTCGGTGTAGGCGTTCTGGTCGGCGCCTGCGGCCTTGAGCGCGGCGCCATACACATCCGCCGGATACTTCGGCGTGCCGCGGAACATCATGTGCTCGAAGAAGTGCGCAAAGCCGCTCTTGCCGGGCTCGACCTCGTTGCGGCTGCCGGTCTGCACCGGAATCTGGATCGACACCAGGCCCTTTTGCGGCGTTTGCACCACGATCACGCGCAGGCCGTTGTCGAGGTCGCGCTGCAGGTAGGGCAGGTCGAACAGTTTTGCCGGCTTGCCGTCTGCGTCGGTGCCTGGCGCTGCAGCCGCTGCTGCGGTGCCGAGCAGGACGGCCACGAAGGCGGCGGCGAGAAGATTGCGGACCATACGGAACTCCGTGTTGCACTCGGGACAGTCGCCCATTGAACCATCGACAGCCGTCGGCGGCGAGCGGAACCGGTCTGCAGGCTGCCGCAGCCGTGCGCCTGCGCCGATCAATCGAGCCGATGCGGCAGTTCGCGGGCGGCAAGCCAGGCGCGCGTGAGCTCGGCGTCGTGCTCGAACCACGCGCGGGTGGAGCCGAGCCGGAACGTGTAGCCCCAGGCGTCCATGTCGCACATCAGGCGTTCGGCACCGACCTCGGGCAGGCGTGCGCCGAGCACGATCTGCAGATAACAGCTGGCGTCTTCTTCGGCCACGCTGCGGGTGGCGTCGGTGTGTACGCTCTCGCGCTGCCCGGGCGCCAGCACGATCAGGTGGCAAGCCTCGTGCAGCAGCGAATGCACGGGTGTGTCGCGCCGCGCATGGACGGTGGCGCCGACCAGACCGGCCTCCGGCTCACCCCAGTAGCTGCCGGGAATCGGTTGCGCATCGGGCACCGACGCCAGCGCGATGCCGAAGCTGTCGAGCAGCCGGCGCACTGGCGCCGGATCGATCTCGCCGAACAGCAGCATCGGCGCTCAGGATGCAACAGCTGCGCGACCCGGCTGGCCGCTGCGGTGCGCACGTTCTGCCAGCCATGGCAGCGCCGGCAATTGCCGCGTCGGGCCATTGAGGTAGGTGTCGCGCACCCACGCATAGCTGCACAGTTCCTTGCCCAGCAGGCTCACGCGCTGGCCGCTGGGCAGCGACTGCTGGCCGACCTCGCGAAAGCCGTAGGTGCCGTGGAACAGCACCGAGACATCGTCGCGCGGGTCGAGGAACACTTCGCAGCTGAGCATCTGCGAGCGCACCTCGGCGTAGCCCTGCACGTCGGCATAGAACACTCTGCCAAGTCCGTGTCCGCGATAGGGCCGGGCGATGACGATGCGGTCGATGTACACGAAGTCGTCCATGTTGGCCTTGAACCAGGCGAAATTCGGACTTTCGTAGTCGGCATCCGGCCGCAGTGCGATCAGGAAGCCGCCGATATGCCCGTCGATCTCGGCGACGCGGAAGTAGGCGGCTACGTCGTAGAGCTGGTGCAGTCGCGCGGTGTCGATCGGCAGGATGCCCGGGCCGGCGGCATTGTTCAGTGCCAGCACGCTGTCGAGGTCGTGCTCACGCACATCTCGGATCACCAGGGCCATGGGTCGCTCCGGGGCTGGCTGCTGCAGGCCGCGCAGTATCGCACCTTAAGCAGTTCGGAAAAGGTTAACCTGGGTTGCTGCAATGCGACAAACGGAACCCGGTGACGGGTCGATATCAGTCTGCTGTCACCCGACGGCTGCGCCTCCCGCCGGCGCCCTGCGGGCCGCGCAGTGACCTTCGGCCGATGCTGCACTGGCGAGACAGCCTACAATGCCCCCACCATGCGAGTCCTGCGCCTGAACCCGGTCGACCTGCTCCGCTACGCGGGACTGCTCACCTACGCCTGCGTGGGACTGCCCCTGGTAATCGAATCCGTCGGGCCGGGACCGGTGATCGGGCCCGATGAACGCCTCGGCTGGGCCTTGTCCTATCTCGCCTTCGGCATCTTCTATGTGGTCGCCAGCCACGGGCTGGGTGCGCGCACGGTCAGCTGGCGCAACGGCTGGCTGGCGGTGGGCATGGGCGTATCGGCGATCGCCACCGGCTACTTCAGCCGCAGCGGATTGTCGGGCGTACTGATGATGGTGCTGTCGGGCGTATTGCCATGGCTGTTGTCTTGGCGCGCGGTGCTGGCCACCTTGATCGGCTGCTCGATACTGCTGGTACCGGTGTTTGCGATCCGCATGGAGTACGGACTGGTGCCGGGGCTGGCGCAGTGCGCGTTGTTCCTGTCCTTCGCGCTGTTCGTGATGTTCACAGCGCTCGTCGCACGCAGCCAGGCCGAAGCGCGCGAAGAGCAGAAGCGCCTTAACGCGGAGCTGCGCGCGACCCGCGTGCTGCTCGCCGAATCGACGCGCATGAGCGAGCGCGTGCGCATCTCGCGCGAACTGCACGACCTGATCGGGCATCATCTGACCGCACTGAGCCTGAACCTGGAGGTGGCCAGCCACCTCGTGCAGGGCCAGCCGCGCGAGCACGTGCGCCAGGCGCAGTCGCTGGCGCGACTGCTGCTCACGGACGTGCGCGAGGTGGTCAGCCAGCTGCGCGATGGCGACGACATCGATCTGGGCAAGGCGCTACGCGCGCTGATCGAGGGCATTCCGGAGCCTGCGATCCATCTCGAGATCCCGGTCGATCTGGCCATCGACGACCCGCGCCGCGCGCAGGTGCTGCTGCGCTGCGCGCAGGAGACGATCACCAACACCATCCGCCATGCGCGGGCGCATAATCTTTGGCTGAGCTTTACGCGCGATGTGGACGGCGGCTGGCGCATGAGCGCGCGCGACGATGGTCTGGGCAGCGAGCAACTGGAAACGGGCAACGGCCTGTCGGGCATGCGCGAGCGGCTGGCGCAGGTCGGCGGTCAACTCAACATCGAAACCGGCAAGGGCAGGGGCTTCGCACTGGAAGCCAGCATCCCGCAGGAGGCAAAGGCATGATTTCCGTTTTGCTGGTCGACGATCAGACCCTGGTTCGGCAGGGCGTGCGCTCGCTGTTGGACTTGTCCGAGGAGATCCGCGTGGTCGCCGAGGCCAGCGACGGCGCGCAGGCGCTGCAGATGATCCCGCAGGTCAAGCCCGACGTGGTGCTGCTGGACATGCGGATGCCCAACATGTCTGGCCTCGACGTGCTCAACGCCCTGCGCGACAGCGGCCATGTGCCGCCGACCATCATCCTCACCACCTTCGACGACGACCAGCTGGTGCTGGCCGGCCTGAAGGCCGGTGCGCGCGGCTATCTGCTCAAGGACGTCTCGCTCGAACAGCTGGTCGATGCGGTCAAGACCGTCGCCGCCGGCGGCTCACTGGTCGCCCCGGTGGTGACCCAGCGCCTGCTGTCGGGGCTCAAGAACATGCAGAACGATTTCGCCAGCCTCGATCGGCCTGATCCCCTGACCGATCGCGAGACAGAAATCTTGCGACTCATGGCGAGTGGCTACTCGAACAAGGAGATCGCCAATTCGCTCGGGGTTGCCGAGGGGACGGTGAAGAACCATGTGTCCAATATTCTTTCCAAGTTGGGGGTCAGGGACAGGACGCGGGCGGTTTTGAAGGCGTTTGAGTTGGGGATTGTGCAGTGATCTGAATTTTTTGGTGCGGGGGTTGAGCGGGGGTTGTGATGTCGCGTTCTCCGGGAGCCGAGCTCTGGTTTTTCTGCGCTGGAAAAAAAGCGATTTCGTGCCGCTGGCGCGGGTAGCGTTGCTCGTTGTTTCAGAGCCGAGCGCTTGGTTTTCTGCGGTGGAAACAAAGCGGTTTCGTGCCGCTTCCGCGGCCCGCCTTACTTCTCTTTGCTTGTGCAAAGAGAAGTAAGCAAGAGAAACACACCCCGGCGAGCCGCCGTCGCGCATCCTGCGCACCGGTCCCCTGCGCTTCTCGGCGCTGCAGGGGTCCGGCTTGACGGCGCATCCTGCGCCGACGCCGGACTCGCGCACATCCCTGTGCGCGACCCCTACCGGGCCGGGAACCTGAATCCCCTGCGATGCTCGGCGGCTCTCAGGGGCCCCGGTGTACAAACCCGCCATCCATGGCTGGTTGCTCGACCGGGTTGGGATCTGTACTTCGACCGGTTGCTTCGGTTCAGAAGCAACGCCGGAGCTTGGAGTTGCGGTGCTGCTGAACTCTCAGATGCTCGGCATCTCCGTCGAGATCCCACGCGGTTCCGCGCTCCTAACTGCGCCTGTCCCGATTTCCCTCTCCCGATTTGCCTCCGCAACGTCCTGAAGGCAGCGTCAGTGGTCCGCGATCGGTGGATGGCTTGAGGCCGGGCCCTCGTCTGCGGGCTTGGGCGAAGCTGGAGCCCGATCCCTCCGGCAGAGGCCGCAGGGCCTCGGCCGCTGACTCATGCCTTCGCGGTAAGGGTCGTCACCGCGTGGCCAGGGACGGCTGACCCGGCACCCGAAACGGTGAGAGCCCGCATCGTGATGGACGTCACGAAGGGGGCGGCACGAAGGGGGCTGCCAAAAGAGTCTTAATTGCTATATAGAATCGCGTGAAATTCCTTTAATACGCGAATTTGAAGTGATAGAATATAGTGATGACGAAGGAAAATCACCCGTTGCCAGCCTCGCGCGCCCGGCTTGCGTCGGTGCTGCGCGCCACTAGGGAAGTCGTGTCGATCGACGCCACGGCCAAGGTGCTCGACCTCGACCGGACAGCGGCGGCGAAGGTCCTTTCCCGATGGCTGAAGCAAGGCTGGCTGCGGCGAGTCGGGCAAGGCCTCTATGTCCCAGTCCCGTTGGATCTTGCTGGAAGTGAGCAGGTTGTCGAGGATCCATGGGTCTTGGTGCCGACGCTGTTTGGCCCGTGCTATGTCGGTGGGTGGACCGCCGCGCACCACTGGGACCTGACCGAACAACTCTTCAACGACACGGTCGTCCTCACATCGAGACGAATTAGCGCAAAGCGCGTGACCGCACAGGGAGTCGTCTTCCTGCTCCACCACGTGGCGCAGGCGCGAGTGTTCGGCCTCACGCCCATCTGGCGTGGCTCTCTGCGGGTCAGCATCTCGGACCCGGCGCGCACGATGATCGACGTGCTTGCGATGCCCGACATTGGCGGTGGCATCGATCACGTCGCCGAATGCCTCAGCGCGCATGTGAAGTCGCCGACCTATGACGGTGACCTGCTGATCCGCTACGCGGAGCAGTACGGAAACGGCGCAGTCTTCAAGCGGCTCGGGTTCCTGGCCGAGACGCATCTGCATAACGCGCCACTCGTTGCGGCCTGCCGCACACGGCTGACGCAGGGCTACACGCAACTCGATCCGGCATTGCCCGCGAGCCACCTGCACACAGCATGGCGGCTCTGGGTGCCGGAGCGCTGGAGACAGGCTGCGCCATGATCGACAAGCGCGAGATTCTCGAAGCGGCTTCCGCGTTCGGCCTGCTGCCCGGTGTGGTCGAGAAGGACTACATCCTTGGCTGGTTGCTCGCGGGAATCAATGCCCATCCCGACCTTGCGGAATCGTGGGTGTTCAAAGGTGGCACCTGCCTCAAGAAGTGCTACTTCGAGACCTATCGGTTTTCAGAGGACCTGGACTTCACGCTGCGCGATGAGGGCCACATTGACGCGGCGTTCCTTCGTCGTGTTCTCGGTGAGGTGGTCGCGTGGGTCGCCGACGCGTCCGGCCTCTTGCTCCCCGCCGACCAGTTGTCCTTCGACATCTACACGAACCCGCGCAGTCGCCTCTCCTGCCAGGGCAAGGTCGGCTATCGCGGACCGGTGTCGCCTGCCACGGCCGCTGGCGGGTGGCCCAAGATCAAGCTCGATCTGACAGCGGATGAAAAGCTCGTGCTGCCCGCCGTGCGGCGCGAGGTTTTTCATCCTTACTCCGACCGTCCGGACGAGGGCATGTGGACCAGCGCCTACGCCTATGAAGAAGCATTCGGGGAAAAGGTGCGTGCGCTTGGCGAGCGGACCCGTCCCCGCGATCTCTATGACGTGGTGAACCTTTATCGCCACGGCGACAGCCGCCCGCCCGCTGCCGTGCTGCACGATGTCCTTGCCCAGAAATGCGCCTACAAGGGCATCGCGGTGCCGAGCGTTGCAGCGCTTGAACCGCATCGCGCCGACCTCGAAGCGATGTGGGACAGCATGCTCGGCCACCAGCTTCCGGTCCTGCCGCCCGTTGCGGATTTCTGGGCTGCCCTCCCTGAAATCTTCGCCTGGCTCATGGGTGGCGCGCAAGTACCGCGACGCACGCGCATCGAGCCCGGCTCCTCTGAAACGATCATCCGCAGCCGTGTGCTGCCGATGTCGATTCCCGGGCGCTCGCGCGTAGCGCTGGAGATCATCCGCTTCGCCGCCGCGAACTATCTGTGCGTGGACCTGACCTATGACGGCAGTGTCCGCCGCATCGAGCCCTACTCGCTGCGTGAAACAAAGGATGGCGAGATCGTCCTGAAGGCCATCCGCATCGATTCCGGCGAGAACCGCTCCTACCGCGTGGACCGCATGCAAGGTGCCACTGCCACGGGACAAGGCTTTACGCCGCGCTACCTCGTCGAGCTGACCACCGACGGCCCCCTCGCCATCACTCCGGCAGCGATACGACCAAGCGTCGCAAGCCCGTCATGGCTGACGCAAACACCGTCGCGACCCTGCCGCGCGGCCCCGTCCCGAAGTGATGGCCCGGCTTACGTCTACCGCTGCACCGTTTGCGGCAAGACGTTCAACAGAAAGACCATGGACGGAGCATTGAAT
>Ga0209490_10004446_pt1 | contig 12936 bp, 10 predicted proteins | sample MAT06_FD_187209 | JGI IMG/M metagenome (GOLD analysis project Ga0209490, IMG submission 187209) | Freshwater microbial communities from Lake Fryxell liftoff mats and glacier meltwater in Antarctica - MAT-06 (SPAdes) (version 2) | ecosystem: Environmental > Aquatic > Freshwater > Ice > Liftoff...
CTGTTACGAAGAACCGGATGAAATCAATCGAAGCAGAAGATCTCCGATTGCGCGAATTGTCAGATTGGTTGGCGACCGACGCAGTCAAGCAAGCCGTGGGCACCAGTGTTGCGGAGGGGCAACTGGCGCCCGCCACGGCCGACGCCAGCTTTAGGCGATATTTTCGCATAACCCACGCCGGCGGCACGCTGATCGCCATGGATGCGCCACCGCCGCAGGAGGATTGCCGGCCGTTCGTTCGCATCGGCAGCATGATGGCCGACGCAGGACTCAACACGCCGACCGTTTACGCACAGAATATCGAGCGCGGCTTCCTGTTGCTGACGGATTTGGGTCGCCAGACCTACCTTGATGTCATCAATGACGATAACGTCGCGCCGCTGATGCGCGATGCGACTGACAGCCTCTTGAAGTGGCAGTTGGCGTCAAAGCCGGATACGTTGCCGAACTACGATGAGGCGGTGTTGCGCCGGGAAATCGCATTGTTTCCCGATTGGTACGTCGCCAAACACCTGCAGGTTGAGTTGACCACCCAGCAGCGCTCTGCCATGGAGGCAGTGTTTTCGACCGTGATTGCATCGAACCTGGCGCAAGCGCGGGTCTATGTCCACCGTGACTTCATGCCGCGCAATCTGATGGCGGTTGCACCCGATCGTGCGCCGAACCCCGGCGTGCTCGATTTTCAGGATGCGCTGTATGGACCGATTGGCTACGATATTGCCTGTCTGTGGCGCGACGCGTTTGTCTCGTGGGAAGAAGAGCAGATCCTCGACGGCACGGTCCGCTACTGGGAAAAGGCCAAGAAAGCCGGGCTGCCGGTGCCCGACGATTTCGGCTTGTTCTATCGCGATGTCGAGTGGATGGCGCTGCAGCGGCACCTCAAGGTGATGGGCATTTTTGCGCGCATCAATTACCGAGACGGCAAGCCGCGCTATCTGGGCGATACGCCGCGTTTTGCGCGCTATATCCGCAAGTGCTGCGAACGCTACAGCGAGCTGTTTCCGTTGGCGCGACTGTTTGACCAGCTCAAGATTGACGACGGCCTGACGCGAACGTCCGGCGTGTCGTTCTAGTCGGCGTTGGACACTCTGCGGGAAGTAGTCAAAGTCGACTATCCACGGGCAGTTTCGGGCATTTTTGCTCCGAAATGCCCGTGGTTGCTTGAGTTTGCATTTTGAGTTATCGTGCGCTGATTCTCGCTGCCGGACTCGGGCTGCGCATGCGTCCGCTGACGGACCACGTACCAAAGCCACTATTGCCGGTCGGCGGCAAGCCGCTGGTGTTCTGGCAAATCGAGTCGCTGGTGCGTGCGGGCTTTCTCGACATCACCATCAACACCTCGGTGCATCACGCGCAGTGGATTAACGCCGTCGGTGACGGTAGCCAGTTTGGTGCACACATCAGTCTCGTGAACGAGGGCGATGAGCCGGCCGAAAGTTTGGGCGGGATTTGCCGGATGCTCGCCGGGCATGGCGCGGGGGTTGGCGCGGATATTGACGCCGCTGTTGACGCCGCTGTTGCCACCACCCGGCAGCCGTTTTTGGTGGCCAGCGGCGACGTCTTTACCGACTTCGACTACGCAACGCTGATGCCGGCACTAGAGCGAATCTCTTCAGGGGCGGCGGACGCGCATTTTGTACTTGCTGACAACCCGCCTTTTCATCCGACTGGTGATTTCGCGATTCGGGACGGCCGCGCAACTCGAGAGGGCGACCGACTCAACTTTTCCGGCATCACCTGCTGGCACCCGAAACTATTCGGCGATGTGCCGGTCGGAATTCATGCGCGGCTGTTTCCCTGGGCGGATGCAATTGTCGCCGACAACCGCGTGACGGCAGAGCACTTTCGTGGAATCTGGGAGAACGTCGGCACGGTGGAACAGCTGACTTCACTGGACCAGCGGCTCAGCGCTAAAATGTAGCATTGAACCATCGCTCTGACACGAAGTGAATGCCTGCCGAAGGCAACTGAGAGATAAACATGAAACGCGAGACGCTGCCCCTGCCGGTTGTGGTTCCCAAGATTGCGCCGCATCTGAAGCGCCGCCAACGGCTGGCAAAGTCGCTCGGCGAGGGCTTGATGCTCTTGCCGACGGCACGCGAAGCCACCCGCAACGCCGACGCGCATTACGATTACCGGTGGGATAGCTACTTCTATTACCTGACCGGCTTCCGCGAGCCCGAAGCGGTGTTGGCGATCACGCTGGGTAAGAAACCGCGGCACATCCTGTTTTGCCGGGAAAAGAATATCGAGCGCGAAATCTGGGATGGGTTTCGTTTTGGTCCGACCATGGCGCGCGAAATTTTCAGTTTTGATGAGTGCTACCCAATTTCTGAGCTCGACAAGATGGTCCCCGACTTGATGGCAAACCAGTCGGTCATCCACACGCCGGTCGGCGCGGATGCAGAGTGGGATACCGGGGTCGCCAAATGGCTCAATGCGGTGCGTGCCAAAGCTCGCGCCGGCATTTCCGCGCCGTCGGAGGTGCATGACGTTCGTCGCGAAATCGACTTCCAGCGGTTGATCAAGGATGAAACCGAGATCGACATCATGCGTCGCGCCGGAAAAATTTCCTCCAACGCCCACGCACGCGCCATGCGGGTGGCCAAGCCGGGGATGTTTGAGTACCAGGTCGAAGCCGAGATCCTGCACGAGTTTGTACGTAACGGCGCACGGCAGCCCGCTTACGGTTCAATCGTCGCGGCGGGCGGCAACGCCTGCGTATTGCACTACCGTGAAAATTCCGCCCAGCTCAAGAAAGGCGAGCTGATGCTGATCGACGCGGGTTGTGAGTTGGAAAGCTACGCGGCTGACATTACCCGCACCTTTCCAATCGCCGGCAAGTTCTCTGCGGCGCAACGCGATGTTTATGAGCTGGTGTTGGCGTCCCAGTTGGCCTGCATCAAAGCGGTCAAGCCGGGCAACCCGTTCGGCAAGTACCACGAGGTGGCGGTGAACGTACTTGCGCAAGGCTTGATCGATTTGAAGCTCTGCAAGGGCAGCCTCGCCAGCGTGGTGGAAACCGAAGCCTACAAACAGTTTTACATGCACCGCGCCGGCCACTGGCTGGGGCTGGATGTACACGATGCGGGCAACTATCGACAGACCAACGGCAAGTGGGTGGCGATGGCGGCCGGCATGGTGCTAACGGTCGAGCCGGGGCTCTACATTCGGCCTGCGGATAATGTGCCCAAAGCGTTCTGGGATATCGGTGTTCGCATTGAAGACGATATCCTTGTGACCAAAAAGGGTAACGAGAATCTCACCGCAAGTTGTCCGAAATCGGTGAAGGAAATCGAAGCCATTACCTCGCAGGTAGCGGGTTAATCCGCACGATCGCCGGCCGCTGACCAACGCATATGTCTGACATCCTGATCATCGGTGCGGGTCCGGTCGGCGCGACATTTGCGCTACTCCTGCATGCGCGAGGGTTGCGCGTCTCGTTGGTTGACGCACGTCAAGGGCCATCAACCGAGGAGCGATCACTGGCGCTGTCGCATGGCAGTCGGCTGCTGCTTGAGCGCGCCGGCGCTTGGCCTCAAGACATGCAGGTGACGCCGATCCACGCCATACACACCTCGCAAAAGGGCGGCTTCGGCAAAGTGATGTTGACGCGTGAAGACGCCGATGTGCCGGCGCTCGGCTATGTGGTTGGCTACTCGGCGTTGCAGGACGCGCTTGATCGTGCCCTTGAGCGGGCCGCTATTTCAGTGACCTACGGTGCGCGCATTACCGCCATCGACGCGGATCGCGGCGAGCTTGGCTACTCGGTGAACGACCAGCAACACACGGCGCAAGCGCCGCTGCTGGTGATGGCGGATGGTGGCGCCAATCTCGACAAAGTGCCGGCCGTCGAAGTGAGCGTGAAAGACTACGGACAGTCGGCAATGCTCGCGCATGTAGTCGCAGATCGCGCGCACGGCAACGTCGCCTACGAGCGATTTACCAATGACGGACCGGCCGCACTCCTGCCTTCGCCAAAAGGCCCTACGCACTATTCGATGGTCTGGGTTGCGCCGCACGCACAGATTGATGCACTGATGGCGCTTGAGGATGACGCTGCCAGAGACTGCTTTCAAACCCATTTCGGCAAGCGGGCAGGCGGCTTCCTGGTGTTGACCAACCGCCGTCGATACCCCTTGAAACTGCGGCAGACGTCGACGCGCGTGGTTGGCAAAATGGCGATCATCGGCAACGCCGCACAAGCGATGCATCCGGTGGCCGGACAGGGCTTTAATCTTGGGCTGCGCGATGCCGCCACCCTCGCGGCGACTCTCGCTGCCGCAACCGCACCAGCGTTTGCGGGGGCGCTAGATGCGAGGTCCGCGTTGCTCAGCTACGCTGCTGCGCGCGAGGTGGATATCGAGCGGGGTGTCGGCTTTACTGATTTGCTCGCCTCAACGTTTATCTCCGACACCCTGACCGTGCGTCTGCCGCGCGGCATGTTACTTGCAGCTGTTGACATGCTGCCCTTTGCGCGGCGCGCGCTGGCGAGTCGAATGTTGTTCGGTGCGCGATCATGATCCGCATCGCCGTGATCGGCGCGGGACCCGTGGGGTGTGCGTTCGCACTTGCGGCGAGACGCGCGCTGCCGGGCGCACAGATTGTGCTTGTCGAGCGCAGCCCGGCAGCCTCATCAGACGGCACAGAGCGACCCGCCCCAGCCGAGTCGTTTGATCATCGCGCGGCTGTGTCGTTCGATCATCGCGCGGCTGTGTCGTTTGATCATCGTGTCTATGCGCTATCGCCGCGGTCAATCGCGCTGCTCAGCGAACTCGGTGTCTGGCAAACTATTGCGCCGGACCGACTCACGCCGGTCGATGCAATGCAGGTGTCGAGTGATGCCGACACGCTGGCCGACACAACAGCCACAACACTGCCGCGCATCGATTTTTCACACGGCGCGCCGCTGGCCCACATCGTCGAGCACAAGACGTTGATGGCGTCGATGTACGAGGCGCTCCTCGGGGCTGGCGTCAGGACGCTGTTCGGCACCAGCGTGACATCGATGTCAGTGGCAGCGCACGGGGTCAGACGTTCGCTGACATTGGCCGACAGTACGCAGGCGATCGTCGAGATGTCCGAATTTGACTTGGTGGTCGCCGCAGACGGCAGGCAGTCGCATATCCGAGAGTTGGCTGGCATTGCTGTGACATCAAAGGACTACGCCAGCGTCGGCATTGTTGCCAACTTCGCCTGCGAAAAACCGCACGGCAATATCGCGCGCCAATGGTTTACGCCGGACGGTGTGCTGGCCTATCTACCGCTGCCACGAAACCAGATTTCCGTTGTCTGGTCCGTCACCCGATCGTTTGCCGAAACGCTGCCCGCACATGACGATCCGGCTTTCGCCATCGCGGTTGCACGAGCCGGGCACATGAGCCTCGGTCAACTGAGCGTCACCTCGCCGGTCGATGCGATCCCGCTGAAGCGCATCACCGCCCACCAGTGCGTCCAGCCGGCGCTGGCGCTGGTGGGTGACGCCGCCCACGCCATCCACCCGCTCGCCGGACAGGGCGTGAATCTGGGTTTTGGTGATGTACGTATGTTAGTCGAGGTCATCGACAATCGCCCGTCTTTGGCATCGGTGGGTGACCTGGTGACGCTGCGGCGTTACGCGCGTGGGCAAGTCGGCAAAACCGCTGCCATGGGCGAGACGACCGATTGTCTGCACACGCTTTTCTTACGGAACGATAGCGTGGCAAAGTGGGCCAGACGGTCTGGGTTTGAATGGTTCGAACGCTCGGGGTTGGTCAAACGGTTGGTCACCGACTACGCGGTGCGATCATGAATCAAACGTCACAGCATGCCCGGCGCCCCGCGCTTTCAGTACCGACACCAAACAAAACACTTAATCAGAGAGTTGATCTAATGAAAAAAATCCTCATCGCCTTGGCGGCAACCTTGTTTGCGGTCTCGTGCGGCGTTCAGGCCAATCCGGACGACGTCAAGAAAGAGCTCGCGAAGAAATTTCCCGACCTCAAAACCGAGCGCATCACCAAGACAACATACGGCGGGCTGTTTGAGGTGTTCACCGGCACCGAGATCTTCTACACCGATGAAAAAGCCACCTTCGTGGTGACCGGCAACTTGATCGACACGAGTACCCGCGCCAATATCTCCGAGGCGCGTATCGGAAAACTTACCGCGATCAAGTTTGACGATTTACCGTTCGCCAACGCCATCAAGATTGTGCGCGGAGACGGTTCGCGTCGCATTGCAATTTTCGAAGATCCGCTGTGCGGTTTTTGTAAGAAGTTCGAGGCTGAAATCAATACGCTGAACAATGTGACGGCATACACGTTCTTGTATCCGATTTTGGCGCAGGATTCGCACGTGAAATCGAAGGCGATCTGGTGCGCCCCGGACAAGATCACCGCCTGGCAGGACTGGATGTTGCGCGATAAGCCACCGGCATCACCCGCGCCCGAAGCCTGCGCCGCGCCGCTCGCAGAAAATGTGGCGCTTGGACAGAAAATGCGTGTCAACGGTACACCTGTGACATTCTTTGAGGACGGCGAGCGTATTACCGGCGCACTGCCGCTCGCGACCTTCGAGGCAAAACTGGCAAGTCTGGCGCGCCCGGATAGGGCATCCGCGACGGCGCCCGCAAAGGTGCCCGCGTCGCCATCCCCGGCTGCGCTAAAGAAGTAGCCGCAAGACAAGAAGTAGCCGCAAGACAAGCTGCGCACGTCGAAACGGACACGCCAGCCCGCTGGGGGCAGGTCGCAGCGGATCCGTCTGGCAGCGGAGCAGCGCGCGACGGGCGCGAAGTAAGGGGCTAAGGAAGGGGCTAAGTGAGGTGGCTAAGGCGAACTGCTGCCAGCGTTGCTGTTGCTGAGCGCTTTGGCGTCAGGGTCGTAGCCGTTGGGCAACAATACCCACTTTTCGCCGCGTTGCTTCATGCGACCGGCCAGTGCGCCCGCATCGTCGCCGAATCCCCAGAAGAAATCTACGCGCACCGCACCCGCGATCGCGCCGCCGGTGTCTTGCGCCACAACAAGTCGATTCAACGGCTGCTTCGAACCTGGGAAGGTGGTTGTCAGAAACACCGGCACGCCCAACGGAATCACGCGCGGATCCACGGCAATGGAGCGCTCCGCCGTCAGCGGCACACCAAGCGTGCCAATCGGGCCGCTGCCACCGCCGTCAATCTGCTTGAAGAACACATAGCTCGGATTGGCGTTCATGAACTCTTGCAGCTTGCGCGGATTGCGTAGTGCCCACGCCTTGATTCCTTGCATCGATGCACGCTCGGGCTTGATTTCGCCGCGCCGGATCAACAGCCCGCCGAGTGACCGGAACGGATGCCCGTTTTGATCTGCGTAGCCAAGCCGGATGCGCGCGCCGTCGGGAAACTGGATCTGTCCCGAACCCTGAATTTGCAGAAAAAACAACTCCACCGCATTGTCTACCCACGCGAGCTCGAGTCCTTTCAGAGGCACGTTGGCGGACTCAATTTCAGCCCGGTCGTAGTAGGGGACCAGTTTGTTATCAACGATGCGTCCGCGCAGTCGCCGGAATTTCAGGTCCGCGTAGACGTCTGCCAGTTCGACGCTGACCAGATCCTGCGGCTGGGCATAGACCGGGTATTTGAAGACGGCGGTACGCGTGCGCGAGCCGTGCAGCAGCGGTTCGTAGTAGCCGGTCACGACACCGCTGCTGGTGTCATCGGCGTTAAATACTTTGAAGGGTTGAAAGTTGTCGCGGAAAAATCCTGATGCAACCGGCTTTGTCAGCTTCGAGGCGAGTAGCGTTGCTGCGCGTGTGCACACATCGCGCCATTCGGCGCGGGCGCGTAACACCGGGCAGCCCTGCGCAAACGCTGCCAGGGCGTCGGTCGTGTCGTCTGCGTTCCAATCTCGCAGTGCCTCCCACGACGCCTTCTCAAGGCGACCGCGTGGGACCTCTGCGCGCGTTAGTGGTGTCGAAGCATCGATGAATGGCGGCTCGCTGGGTGTCAGTGGACACATCGGACAAGGTACGCAAAGCGCAGCTTGCGGCGTGGGGCAATTTGCCGCTGCGCTCACAGTTGAAGCGGCTAGCGACGCGCTGGTGGATGAAACGACCGGTAGGGCAACGGATGTGGCCGCACAACTCACCAGTGCCATTGCGGCGGCGGCGACCAGCAAACTGGCAGCCGATGAGGCTGTTCGGCGTGGCAAAATGTCGCAGTTGTTTAAGTCTCGGGCGTTAGTCGTCGGCATGGCTTGAGTATACGAGGTGGTTGGTGCGGGTTGGTGTATGTGGCCTCAGTCCAGCGTTGCCCGACATTCGGCTGGCAGCGCGTCGATATTGCCAACTGGGTCAATGCGTTAAGGGAAACTAAGCGGAATCTAAGGATAGCGGTTATGGGTTGGGTATTGTTTCAGGTACTGCTTGCGTTTGGGGTTGGGATCTTTATTGTTTGGTGGACGTTTCCGAGAAAGAAAAAGAAGAAAACGTCGGTAGAAGCGCGACCTGCGGGCGATGCCGCGAAACCACCCTCGGAGGGCGATTCCCCATAGAGGAATTGCGTCAATCAGCCGGGGGGCTGGCCAAACCGCGGGTTGACCGTTGCGAGATGCAGGCTAGTGCAGGATGCGTGGCACCGAAAGCGTGAACTCCGCAACGATGGCGTCGAATCGGGTGCCGTCGGTCGCTTGCATCTGATACGTGCCGCGCATCGTGCCGACACTGGTCTCAAGCGAAGACCCGGATGTGTACTCGAACGATTCGCCCGGCTTGAGTTCTGGCTGCTCGCCGACCACGCCAACGCCGCGCACTTCCTGGATTTTTCCGTCCGAGTCGGTGATGACCCAATGGCGCGAAATCAACTTGGCGACGCTGGTGCCGACGTTGGTGATCTTGATGGTGTAGGCGAACACGAACTGGTCGTTTTCCTCGTCCGATTGATCGGGCAGGTAGAACGCATTCGCGGAGACTTTGATGTCGTATTGTTTGGGGTCGGCCATCGCAAGATGCTATCACGGCGAAGCGGGCCAACTTGCGCGTAAAATTTGCAAATGACCTTTCGAATCGCTCCTTCAATACTGTCCGCAGACTTCGCCAAACTTGGCGAAGAAGTACGCAGCGTCATTGCGGCCGGTGCCGACCTGATTCACTTTGACGTGATGGACAATCATTACGTGCCAAACCTGACCATCGGACCGATGGTTTGCGAAGCGGTGCGTCCGCACGCCATCCGCAGCGATGGCAATCGTGTGCTGATCGATGTGCATCTGATGGTGAAGCCAGTGGATCGCATCATTCCAGATTTCGCCAAGGCCGGCGCCGACATTATTTCGTTTCATCCGGAGGCGAGCGAGCACGTTGACCGCAGCCTCTCGTTGATTCGCGAATGCGGCTGCAAGGCCGGTCTGGTGTTCAACCCGGCGACGTCGCTTTCGTATCTGGATCATGTGATGGACAAAGTCGATCTGATCTTGATCATGAGTGTAAACCCGGGCTTTGGCGGGCAGAAATTCATTGCGGCGGCGTTGGACAAGCTGCGCGATGCGAAGTCACGTATCGCGCGCAGTGGCCGCGACATCTGGCTGGAAGTCGACGGCGGCGTTAAGACGGACAACATCGCTGCCATTGCGGCGGCGGGTGCCGATACCTTTGTGGCGGGATCGGCGATCTTTAATTCGGGCGACTACGTCAAGACCATCGCGTCCATGCGCGCAGAACTCGCCAAGCGTGGCTGAACACAGTTGAGCGCAGTTGAGCGCCCCGCAGCGCCCCGCAGTTGCCTGCAGTGCCACCAACCTGCTGCGCTCAGCAACGACAAAGATAGATCGCGTGGATACAGGAAGTAACATGTCAGAACACAGCAACCAAGCACCAAACCCTAGCATTGACGGGGTGATTGGGACAGAAATGCCTGAAACAGGCCGAATGACGGGCACCTCCCCTGAGAGCGGCGTATTCGTCGCCGAGCAGGAATCTGATGGAGACGCGCCCAAGGAAGAGGCGAAAAAGATTCGCTATCGGGCAAAGCCAAAGTTTCCGATGCCGGTACCGGCGAAGGTACTACTAGTCGATCTGGACGGAACTTTGCTCGACACCGCGCCGGACATTGCAATGGCGATCAATCAAATGCGCGCCGCATTTGGTTTTGGTCCGCTGGAGACTGGTGTCGTGCGCAATTACATCGGTCGGGGCATTGCGCATCTGGTCTCGGAATCCATGAAGAATGCGGTCGGTGCGCTCGGTGCGTCGGCCTCGAAAGTTGCCGTCGCGCAGTTTGAAAAGCAGTACGAATCCTGCCTCACACAAACCACACGACCATTCCCCGGTGTGTTCGAAGGGTTGCAACTGTTCCGCGAAAAAGGCTTCAAGCTGGCGTGTATCACCAACAAAGCCGAGCGATTCACATTGCCTCTGCTGGAAGCGACCGGGTTGGCTGCGTACTTCGAACTGGTACTTTCCGGCGACTCACCGGCCGAAAAAAAGCTGCGCCCATTGCCACTCCATCATGCCGCGAAACACTTCGCCGTCAAGATTGATGAAGTGGTGCTGATCGGCGATTCCATGCACGATGCCGCCGCCGCACGCGCGGCAGGCTGCCCGGTGTTTATCGTTGCGTATGGCTACAATGAGGGGCAGGAATTGCGCGGCCTTGATTGCGACGCGTTTATCGACGATCTACCAAGCGCGTTGAAATACGTTAGAGTTGCCGCGTAAACTTTCGAAGACACAAATCTCATGGCGTTTGTCGACAAAACTGGTTGGACGTGGCGATGGCATAACTGGCGGTAGTCATGCGCGCCGGTGTTTTGTAGTGCCGTCTTTCCTGTTTTGACTGTCTTTGTCGAGAACTTCCATGAATGAAGCCCAGTTCCAGCGCCTCGCCGCTGAAGGCTATAACCGAATCCCCGTCACGCTCGAGACCTTTGCGGATCTCGATACGCCGCTGTCCATTTATCTCAAGCTGGCCAACAAGCCGCATTCATACCTGCTTGAATCGGTGATCGGTGGCGAGCGTTTCGGGCGCTATTCCATCATCGGACTGCCGGCGCGTGAGTGGCTGGAAGTCCACGGCAGAGAAGTTGCTATCTTGCGCGCGAAAACCGGCGGCGTGCCGGAAAAAGTCGAGAACAAATTTGTCGACGACCCGTTGGCATTCATCGAAAAATATCAGGCGCGGTTTCGCGCCGCGCCGATCGAAGGCGCACTGCGTTTCGCCGGTGGTCTGGCGGGTTACTTCGGCTACGACACCGTCCGCTATATTGAGCCAAAGCTCGCCCGGCACCTCGACGACAAGTTCACCAGCAAGCCGGATGCGCTTGGCACGCCCGATATCGTGTTGATGCTGTCCGATGAACTGGCGGTTGTCGACAACCTCTCGGGTCGGCTGACCATCATTGTTTACGCCGATCCACAGACTACCAGCGCCTACCAGAATGCGCAGCGTCGGTTGACCGAACTGCGACTGCAACTGCGGAGCCAAGCGCCGCTGCCGGTGTATGTTCCATCAGGCGTTAGGCATGAACCTAAGTCCGAGATCGGCAAGGAAAAATTTCTGCAAGCGGTCGAGCGATCCAAGCAGTACATCGTCGATGGCGACATCATGCAAGTGCAAATCTCGCAGCGCATTTCACAACCGTTCGATGCGCCGCCGATTAACCTGTACCGGGCGCTGCGTTCCATCAATCCGTCGCCTTACATGTTCTATTTCGACATGGGTGAGTTCCATATCGTCGGCGCTTCACCGGAAATCCTCGTTCGGCAGGAGGGCGAGAAAGTCACCGTGCGGCCGATTGCCGGCACCCGCAAGCGCGGCGCAACGCCGGAGCAGGATCTGGCGATGGAAGCCGAATTGCGCGCCGACCCCAAAGAGCTGGCGGAGCACTTGATGCTGATTGATCTTGGCCGTAACGACATTGGCCGGATCGCCAAGATTGGTAGTGTGAAGGTCACCGAACAATACGTCGTCGAGCGTTACTCGCACGTTATGCATCTTGTCTCGAATGTCGATGGCGTGATCCGCGACGGCGTAAGTCCCATCAGTTTGTTACGGGCGACGTTTCCTGCGGGAACGGTGACGGGCACTACCAAGGTGCGGGCGATGCAAATCATCGACGAGCTTGAGCCTTCCAAGCGTGGCATTTACGCCGGTGCCGCCGGTTACCTTGGCTTTAACGGTAATCTCGACCTTGCGATTGCGATCCGTACCGGTGTGGTCAAGGACGGCGTGTTGTACGCGCAGGCCGCCGCCGGTATTGTCGCCGACTCGGTGCCGGAACTCGAATGGCAGGAAACCGAAAACAAAGCACGTGCGCTTCTACGCGCCGCCGAAATGGTGGCAAGCGGCCTCGACTCGGCCGGTTAGTGCAAGGACAATACGATGAAGAAAATTGACTTGAGAAGCGACACCGTTACCCGCCCGACCGCTGCCATGCGGAGCGCGATGGCAAACGCCGAGGTCGGCGATGACGTGTTCGGCGATGACCCCACGGTCAACGCGTTGCAGGAAAAAATGGCGGCGTTGGTTGGTATGGAAGCGGGCCTGTTCATGCCATCCGGTACACAAAGCAATCTGTGCGCGTTGATGGCACATTGCGCACGCGGCGACGAATACATCGTCGGCCAGAACGCGCACACTTACAAGTACGAGGCTGGCGGAGCGGCGGTGCTCGCCTCGATCCAGCCACAACCGATCGAGAACGCTGCGGACGGCAGCATTCCGCTGGAAAAAATTCGTGCGGCGGTCAAGCCCGACGATTCGCACTTTGCGATCACGCGTTTGGTGGCCTTGGAGAACACCATCGGTGGCATGGTGATTGCGGAAAGCTACATCGGTGCGGTGAGCGCCTTCGCACGCGAGAGGTCGCTCGCCATGCATCTCGACGGCGCACGAATATTCAACGCGGCGGTCAAAACGCGCCGCGCGGTGAAAGACATCTGTGAGCACTTCGATTCGGTGTCGGTTTGCCTCTCCAAAGGGCTTGG